>Ga0136597_1000262_pt1 | contig 25794 bp, 45 predicted proteins | sample AntRauTorcE11898_FD_101385 | JGI IMG/M metagenome (GOLD analysis project Ga0136597, IMG submission 101385) | Saline lake microbial communities from Rauer Islands, Antarctica - Metagenome Torckler E11 #898 | ecosystem: Environmental > Aquatic > Non-marine Saline and Alkaline > Saline | place... | reverse complement strand
TTCCTCTTCGTCGCGTTCGCGGTGGTGCGGACGTTCGATGACGGAGGGTTCGCGGCAGCCCCGGTGTGGCCGGTGGCGTACGCCATGACGGCAGCCGTGCTCGCCGCCGGCATAGCTCGCCCGTTCTCCCGCCAGTATGCGGCGGCGGGTGGGGCGTTCATCGTGGTGGTGGCGTTGGCACGCATCGTCGCAGTGGCCGAGGTGGCGCTCCACCGCGGGCTGCCCGCGCCCCCGGAAGCAGTCGTGCTAGCGGCCCTGTGGGGGCTGGTGGTAGTGGTGGGTCTGAGGTGGCCCCACATCGCGTGGGGATCAGGGGTGCGCCACCTGACCGACGTCGGCGCCCCGGAAGACGCCCCGCCCGAACCCGTGTATCCGGCTTCAGCAGGAGGGTAGAGTGGGATGGGCGGACATAGCCGAAGCAGCCAGCACCGTCGGGCCAGTAGGAGTCTGGGCGGTCGTTGGCTTAGGTCTGTTCCGGTATCTGTTGACGCGGCAGGACAAGCTGGCCCGGGAGAACCTGAACGAGTTGCGCAGGCAACTAGTGGACTGGCGGCGGAGGGCGCTGCGAGCCGAGCTCCTGGTGCGCGCATACCGGGCGGAAGGGCACCCTACGCCGACCGAGCAGGTTCGCCGGGAGGCGATGCTACAGCACGCGTTGGAGGGTACCGACGTGTGGCCGGAATACGGAGCGGAGGAGGCCCAGAGTGACTGAAGACACTGCGGATATGGCTGAAGTGCCCGAGGACCAGCGCCTCGACGTCGATGAGGGCGAGGGCTCAGACGCCCTGGAGGACGGACCGGACGACGACCTGGGCGATGTCTACGACAACCCGGGCGCTGTCCAGGGGCCGTTCGCATGAGCGCCTCCTTCCCCACGATGGCCCCGTGGGAGTCCTGCCCGTCCTGCTCAGGAGGGCCAGCCCCGGGCGCCCGGGCGCTGCTGGCCTCGTGGCTAGAGTTCGACCCACTCGCGACCAGCATGGGCATCTACAACTGCCGGTCGGTGCGCGGCTCGAGCTCACTGTCGATGCACTCGTGCGGCCGGGCTGTGGACGCCGGAGTGCCGACCACCTCGGCTGGGCACGAGGCGATGTGGAGGTACCTGCGCGCCCTGGGCCCGCACGCTCGCGACCTGGGCATCCAGCTGGTCATCTTCGACCGCATGGTGTGGTCGGCCAAGCGCCCATCCGTGGGCGGTGCGTACGGCGGCGTGCACCCCCACCGGGACCATGCCCACATCGAGCTCAACCGGGCGGCTGCGTCCGGCCTAACGCTGGCCACCATCCGTGCGGCCGTAGGAACGACTGAGGAGGACGACGTGTACGTCATCAAGCACAACCACAAGGGGGCCCGGGTGATCCGAACTCAGACCATCCTACAGGCGGCCGGAGCTGTCGCGTTCGGTGAGGAGCTGCTGCCTGAGTTCGGGGCGGACGGCGACTACGGCACCGAGACCGCCGATGCGGTGAACCGGGTGGCGGTGAGGGCCAGGCTGCCGGAGGACGGCGAGACCGGCGTGGACGTGCTGGTGCTCGACTACTGCCGGATGCTCCTGGAGGCCAACCGCGGTGGCGGCGGCGGGCTGTCGCAGGATGCCGCTGACGAGCGCTACGTCCAGAGGGGCTCCACCATCAAGCTGCCGTAGGCTGCGGCCCCAACGGGCCTGAACCTTCTCCCGGGTTCAGGCCGGACACCCCCGCGTTGCCTCCGTCGCGGGGGTGTCCCCTGTTCGTCAACGCTACGGTGGGTCGGGAGCGTCCCCAGGCAGCTTCTCCAGGACGAAGCAGAACGTCCGGCGTAACGGGGTCACCCACCCCTCTTCGACCCGGAGAAGGGCTACAGTCGCTCCGCCCAGGAAACGCAGAGAGCGGCGACCTGGATGAGTTCTTCCTTCAGTCGTTCGGGTTCGTTCTCCTGGAAGGCTTCGGCCATCTCCTCGCGAACCAGATGCACCCAGGTGGGCAGGCCCTCGTTGTCCTCCCAGTCCTCGTAGTCCCGGCGGAGCTCCTTCTGAATCTCCTCCGCGGGCTGCCCGGTGTACGGGCCGAGCCAGCGAACGTCTGGCCCGGACCCGTCCTCCAGAAGTTCGTTCGCTCCGCCGTACTGGGCCTCCTGGGCCCGGCGCTCGTCGAGCACTAGGTCCAGGACGGCCCAGGTACGGGCGGGTGTCGTCCGCCTCACGCCTTCTTCTTGGAGAGCGCTTCAGCCATGTCCTTCTTGGAGGCGGCAGGCTTCTTGGCTGCAGTCTTCTTGCGGGGCGCCCGGGCCGGGGTGATGACGTTCAGCCCCATGGCCTCGGCCACGGACTCACCCTTCTCCCGAGCAGCCTGCACAGCGGCCTGCTTCTCGGCGTTCTTGAACGGGCGACCGGCCAGCTTGCGGGTGCCGGGTTCCATCTCCTTGAGGGTGTCGAGCACGTGCTTGACCTCCTCCGGAGTCGTCTTGCCTTCCCCGGCCTCGATGCGGACGAACCTGCTGTAGGTGAGGCCCGCGGCCTCGGCGACCTTGTCCTGGGAGAGCTGCTTGTACTCCCGCAGGTCACGGATGTTGTTGGGCTGCTTGGGCATGTCGTGCTCCTCCTGTTGTTGGGGTCTTGCGTGGACGGGGGAGGGGTCGAACCTCCGCCCGGGGGACCTACTCCCCCGGGCCTCCGAGCCGCCCTAGGACATCCGCCCGTAGCACACGGGGCCGATGCCGCGGTCGACGCTCTCGGGGTCGTCGAGCCTGCGCCCGCAGACGAGGCAGGTGCCGGTGGTCCGGCCCCACTCGCCGACCTCTTCGATGGTGGCCTTGCGGCTGCCGGGGGCCAGCACCTTGCTGGCCTTGCCTGCGTACTCGAGGTCGCCGTCGACGACGACCTTGGCGAGCAGCTGGCCGGAGTTCTGGCCAATGTAGACCCGCACCAGGGTGTCGTCGGGGAGAACGTAGACGCCCGGCTCGAGCTCGAGCCCCGGGGCGGCGACCTTGGGGATCTCCAGGAGGCGGGTGATGGCGTCGGAGATGAAAGCAGCGTTCAGCTGACCCGACTCCCGGGCGATGTTGAGGGCGTGGCGGATGGTCTCCGCTTCCTCGTTGCCCGCCCGCTCCGCCAGCAGGGCGCGGACGAACTCCTTCTGCTTGTCGGTGGCCGGGCGACCCTGCGTGGCCGGAGCCACGTCGGGCAGGGCCAACAGGCGGTCGATGATGGCGCTGGCGGCCTTCTTGTTGACCTTGGTTGCGGCGACCTGTTCCTGGAGGAGGGCCACGTCCCCCTCGAAGCCTGACAGGTCCTTGCGGTCCATCAGGGCCTTGATGAAGTTGGTCTGCTTCTGGGTGGAGTAGCTCACCTGGAAGGTCCCGTACTGGTTCGCGGCGGGGGACCCCGCGGCGGGGCGGGCGGTCAGGGCGTGAGCGCGGGGAGCCGGAGTCTCGTCGTCGCCCAGGCGGGCCAGCTCGGCCTCGTAGTTGGCGAGGATGTTGCGCAGCTCGGTGGCGGGGTGGGTCGGGTCGTCGTCCTCGATCTCCGCGATGGTCTGCTTCATCTCTTCGATTCGGCTGGCGATCTCGGCGGTGGGGGTGGTCATGTCGGTCTCCTCGGTCGGCGGCCCCTGTGGCCGTGAGGTATAGCATACCCCATCCCGTACAGGAACGCTACCTCCAACTAGGAAGTTCTTCGACGACCCGGACCCCAGCCTCTCGGCAAGCCGCTGCGACGTTGTTGGCTTTGGTGGTCATGGTCTTGCAGAACTGTTCCGAGAGCTGCTTGCCGCCCCGGGCGGTTCGTCTCTGGGCGGCCACCTCCGGGTCGACCTCGAGATGGACGACCGTGAGGTCCGTCGCCTTGTCTAGCTCGAGCAGGAACCCCAGGTGGCTGAGGCGGGCGCCTTCGCCGAAGACCCAGTCCAGCCCGAGCAGGGGGAGTGCCTCCAGCCACTCGACGACCCGAGGAGCCGCCGAGAGGGAGAGAGCGTCGGTGCCAGGGTACTCGGGACGGAGGTGGCCCAGGTACGCTCCTCGTCCCTTCTCGGGATGCTCGAGGTAGTGGCCGAAGACCTCCCGCCCCCAGCGCTGGTGGGGGCCGGGGGCCCAGCCCTCCAGCAGCTGGGCCATCAGCGTCGACTTGCCGGAGCCAGGAGCGCCCACGATGTAGATGGAACTCGTCATCGCCAGACCGACCGAGCGTATCCGAGCGACTGGTCGAGCAGGAGGTAGACCTTCCGCACCTTCGCGTCGGTCCTCCCGGTGGGCATCGTGAACAGCTGGTCTAGGGCCTTGTCGTAGTCGAGCCCGTGGCCAGCTCCGGGGAGCTCTCCGAGCAGCACCGCTACGTCCGGCGGCGCGGCGTCTTCCTTGCCCTCGAGCCAGAGCAGATACTTCGCCAGGTACACGACGAGGTCGATGGCGGTGTCCAGGTGAGACTCGTCGGAGGTATCCGCTCCCATGTCGAGACGGTCGACCTTCCGGGCGATGTTGCTGAGGATGCCCGGCTCGCCTCGCCGCCTCCAGCTGTCCCCGTAGGCCGCGTGCTTCTCAGCGTGCAGCTGGTTGATGTACGGGAGGAGGGGAGGGGGCGACTGGGTGTTCACTTCCATCTCGAGCTGCTCGTCCTGCGGCTCCCCGGCGGGCTTGACGCTCACCAGGCAGGCCTCGTACAACCGGGTGCCCGCGAGAGGAGTGAGGAAGCCCTCGTCTCCGGACCAGTACCACTGGAGCACCCGCAGCCACGAGCGGAGCATCGGCTCCGGGAAGGCGTCGACGAACTCGCCTGCCAAGGGGTTGCCGTGACGAATCATCCGTTCGGCATAGAACCATTCGTCGGTGAGGTCGTCGAACACCCCCACGCTCCAGCACTTCTCCGCGTCGAACCGAGGCGAGTCCTGGATGCGGCGGAAGTTGTTCTCGCTCTCGGCGATGCGCCGCGCCTTCTCCCAGTGCCGGTCGTACAGGTGGAACGATGTCACCGAGAAGTGAAGCCCTCCTACGAGCAGGCCCAGCAGCCCCGCCACGACCTCCTGGAGCGCTGACCACTCGAAGGTGTTGATGCCGGACCAGCCCCAGACGGCGTCGTTGGAACGGATGCCGACGTGGAGGTCGAGGTAACCCAGCCGGGAGCTGAACGACAACCAGTTGTTGCAGGCGATGTCCTTGCCCGGGATCGTGTCGACGTTGGGCTCCCAGAGCGTGGCGACAGCCTGCCGGGAACCTGGGCTGTCAGCCAGGGTTCCGACGACATAGTCGAGCTGGTCGACGACGCCCTGGTACTCCCGGAGCCGGGGGCCGTACCCCGCGCGCCACTCGACTCCGTCGTCCGAGAAGTCAGTTGCCCGGGGCAGGTAGTGGACCAGCCCGGCGACGTCGTTGCGCCCAGACAGAACCCACATCGTCTCCACGACCTGGGCGGCGATACTCGCCTTACGGTCAGGCAGGACGATCTCCCGCTGCCAGGGCTTCTCCAGCGTGATGCCAACGTGCATGAGCTCGAGGGTGCGCCCGGCTCGGGAGCCGAACTCGTCGCCCTCTTCGAGTAGGTCGTGCATGAGGCGGGGCAGGGCTTCGTTGACGTTGGTGAACTTGTAGTTGTGCTTCATAGGATGTCCTCCCAGGACGCGGCTTGGCGCAGCGAGACGATGGTGGCGTTCTTGCCCTTCAGCCAGTTGATGAGGCTGTCCCAGGACCGCCCTGTCCCACCGTCGACTCCGGTGAGGTACCACAGCCCAGCAGCCTCGATGACTGCGTAGGTGTAGTTCTTGGGGCTGCCTGGATATGAGACAGCCAGACGGATGACTTCGCCTCGTTCCGGCTCGGCCAACTTCAGGTCTAGCTCCTGCTCAGGGCTCATAGCAGATCCTCGTTGTAGTAGCTCGGAAGCACCGGAGCGGGCTGAGGCCCGGGGTGCGCTGGTGTGTAGGTCTTGGGGGGCACTTCTTGCCCTCGGAACCTCACGTACTTGCTCCACTCGCAGAGCAGATTAGAGCCGATATCCATCAGGCTCGGTACACGATACCCCAGACGAGGGCTGCCCGCTACCCCACGCACCGCAGTGACCGCTCGGCGCACGGTGTCCATTGGCTTGGCTCCGGGGTCAAGCGCCTTGGCCCCCTTGACGGAGCCGGGGCCGGGCACGAGGAACTCGTCCTCCCGGTCCTCGTCTTGCAGGTAGCCCCAGTCCGTGAGGACCTGCATGGACATGAAGTCGCCGACACCCTTGTTGCGGCGCAGCAGCTTGAACCGCTCGGCCTGCGTGCTGGCCCGCTCCCACTCCGGCATGATGTCTTGTTCCGAGCCGGGAGTGAACAGCCGCTGGGCCAGATCGACGATTGACTCCAGCTTGTCGGTACCCGGGGTGCCGGACTGAGGGAAGACGAGGTAGGCGTTGGTGAAGACCGACCGGGCGCGGTCCCCCCGGTAGTCCTTCAGCGCCTCGAGCGCATCGTCCAGGTCCCCCACCAGCGGGTACCGACCCAGCGCGAGCTCGACCCACTGCCAGCTATCGATGCGCCCGGTGTGCCGGTACAGGAACAGCCGCATCAGCTGGTCCCGCTCGGGCAGACTGGGGTCGGCGAGCTCGGTCAACAAGAACTGGGTCCCGGGGTCGAGCACCCGGAACACGTTGGTGAACTTGCGGGTGGCCAGCACAGGGTCGTCGGTCCAGGGCGGCGGCGCGCCAGCCTGCCGCTTCTCCCATATGCGGTGGCGCTCGACGACGAAGGCGAGGAAGTCGTTCACTCGCAATCCTCCTGTGCTGTGGCATGGATGAGGTAGCACCGGGGGCACACAGGGCGGCCCGGGGTAGGCCGGGCACAGCGGTCGTGGGCCGCCCCGTCGTAGGTCATGCGGGCGACCTGGCCTTCTTCGATGGAGTCGTCACACAGGACGCAGCTACTCTGGAACCTGGCGAGGAAGGACATCAGGCCAGCCCTCCTATGACCCAGAAACCGACGGTGCCGTCGCGGCGCATCCACCACTCGGGCTGGACCAGGTTCAGCCAGCGAATCATCTTGCCCTCGTAGACCGGGTGCATCTCGATACCCTCCATCGTCTCCGGCATCTTGTCGCTGTAGCTGGCCCAGACCTCGTGCAGCGTGATGAACTCGACCTCTACTCCACCCGGGGCGAGGCTCCGCCCGACGCTCTCGAGCCGCTTCCGAGCCCAGTCCCGTCGGTTAGGCCCTATCTCCATCAGGACGATCTTCTGCAGGGCGGCGGGGCGGCGGTCGTGCAGCCCGTAGAGTACCCCACAAGCGGTGTTGGCGGAGCCGAAGGGGAGCACGAGGGTCTCGAGTTCGTCGGGCAGGTTGGCTACCTGTGCTCCTCCCACCGCGAGGAAGGCCTCTACGTCCTCTGGAGGAGCGTCGGCGGGCGTGGTGATGGCGTAGGGGAGGTGGTAGGCTCCGAGGCGCTCAGCAAGCTCTCGAGCGTAGGGCTGGAGCGTTCCGTTGTATGCCACCCGGCAGCCCGTGTCTAGCTCCGCCCCAGCCTCCATGGCGATGGCGACGTTGGAGTGCTTGACGGCCGTTTCGGGCTTGCTGGCTCCGACGACGATTGTGCACTTCACCCCCAGCTCCTCCGCCAACGTCGCGCAGATAGCCGACTGGGGGCTGGCGACAGCCTGGGCGGACACGACGTGGTCGTACCCCTCCAGGATGGCTTGCGTCAGGAGGTAGCGGGCGGCTCTGTACTTGCTGCCGTTCACGCCGTAGGCGTTGCGGAGGAAGTCCTCCCGCTTCCACACGATTCCGCCGCGTGTCTCCACCGGCGTGAGGTCGGTCTTGACGGTCATGCAATCACCTCCAGCCCGACAGGGCTGTCGGGAGTTGGCACAAAGGGGGCGCGCGGACCATCGGGCACCAGGGCCATGACGGCCGACCATCGGTGGTAGAAGCCGCCCACGACCGTGTACCCGTAGAGTCCCTCGAGCCGGTCCGCGAGAGCTTCGAGGTAGCTCGGATATGAGGCGCAGCTGCCTGCCCCGAGGAGCGTTTCGTAGCGCTCCCTGTGCAAGTGCAGGTACCGGCAGGCGACGTCCGTCAGGACCACCGCCCGGGGCTGTCCGGCGAACACCCAGTCGAGCAGGGCGCGGTGCTTCTCTCCCTCCCGGGTCTTCCACACTGTGAGGTCCCCGAAGTCGAGACCGACGAGGTCGGAGCGGTGCTCCCACCCTCCGCTGTACGCATTCCCCTGCCAGGCGGCGACTCCGGGCACCTGGTTCTTGATGTGTTCGACCGCCTCATGGCTGTAGTCCATCGCGGAGTGGTGGGTGGGCGCGAACAGGTCCTGAATCATCAGCGACTGGGCTCCCATGCCCCCAAAGAACTCGAACGCGCTGCGTGCCTCGATACCGAAGTCGCGCACGGTCCGGTAGGCGTGCCAGCCTGCTGTCAGGTGGATGCCGGAGTCCCGGGGCGACCGCACGACGTAGTCGAGAAACCACTTCTCGGTCGGAGGCTCCACGTACTGGGTCCAGCGCTCGCATATGAAAAGTTCCATCAGGTTTCCTCCCTTACATCGGTCGTACCATCGGGGCGTCCGAGGTGACGGGCACCCTTCTTCGAGTTGCAGAGGAGGTGAGAAAGCCACAAGTTGTGCATCTCGTCCGACCCTCCGGCGCGGGTTGGCACAATGTGGTCCACCGAGCGAGACATTAGGTCTGGCCTCCTGAGCTTGAAGTCAACTAGTTCCAGGCACAGCTGGCAAAGGTCGCCGTCCCGCTCCCTCAGAGGCTCTACGAACTTCGAGAAGCCGATGTAGTTGGAACAAGCATGCGCGATACCCTCCGGAGAACGCGCCCAAGAGTCGTGGACACGGGCCAGGTTCGCCAGGTTCTCTGGAGACCCTCGGTAGGCCTCCAAAGCTTCCTGGGCCGAGCTACCTTCCCAGCTCTTCTTCACGGCTTCGGACTTCCTTAGCCGCCGTTCTTCAGACCAGGTCTCTCCAGTGCGCGCCGCGGAGATCTTTTCTACGTGTTCCGGGGCGAGCGTCCGCCCGGTCAAGGCAGCCGAGATCTTCGCTCGGTGGTCTTCTGAAAGAGGGCCTCGCCGCTTCCCTGTCAGGGCAGCCGAGATCTTCGACTTCTGTTCGCCGCTCATCCTCTCTCCCTTCTTCACCACTTCTTGTCCTTCCGGGTTCCGTAGTCGCCCCGCTCGACCTTCTGCTCGAAGCCGGACGGCTCCATGTCGGGGAACACGAGGTGGAGGTAGTGGAGCTCGCCGGTCTCCCGGTACCAGTTCTGCTTGACCGAACAGAGGCCTGGATCGAACGGCTGGTCCTCAAGGCGGAGTTCAATCGGGAGGGTGTCCTGCCGGACTTCCCAGAGCAGGTCCAGTGATCGACTCATCCGGGTCTCTGCCTTCTTGATACGTTCGTACATTAGGTCGCTGTAGACGTTCGGATACCGACGGTTCGGCTTGTGGTGCGACTTGTAGGTGCAGAGCACCGACTCCATCGTGAGCCGCGTGACGTTGGGGTCGCCCGGGTTGCGCTCCTGGGCCTCGGCGAGTAGGTCCTCGGCCAGCGTGTGGAGCTTCGGGAACAGGTCCAGGAGGAAGGGAATCTCGGCCTGCTCCCGGTCCCAGCCCCAGGCGTCGTCAAACCCGCTGAGGAAGCAGAGGGAGTTGCGGTGGGACCGGGACGACGACTCCTCGAGGAACCACGAGTCGACGTCGGGGACGACGCCCGGCAGCAGTATCTTGGCGAACTCCAGCATCGACCAGGCAGAGATTCGACCCATGTACGGCTGGCCGAGAGCGTGCTCCCAGTGCTTGCCCAGGGTGGATGCCTTCGCCCAGTCGTCCGCCGGGCGGTACCCGTAGTCCATGAACCAGGACTCGGTCGCCTTGCCGAACGCGCTCTTCTGGTGCCGTCGGTCGGCGTCCCACTCGAGTGCTTTGAAGTTCTCGTTCCAGAGGTCGACTGCTCTCTGCCAGTCCTGCGGCCGAGGGGCGGCCTCGAGCAGAAGCATGGAGGTGACGGCGTTCTGCGTGTTGCCGTTCAGCCAGGCGAGCCAGGCGCGCTGGTCGTTGTCGAGGTCGAAGATGTCGGCGATCGCTGGCAGCATCGAGTACACCATGCCTGGGAAGTTGAGGTACTGCAGCTGGAAGGTGTAGCTCCGCTGGAAGGCCTCACGTCGGTGCTCGCGCCAGTCGGTCATCGTCAGCCCTTCCGGTAGCGGTCGGCGATGAAGCCTTCGCCGTCGAGCGGCAGGCCGCGCGCCCAGCGGGGCACCTGGACCATCAGGCGGGTGACCTCCTCCAGATCGGTGCTCTCGACGATGGCCTCGTCGTGCACGTGGCCGACCACGGGGTAGCCTGCTCTATCTAGGCGCACGAGCGCTTCAGCGAGCACGTCCCGGGCGATGGCCTGCGTGGCGTTCTCTACCAGCCGCCCACCGTAGGTTCCGATTCGCGCCCCACCCCGCTTCGGGTCGTTGTAGCGCCAGCCTTCTTTGCGGATCTTCTTGCCGGTCTTGTCATCGGTGACGGTGTACCGTTCCCACCGGAGACCGTGGTAGCTGATGGCCCGGCCCGACGGGAGGTGCATCTTCATCGACTCGCGGCGGCGGGTGAGCTTGAGGTGCGGGCCGACCTTGCCTCCGTCGTCTAGGGCGCCCTGCATCGTCGCCCACAGGTTGACGATGCGATGGTTGGTCTTGCGCCATGCGTTCACCAGTCGCTGGAGGGTGTCGTTGTCGCCCTCCGCGCCCATGGCTCGAAGGCTGTTGACCCCGCCGTTGTAGCCCAGTGCGAGCACCGCCACCTTGCCCTGGAAGCGGGTGAGCTGGTTGCTGGGCGTGGACATCCGCTCAGCCGTTTCGACGTAGATGTCGCGCTTCTCCCGGAAGGCCTCGAGCGCCCAGTCCTCGTTGGCCAGCCACGCTACCACCCGGGCCTCGATGGAGGCGTAGTCGACGACCGTGAGCGGGCCCACGAACATCGACCGCACGAGCGCCTTGAGCGTGTAGGGGTCGGCCCCGAGCCCCATCTTGAGGTCGAGGATGGCTGCCTCCGGTTCGTTCACGGTGGCCCGGGGTAGGTTCTGGGGTTGCACCCGTTGCCCGGTCCAGCGCCCCGTGTGGGCCCCGAAGAAGCGGAAGCCACCACGGATGCGGTCGTCGGGCGACACCACGTCGAGCGCTGCTGAGAACTTCCCTCCAGCCGCCAGCGCGAGGTCCTGCCGTAACTCGAGCACCCGTATGTGGAGGGGGTCGGTCTCGGGGTCGTCGAGCGCCTCTTGGATAGTCTCCGCCCGGAGGTTGGGGAGGTCCAGCCCGACCTCCTTGCACCACGCCATGACCTGCTGCACCGACCTCGGGTTGTCCACTCCGGTGAGCCGGGTGAACTCTGCCCCGTCGGTCTTCCGGTTGGCCTCCACCGTCTCGGCGGCGATGCGGCACAGGTCCCGGTCGATGCGCATGCCCCGGTCGTTGATGCGCTGGTCGGCGCACCACACTCGTCGTTCGGTCTCGTTGGGCCAGTCGCCGAGCGCCAGGTGGACTTCGACTAGCGTCTCGACGTCCTGCTCGCAGTAGAAGATGAAGTCTAGCCAATCCGCTGGGTGTGTCTCGGCGGTGTTCCAGGAGCCGTCGCGGTTGGGCTTTGTGAACAGCTTGATGAGCTTCTTGCCGGCGTCGTCCTTCTCGGCTACCCCGAGCGCCTTGGCGGCGGCCTCGAGGCTGACGGGGTACCCGTACTCCGCCGCTAGCGCCATCGTGTCCGTCCACTGCTCCGGCTCCCGCAGGGACTCGGTGAGCACGCCCAGCGACAGCCGCTCGAACTGGGCGTTGTGTGCCACCTTCAACACCTCCGGGTCGAGCAGCCCGGGGATGGCCAGGATCTCGTCGTGCCCGAGCGCTACCTGTACCGGGCCACCGTCCTCCGACCAGCCCGCCATGAGAATCGAGAAGTCGGGGTCCTCTGTGTAGCGGTAGACCCCCAACTTCTTCAGGTCCGCGCGGGACCGGGTCTCTATGTCGATGTAGAGCATCAGACACGGCCCCCCGCGAGACGGGCGGCCACTGCGGCAAGCGTGCCGGACTCACGGTAGGCGTCCTGCTGAGCGACCGCCCGCTCCTGAGCCTCGGCGGGAGTGGACCCAGTGCGGGCGATCCCGTTTGGGAGAGTCGCGAGGAAGCACCACACGCCCGGCCCGTCGTCATAGTGCTCCTCGATGTTGACGCCGGTCATCGCGTCAAACTCAGTAGCAATCTCGGTTCGGTTGTTCATTTCAGTCTCCGTCTCCGGCCCTTGTGGCCCTCTGAAGTGCAGCATACCCCATCTCGTCGAAGAACGCTACCCCTACCAGGAACTTTCTTCCGCCCTGGCTTCGGCAGCCTGCTGCTCGAGCTCCCGGGCCAGCTCTTCGTCGGTGAGGTGGGCGTAGGCGTCGGGGTCGTCCTCCCGGACCAGGTCGAGCTGGTCCTGCCAGTCCACGTCTGCTAGGTGCCGGTCGAGGTCTCGCATCACGGGGTCTATCATGTCGTCTCCTGTCGCTTCGCTCGTAGGTACTCTCGTCGATAGTTGCGCACCGCTAGGGTGCAGGGTCCGCAGGGGTCTTCGTCGTTCCGGCGGTGGCGTGCGTACCCGGGCCGGGTCCCACATCGTGCCACCAGGGCATGGCCACGCTCGGGGTCGAGCCCATCGTTCACTCGCTCGTGCGCCATCAGGTCGGCGTACTCATCGGGGTGGAGCAGGGCGAGGCGAGTGAGGACGCGGGACCGTCGGTTGTGGTAGGCGCTCACTGGAGACCCACCCTCTCCGAGCACACGGGCCAGGCTCCCCACCCTTGGCGAGCCTGCACTTCTGTGGCTACCTCGACCTGGACCTCGGGGGGTGCGTTGTAGGCGTGCGGGTACTGCTCGAGCAGACCAAGGTCGCCCGCGACCCAGTCCCAGGTGTCGGGGTGGAACTGAAGGCCTCCGTGGTGTATCGTCGTGCCCCAGGGTGGCACTTCAGTGCCGGGGGCGGCCCAGTCCCACCGGGCGCTCCCGGGCTCATGGCCTCCCTCCTCGAGCCAGTCGCCGGACTCGCAGTCGGCCAGACGCTGCCAGTGGTCGGCGAGCTCCGGCTCCAGCTCGGCCACGTGGTCAGCCAGGCCAGTCAGGCCATACAGGATCAGCAGTAGTATGAGGGTCATCGGTTGACCGCCCGGAGAGCGCGGTTCAAGACGCCACGGAGGCCCACCTCGTCGGGGGCGCGCCACCCTTCGCGGAGCATGCTGGCGTACTGGTCGCGGCGCCCCTTCTGGTAGGCGGTGTGCGCCTCCTGAGGAGCGTTCACGAGACGCTCGGCCAGCTCGCCCGGGGTGGTCCCCATCGACAGGGCACCGTAGACGGCGAAGACGACCTGGGCGCGGTCGTCTTCGGCCGCTAGGGCGAGGGCCTCATCGAGGGCGCGTTCCGCTTCGGCGGGGGTCATCGGTTCTCCCTCAGCGATTTCGGAAGAGGTTGGCTAGTTAGCCCGAACCAAGCCCACGCCTGCTTGAGTGTGTTCTCATCGTCAGGGTCGACGTACACACCTCCGTCAGCGTTGCGGGCGAAGATGCGCCGGAGGGGGGCTGACGCTCCTTGGGTTGGGTCGTCGGTCGGGATGTCGTGCAGGGTCACTCGTCTCATCGTCGTTCTCCTCTAGGTACGACGAACGAGGGGCGGGGTCAGCGTCGACCCCGCCCCGAGGACTACAGCAGGCCGCTGTCGTCGGCGAAGTCATCCTCGGCTCGGGTACGCCCCCCGAGCGGCTCCCCGTCCTCGAGGAACTGCACGTTGTTCAGGCCGAACGAGATGCCCTTGTTCCCCGAGTTGCTGTAGGAGAAGGCGTTGATGGACACCCGAGCGTAGCAGCCCGAGTAGACCTGGGTGCTGTCCAGGATTGGGTTGAGGTCCGCGTCCACGACCCCGGGGCGCTGCTTGGAGGACATGGCCATGTACATGTGGCCTGCGTACTCCGGGTTGCGCTCCAGGTCTGCCTCCTCGTCCCCGTCGTGCAGGGTGTACTTGAGGCTGGCCGGGATCTTGCCGCCAAAGGTCTTGGTCTTACCCTCCTCTCGGGCTGCATCCTGCGCATCTTCGATCTTCTTGAGCGTCGCCTTATCGCTCTTCGGAATCAAGATTGTGACGCTGTAGCGGGCCTCCTTCTCTGGGTCGTTCGTGAACGGCTCGAACAGGTGGGCGTAGGACAGTCGGACCTTGTCGGTCACGATGCGGGTAGGGCTCTTCTGCGCGGGCATACGGGTCTCCTAGTTGTCGTTGAAGAGCTGCCAGAAGCAGCGTCGGTACTCAGACTTCGCCCGTTCCGGGTTCCATCCTTCTATCCAAACTCCCAGAGGAGAGAACCCCTCTAGGGCGGGCCACGGAAGTTGAGTGGGCGCCATCAACGCAGAACTCTCGTCGATGACGATTCTCCGGTCGTACTCCGTGACCTCGTCAGGCTGGGATAGGCCCAGCCCGAATCTTATGCAGATGGCACCCATGATGTCGCTCTCCACCTGCTTGTATGCCGGAATCTCCTCCTTGAGCGGCCACACCATGTCCCCGATGTAGGCTTCTGCGGCGTCGTGAAGCAGCGCCCAGCGGGCGTGCTCCGGCGACACTGCACGGGCCAGGTGGACGCAGTGCTCGGCCACGCTGTAGAAGCTGCGGACGTGCCCGTTGTAGCGGCACTGCAGCGCCAGCGAGTGAGCGATATCTTCGATGTCGATATCCTCCACCGTCGGGGCGAGCGGGTAGAAGGGCTTGCCGGAGTAGGTCTGGACGAAGGCGGTCATGGCAGGACCTCTTCCCCCTGCTGGATGTCGTAGACCTCGGACTGGGTGACCGGGGCACGTCGGTTCTGGACATTGAACGCCTCGCCCGTAGCGTTCACCAGCTCTCGCATCCAGCCGTAGCTGACTTTCTGGAGGCTGCCGTGGCGGCGCTGCGTCTGCCTGAGCAAGGCAGCGAGCTTCGCCCGGTCCTCCCTGCACTGAGTGATCTCCGAGAGCAGACCGTCGACTGCCGTAGCGACGATGGCCAGCTGGAACTCTGCTGCGTTCATCATGAAGACTCCTCCCACGCTCGGCGGTTGTCCCGGATCCGCTCCTTCTTCTCCTTGTGGAGATTCCAGAGCTTGCCGCCGACCCAGTCTTTGAGAGCTTGTTCTTTCTCTCCCTCAGTCATACGGGCGAGGGCCTCTTGTATCATCTGGCTCCGAGGCTTCTTGGTGTGACCTGTGTCCCACACTTCCTGGATCTTCTCTGACACTTTCTTGTCAGCGCTCATGCGGACTCCTCCTTAGCGAAGTCGGCGACGGCCTCCCCGTCGGGGTCGATGGCCGCGCGCTTGTCCGACTCGGGGACGAGCGACGGGCTGCCCTCGCCCTTCTTGACGAACGGTCCGGCGATGTCGTCGAAGTTCTCCTTGAGCAGCTTCTCGAGCTCGCCGATACCCTTCGCTTTGACGTTGGCGACCTCCTCCTGGCTGTACCCGGCAGCGAGGGCTGCTGCGATGAGGCCCTCGTTGTTGGCCACCGAGCGCTTGCCGCCAGACCGGACCACCTTGTAGCCTGGGATGGGTTCGCCATCGGAGTAGACGCGGTTCAGGGCGTAGGCCTCGACTGCCGCGCACCACTTCTTGATGAAGGGAATCTGGTCCAGCGACTCGGCCAGCTCGTCGTCCGACATGGTGTCGGCCGTGACGCCGAAGTCGCGAGCGGTGGCCCACTCCATCTGCGCCAGGCACGAGCCGGAGGCGGGGCACCACCGGCAGGCGGCTTCACTCGGACCGAACGGGGCGTCCGGGCCCAGCGCCTGTTCGGCGATGGGCAGTAGGGCGTCCCGCCAGGCACGTAGCTCAGACGCTGCGAGCTCCTCCGAGGCGACGTGGTGCAACCGGGGCTGGTACACGGTGAGGCGCACGTACTCGACCTCTCCGAGGAGATCTCCGTAGGCCTCCAGAGCACCTACCCCGTACAGCCGCAGCTGCGGGTTGCCCTCGGCTTCGACCTGGACACCCAGCCCGTACTTGAAGTCGACCGACTCCACGACGGTGGGCGACACGATGATGGCATCAGAGGTACCCCAGGAGTCCGGGACTCCGGTGGGTAACCGCTGCTCGAGCAGAAGCTGCGCGCCCGGGTTCTCGGCGAGCCTGCCCCGGAGATAGTCTGCATATCCCTGGGCGTGCTCGGCCATCTCGGCCTCGGCGTCGTCGGAGATGTCGAACTCATTGCGCCAAGCCTTGAGTTCCTTCGTCTTCTTGGCCTTGGTGAGGGTGCCCAGCAGCTGGTCTCGAGCCATCAGCTCGGCCAGCGCGTGGGCCGCGGTCCCCTCTCGAGCGTACACCGAGTCCGGCTGCTCCGGCAGCCCTTCCTCCATACGGACGGAGGCGGGGCACTGTATCCAGCGTTCAGCGGCGGACGGGGAGAGGGTGGCGTGGAGCGCCACGGTGCTCAGGCCTCCAGAGCGGCGAGGAAAGCGGGGATGTCGTCCTCGCTCATCTCGCTGACCCGCTTGGCCCCGACCTCGGCCAGCGCGGCCTTGACCTTGGTGGACTCGCCCGACGAGACGAGCTGGGTGGCAACAGCGACAGCGTCGGACATGGTCGGGGCGTCCCCGTCAGCCTCGGGCTCCGGGTCGGCCTTCTTGGCGGGGGCAGCCTTCTTGGCGGGGGCAGCCTTCTTGGCGGGGGCAGCCTTCTTGGCGGGGGGCTCGGGGGTCTCCTCGACCTCGGCCACCTCGCCCTGCTCCGCGAGGAAGCCGAGCATGTTGATGTCCATCTCGGACAGGTTGTTCGTGTCAATGGTGATTTGCATGGAAACTTCTCCTGATTCTCGGGTCTACTGGTCCGCGGGATTCCGAGGCCCATACTACCCCACAGAAGTGGGCTGCGCTACCCCGCGAACTAGAGCGGGCTCCTGACGTGGTCTAGCAACCTGGTCTGGTCGAACTCCTTCTCCTCTAGTCGGTTGGCGATGACCTTGTCTACGGTGTGCTCGCACTCGAGGCTGTGGACCACGACCGGGTGTTCCTGGCCCTGCCGGGCGAGCCGCCCGTTGGCCTGGAGGTAGAGCTCGAGGTCCCACGTGAGGCTCGCCCACACGGCGGTGTGCCCGCCGTATTGCAGGTTGAGCCCGTGCCCGGCGGACGCAGGGTGCGCCAGCAGCATGGGCAGCTCCTGGCGGTCCCAGGCGTCGAGCGCCCCGGGGTCGTCCAGCATGCGTGCCTGCGGGAAGGCCTCTCGAATCATCTCGGATTCGGGCACGTAGTTGTAGAACACTAGCAGGTTGTCCCCGGTGCCGTCCACAATCTCCTGCAGAGCGTCCAGCTTGGCGCGGTGCAGCCGGGTGTAGGTGCTGTCCTGGGCGTCGCTGAAGACGAACCCGGACGTGACCTGCCGCAGCTTGTTCGATAGGATGGCTGCATTGGCTGCGCTGTAGATCTCGTCGCCGATCAGCTCCAGGTCGAGAACCAGGGTGTCCTTGAACTCTTGATAGTGCTTGCGGGCGGCGGGTGGAAGGGGCACGTCGATGGTGTTGTAGGTCACCGGAGGCATGTCGAGCTCGTCGGCGGAGCTCATGTAGAGGCACACGTCGGAGATGAGGGCGTGGATGTTCTCCTCGGCCTCCGGGCGGAGCCGCCAATCTATCACGACGCCCGACGGGAGCTGGCCTGCCGCGACGAAGTAGCGTGCCCGGTATCCCGTGAGAGTGGTGCCCAGTCGCTGGCCCTTGTCGACGAGGAACATCTGGGCCCAGAGGTCGATGAGCCCGTTCGGGGTCGGCGTCCCGGTGAGCCCCCAGACGTGTTCCGCTTCCTTGCACAGACGGCGGGCTGTCTTCCAGCGCTGGCTACTCCGGTTCTTGAAGCTCGAGAGCTCGTCTAGGATGACGGTCCGGTATCCCGGCTTGGCGTCCTTCAGGTTGTCCCGGGAGATGACCGTCACGTCCGCTCCAGCGTCCAGGGCGGCCTTGCGCTGGGTAGGGGTACCCGCGGCGAGGGCCAGGGTCAGATCGTCCCTCCAGAGGCCTCTCTCCTTGGGCCAGACGTGCTCCGCGACGCGCTTCGGGGCGACCACGAGGACGGGTAGGTGCCGCTCCTCGAGCGCGGTGAGGGAGATGGCCGTCTTGCCGAGTCCGAGGTCCAGGAACAGGCCCGCCCGGGGCGTGTTGCGGAGGAAGTCTCGGGCGAGCCGTTGGTAGGCGTGGAGCTTCATGGGGCGTCCAGGGGGATCGCTACCCATCCGCTTTGGGCTCCGACACCCAGGAGCGGTGACCTGATGATGAAACGGACGGCACACCAGTCGTCCTCGCCCACGATCTCTAGACCCCCTTCGAGGTCCCGTAGCATCAAGATCCAGAGCCCGATCATCACATCGCCCTCACGAACGTCAGGTCATGCGTCGCCCGCGTGACGGCGGTGTAGAGCCACCGGCTGGTCTCGGGGCGGCTCCCGGTCAGGTACACGACCACGTTCCGGAACTCGGACCCCTGCGCCTTGTGGCAGGTGACAGCGTAGGAGTGCCGGATGACCGGGATGTCAATCTGGTTATCGGGGACCTCGTCGATACCCTTGATGAGCGACGGGCCGGCATACTTGACGCCCGTCTCCATCGTGAGGTAGATGTCGTCTCCGTCGACGTCGGTGATGACCCCCTGCTGGCCGTTGTAGATGCTGGTCCGTCGGTTGTTGTTCTGGGCCATGACGAGCTCGCCGGGCACCAGGTTCTCCGGGCCGCGGCCCAGCACCCGGCGGGTGAGGGCGTTCAGCCGGTCGACCCCCTTGTTGGTGGCGGCGATGAAGACGGTGCCCGGGTCGCTGTGCGGCGGGATGGCAGCCCGGGGGTCGTACCTGTGGTCGCTGCGGGGTCCGGCCTCGAGCACTGGGAAGCCCATCAGCTCGGCCTGCCGTAGCCAGGAGGTGTCTCCGTCCCGGACGATGCGGCTGAGTGGGATGATGGGGCTGTCGAGTGCCTGGCGCTGGATGCGCTCCAGCAGGGCGTCGGGGCGGCGCTCGTCGAAGACCGACGTGCCCTGCACCGGAGGCAGCTGGCCGTGGTCTCCCACGTAGAGCGTCGGGGTGCCGAGCCGAGCGATGTCCTCTCGGATCCGCGGGTCGACCATCGAGGCCTCATCCACCACGAGCAGCTGCGGCTTGTCCTTGGGGTCGTACTCCCACGCCAGCTTCTTGCACTTCGGGTTCCGGGTGCAGCCGTCCTCCGGCCGGTCCCAGATGCCGCAGTCCTCTTCGTGGAGGATGCCGCGCGGGTTGTAGATGAGGTTGTGGATTGAGGTGGCCGAAGCGTGGACGCCTGCGTCCTTCAGCTTCGTGGTGAGGACGTGCGCGGCCTTCCACGTCGGGCAGACGTAGCGGATGCGAGGCGGGTGCTCGAAGCTGTGGTGGAGCATGGGCAGTAGGGCGGTCTTGCCGGTGCCCGCCAGCCCGCCGAGGATGAACGGTTCGGTCGGGTCCGAGAGGTACCACTCCTGGATGCGGGCGAGCGCCTGCGCTTGGTCTGGGTTGGGCGTGAGCATGTCTCTGTCTCCTGGCGTGCCCTTGTGGCACTTCCTTCAGCGTACCCCACGACAGCGGGGAGCGCTAGTCACAGAACCACGACGGTGTTCCAGGCAGCGTCGACGCGCTCGTCCTGTGCCGAGAGATCTGCCAGGATGGTCCGGGCCAGGTTGCTGTAGCGCCCGTCGAGCCAGAAGCTGTTGATGAGGTCCTGCGGGTTGTGGTGGGCGTCCACTGTGATGCGGGCAGCCTGCGCCCAACCGACGGCGTCGGAGGACCCACCCTTGTTGCAGGAGTTGCAGAGGTAGGTGTCGTCGGGCGTCGCCGGCAGGAGCTCGTACCCGTCAGCTCGAGGGCAGGTCTCCAGAGAGTGACGGATGCGGTAGTGGGTGGTGCGGTTGATGACGAAGCTGCCTCCCTCGGTGCGCCAGATGCCGACCTCGAGCCACTGAGGCTTGCGCCCGTCCTCGGTGTCGGTGTGCTCGTCGATCAGCTGGGTGCCCGTGAACACGGTGCGCCTGCCGAAGTCGTCTTCGAGCGTGAAGTCGTTCATGACTGCAGATCCTCTCGGAGCATGAGCTCCGTGTCTGTGGGCTGAGTCCCGGGCCACCAACGATTCAGGTTGCCGGGGGAGAGGCAGTTCTCTTGGACAACGATGTCGAGGGAAGACCAGGCATCGTCGAGAACACGGATCCAACGGTTGCGGGCTTCCTGGCGGTCTTTGGTCTGTTTCATCTTACTCTCCTCGTGGTTGGTCGGCCCTCGTGGCCAGAGTGGGCGCTACTCCTTGATCATCCGCTTGCACCCCGGGCAGTAACGGTAGCCCTCCAGGAGCTGCGAAGGTCGGTCTCCCCCGGGGCAGCCCCGGGCGTGCACGGCGTCGGTGTCAGCCATCACTCTCCCCGCCCCACTCGCTCTGCCCTGACACGGGCGAGCAGATCTCGTTCAGCCGGCACCTTGAAGCCTGCACATATCTGCTCCATGCAACTTCGGCGAAGGTCGTCGAGCGCTTCGTCCGTCATCGCGGGGACTTCTGCCTTGAGCTCTCCGTAGGTACTCACGTCTCTCCTCCTCTTTCGGTTGGCTCGAGTCACTTCCAGGACAGGGACCCTCCCGTGCGCTTGCGCGCGTGGAGGTCCACCGAAGCCAGGGTCCGCTGGACGTTGCGCCGGGAGCGGACGTGCTCGAGGCCCCGGGCGGCGGCCAGCACGAGGAACGGGCCTGCGACGGCTGCAGCGAAGACGGGGGCGGCGGGGTGAGGGTGGAACATGAGCGGGACGGCGAGCGCCACGGCCCATGCAAGGGAAGCTCGAGCTGTCATGTCTCTTCTCCTGCTTGTCTGGGTGGTCCAGGCCCGAGTGGGCCCGGGGTCTCTCCGGGGAGCGGAGGGGAGCCTTGAGACCCTCCTTCGAAGCTAGTACTGGTTCGTGTAGGTGGCTGCGGCCTCTGCGCCGATGGCGGCGACAGACCAGTTCCGGTTGCGGATGGTCGCGGTGCGGGGAGCCGGTAGACCTTCTCGGGGTCGACCGAGGCGACCCAGGCGTCGGAGCTTTGACGAGAACGGGGCGCAGATTCTTCCGTCGCAACCCCTGGGCATCATCAATTGCCCTTATCTGCGTCAATGGCCTTCTCGGCCCGGATGATTCGGCGGGTGAGCCCCGCCCGCTTCGCACCCTGCGAGCGACGCACGTGAGCGGCTGCGCGCTCACCGCAGGTCGTCCGCGACCAGTAGGTCGCGGCCTCGGCGTCGTGCTCGTCGCGGGCGGCCACCGCGGCGAACCATTCCTGCTCGGTGGCGGCTGCGGTGATCATGTCGGTTCTCCTCGTGCGCCGCTGTGGCGCTTCGGGCCGGGGCGGGTTGCCCCGGCCGGGGTCCTACAGGATGACGAGCTCGCCGTTGTGGCGGACGACGAGGCGGCTGACGTCGCTGACGGTGCCGTGGGTCTTGGTGGTCTTGTAGAGCTCCACTTTGGCGTCGTCGCCCTCCTCGAGGTACTCGCCTGCCTCGCGGGCTGCGGCCTTGAGCTGGTCGGCCTTGAGGTTGGCGGTGCTGTTCTCCGCTGCGAAGGTCTCGCCGTGGGCGGTGATTTCTGCGGTCCAGGTCCTCATCTCGGTTCCTTGTGTTTGGCTGGCCCCTGTGGCCAACAAGTACATCATACCCCATACATCCTGCGAGCGCTACCCCTTCCGAGAAGTTTCTTCAAAGAAGTTTCGACGACCCCCAGCCCAGTGGTGCAGGCACTCGTCGGAGCAGAAGTGCCAGGGGCCGGGCTCCTCGCCCCAGGTGCGCACATCCAGGCCTACCCGCGACACCTCGAACCAGCCGGGCGCGCACTCCTCTGGGTGCGTCCGTCCACACCCTCCGTCGCATCGTATCTCGTGGGCCATCATCAGTTCCTTTCTGCTCGGGGAGCTACCCCTTCCGGGGTGGAACGCTAGTGCTGGCAGACGGGGCACCATCCGTACTCGGCGAGGGCGTCGTCGTGGCCCTCCCAGTCGCACCCCGTTCGGAGCGAGAAGACGGGCTCGTCTGCCAGTGCGGGGACGTAGATGGCGTGGCAGCTGGCGTGGTCGTGGCTGTTCATGGTCGCCCCTTTGGGCGGAGAACGCTAGCTGTCCAGCGCCTCCATCAGCTCGAGGTTGGTGATGACGAGGCCGCTGGCGTCGCAGCCCTCGCCCCGGACCCACTCGACGTTGCCGTAGACGTTGGTCGTCCCGAGCCGCCACTTGCCGTCCCGGTGGTAGCTCAGGACGTACCCGGTCGTCCCGTCCTGGATGCTGACCGTCGGGTTGACCCACTTGCCGTCCTGGCTCGTGCGGGACGGCTTGGTCCGGAGGAGCGCGGCGTGGATCTTGCGCTGGGTGGCGGCTGCGTCGGTGATCTTCATCTCGGTTCCTTTGGTTGTGTTGGTGGGGTGGCTCAGACGGCCACGGCGCCGACGACGAAGGTGCCGAACGGGGTGACCTTGCGAGTGACTCGGACGGAGCCCTCGGGGCCAGCTTCGTCGGCGACCTCCTGCATCCAGGCCGGCATCACGACCTGGGCGGCGACGAACTCGGTGGTGGTCTGCACGGTGTTGGTGTTCATCTCGGTTCCTTGGGTTTGGCTGGCCCCTGTGGCCAACAAGTACATCATACCCCATACATCCTGCGAGCGCTACCCCTTCCGGGATGTTTCTTGCGGTGGCCCCTAGGCCGGGGCCACCGTCGGGGCGTCAGCCCTCCAGTTCGCTGAGGAGCTCCTCAGCGACCTGGATGGCCTCGCGAGCGCCCGCCATCTCCGCGGTGGTGGCGTAGGTGGAGGCCAGCGAGCTGGACTGCGAGAGCGGGTCGAAGTAGCTGAGGCGGCGCTGACGGTCGGCGACTGCGCCGCGCAGGTACTCGGTGGGGTCCTCCGCGTCCAGCCAGAGCTCTTGGAAGCCCTCGAGGATCTCCAGGACGGCCTCAGCCTTGATGGCCGCGTCGCCGTTCCAGGTGATGGCGTGGGCGACGCCGTTCTTCTGGGCTTCCTGGCGGAAGGCATCGATTGCCTCGAAGGCCTGGCGGCGACGGAAGTTGGAGAGCCGGGTCAGGATTTCGGTGTTGGTGTTCATCTCGGTTCCTTGTGTTTGGCTGGCCCCTGTGGCCAACAAGTACATCATACCCCATAGTTCCTGCGAGCGCTACCCCTTCCGAGAAGTTTCTTTCAGAGTCTGCGTTCCTGGTAGACGCCCGGGGAGAACACGTACTCCTGGCGGTGCGTCTCGCAGGCGTAGAACTTCTCTCCGGAGAGATTGATTGCCCAGGTAGCGATATGAGGGCAGGCGGCGCAACGGTGCGAGAGGTCCGGCTGACGCCTGCTCGGGACGTAGGAGGCCACGCCGTCCCGGGATGCCTTCTCCGGGTCCGGCGCGGCCTGGCGGAAGCGGTTCATCGGAGCTCCTCGAGCTTGCGTCGGCAGGGGGTGCAGTCCTTCTCGTCCGGCCCAGTGTCGGTGTGCTCGTCGATCAGCTGGGTGCCCGTGAACAGGTCGTACCTGCGGCACAGGCTGCGCCCCTCCCGGAAGTAGTGGAAGAGACGAGCCTGCCTGGGAAGCGCCCAGCCCTCGCTCATCGGATCGCCTTCGGGGTGACCGCGTCGCGGCCAGCCTGCTTGCCGGCGGTGGCGGCTGCGAAGCTGCCCCGGCGGCGGGAGGTGCGGCGACCCTTGCTGGTCTCCATGTTGTCGTCGATCCAGGAGTCCACCAGCGCGCTGCGCTCGACCAGGACCAGGGCGGTGCCGGTCTCGGCCTCCTCGACCACGCGGTTGCGGGTCTCCTCGAGGCGGCTCCGTGCGCCGGAGGCGAAGGCGTAGATGAACTCGCGGCGGGCCAGGTAGGCCTCGTTGTCGGTGTAGTAGGGGTGCGTGTCCTTGCCCTCCGTCTTCCACCACGCCAGCGCCTGCTTCCGGCTCTGCTCGGTGAGGGAGTTGGCCAGGGTCTCCGCCTTCTCGACGTCGCTCTGGTGACCGATGAACCAAACGACCCGACCGCCGTCGTGCAGGATGGTCTGGAGCGACCGGACCGAGAAGCTCGGAGCCAGGTAGTGGGCGATGGTCGCCATGGCTGCGGCGTACCCGTGGCCGTTCTTGATGGTGATGCGGACGGTGACGATGTCCTCCCGCTTCTGTCCCGGGCGCTTGGCGTCCAGGTTGGCCCGCTCGATGCCGTGCTTCAGCATCAACTCCTCGGCCTTGGCCATGAAGACTTCGGCCTCGGCCGGGTGGGTGGTGTTCTCCGCCTTGGCGAGTAGAGCGGCGATCTTGGCTTCTAGGCTGCTCATGTCTGGCTCCTTGTGTGGTGCGCCCCTGTGGCGCTTCGCTTACCCGGTCGAGGAACACTACCCCGACCGGGGACTTCTTTCAGCGGTTGGCGCGGCCCTCGTTGTAGGCGGACATCGCCACCGAGGAGAGCATGTCGCACTCGGCGAGCGTGGCCTTCGCGAACTCGGTGCCACCGGCCGTCACGACCCGGTAGGTGACGCGGTCCGGGTTGAGGCTGGCGCTGAAGAGGCTCCCGCGGACGACGTTGGCGTTCAGCCGACGCTCGACGTCGGGGCGGCGCTGACCGCTCTTGCCGTAGAGGTTCGGGAAGCAAAGGGTGGTGACTGCGGTGGTCATGTCGGTTCTCCTGGTTCCTGGCTGGCCCCTGTGGCCAACAAGTACAGTATACCCCATAGTTCCTGCGAGCGCTACCCCGAACAGGAAGTTTCTTCAAAGAAGTTCCCAGCCCTCTTCCGCCGGGGCCTGATTGGGGGCGGTGGCCCGGGTCCCTTCGGTGTTGGTTTGCAAGTCCTGGTCAGAAACCCAGGAACTTGATCGCTCGCTCGGACTGCTCGATCATCTCGGCCAGAATGGCTTCGACTTCCTCTGGCGTCCAGCGCGGGGAGGTGCTGCCGTCCTCATCTTCCACGATGTTGGTTGACTGGATCATCTCTCTGCCGAACTCTTGGCAGTTCAGAAGCTGAGAGAAGATCTCGCCCTTGGCTGCGTTCTTGATCTCGGTCCTGGTCGCCATCTCGGTTCTCCTGGTTCCTGGCTGGCCCCTGTGGCCAACAAGTACATCATACCCCACTTGGTCGAGGAACGCTACCCCGACCAGGAAGTTTCTTCAAAGAAGTTCCCAGCCCTCTTCCGCCGGGGCCCGATTGGGGGCGGTGGCCCGGGTCTCGCGTCGTACTGCCGGCCCGGGGAGGCGGACGGTGGCGTCGCAGAGGGAGCACCGGAGGAGAGGGACGTCCGCCCCTAGCTCCCGGCTCCAGCCGTAGATGGGGACGGCGACGCCCCGGGTGACGGTGATGACCTCCCCGTCCTGCTCCAGGTCGACGTGGCTGCAGAGATTCAGAAGCCGTTCCTTCTCGGTAGCCACGTCAGTTCCTCCCGTAATCAGCGTCTGAGTAGCCGAAGGCGTAGGCGCAGTCCCTGGCCTGTTCGTCATCGTGCTCGTCAAGAGGCTGCTTGCATCGTGGGCACTCACTCATGGGCTCCTCCTCGTCTCGGTATTGAGGAGGGAGCTGGATGGCTCCCTCCGGTTGGTTGGTCAGTTGGCCTCGGTCGCGATAACCTCAGCGACCAGCGCGGCAATCTCCGTCCGGAAGTATCCGGTCACTGGCGCTCGGTTGTGGAACAGGACCGTAGTGATAGCAAGCCCCAGGGCAGCGGTTCCGGAAGCGGCCCACGTAGCGTAGGTCTGGTCCTCCAGGTTCCGCGTGTGGATGTCACGCAGCCGCGCGATGTCGTCGAGGAGTTCGTTGACGATCACGTTGGTCGCAGTATCGGTGTCTAGCTCGTTGAAGAGTTCTTGGCGGTTGTTCATGTCTGGCT
>Ga0136597_1000251_pt1 | contig 26660 bp, 26 predicted proteins | sample AntRauTorcE11898_FD_101385 | JGI IMG/M metagenome (GOLD analysis project Ga0136597, IMG submission 101385) | Saline lake microbial communities from Rauer Islands, Antarctica - Metagenome Torckler E11 #898 | ecosystem: Environmental > Aquatic > Non-marine Saline and Alkaline > Saline | place... | reverse complement strand
TGAAAAACGGAATCGGCGCGATCCAGCAGAACGCATCACGCAGCCGCGGCGAGCCGGCCGCAAGGGCGATCGCGAGCGCCCCGATGAAGGGGATGAGCACGACCGTAAACGGGCTGAGTGCAGGTACGAGGCTCACGGTGTGCCTCCCGGGATGCCGCTCATGAGGGCCTCCGCCGCGGCTGTGGCCGCGCCCACGCTCAGCCGGGTATCAATGCCGAACCAGAAGTTGGCGGCGACCAGTACCCACACCGGAATGAGCAGGCGCAGCGGCGCCTCGGTGACGGCAGCCGCGTCCTCGGCCGGCTGCTGGAACCACGCGGTCTCGACGACGCGCCAGATGTAGATCAGCGCCATCATCGAGGTGATCACGATCAGTGCCACGAGCCAGATATTGCCGGACTCCACGGCGGCGCTGATGAGATACCACTTGCTGATGAACCCCGCGGTGGGCGGCAGACCGATGAGACTGACACCGGCCAGGGCGAACGCGGTGAGCGTCCACGGCATCTGTTTGCCCAGCCCGCGGAAGGCCTCGATACGCACGCTGCCCACCCGGTAGGCGACCACGCCGAGGGCCATGAAGAGCGCGGCCTTCATCAGGGCGTGGTTGAACATGTGCAGCAGCGCGGCGGTGAGTCCGGTCACCGAGACCAGGCTGACGCCGAGGACCATATAGCCCACCTGCGCCACCGAGGAATACGCGAGCATGCGCTTGATATTCGTCTGGTATATGGCGATCCACGAGCCGATCACCATGCCCGCCACGGCGAGCGCCATCAGCACCGCCGCGAGTGGCAGCGCGATAAAGCTGTATTCCGGCGAGAACACGGTGAAGGTGAACCGCAGCAGGACATAGAGCGCGACCTTGGTCGCGGTCGCGGCCAGGAACACCGAGATGAAGCTCGGGGCATACGTATAGGCGTTCGGCAGCCACAGATGCAGCGGCAGCAGGGCGAGCTTCAGACCAGTGCCCACGATGATGAACGCCAGCGCGACCCGGACCGTGGCCGTGTCGCGCAGTTCCGGCAGGCGCTGGGCGAGATCCGCCATGTTGAGGGTACCGGTCATCATGTAGAGGAAGCCGATACCGATGAGCAGGAAGGTCGCGCCGACAGTCCCCATGATCAGATAGCGGAAGGCCGCCAGCAGGGCGCGCCGGTCGGAGCCGTGGGCGATCAGGGCATAAGTGGCCAGCGAGGAGATCTCGAGGAACACGAACACGTTGAACGCGTCACCGGTCAGCGTGATGCCGATCAGACCGGCCAGAGCCAGCAGAAACAGGGCGTAGAACGGTCCCTGGCGCTCGGGGACCTCGTGATCGACGCTCGTTTTGGCCCAGGGCAGGATCAGCGCCGCGATCCCCGAGACCAGCAGCGCCACGAAGGCGTTGGCGGCATCGATCCGGTACTCGATACCGATCGGGGGTTCCCAGTTGCCGAAGGCGTATGACAGGGGCGCGTCCATGGCCGCCGGCAGCGTGATGGCCGCAATCACCGCGCTCGCGACCGCGGCGGCAAAGGCCAGCAGCCACGGCAACAACCGCCCGGGCAGCAGCGCGCATACCGCCGCCGCGATCAGCGGCACGAGCATGCTGAACGGACTCAGTTCGACAATCGTCATCAAGCCGACTCGCTTTCCCGTTTTTCTTCGGCCGCTTCCCGCTCGGCGATATGATCGTCTTCGATGGTGCCGTAGGCCTCACGGATGCGGACCGCCAGGGCAAGCCCGACGGCGACGGTGGCCACTCCGACGACGATGGCCGTGAGGATCAGGACATGGGGCAAAGGGTTCGAATACGCCGTCACGCCCTCACGCAGGATCGGTGTCGATCCCCCGATGATCTTGCCGGCCGAAATGAAGAGGATGAAGACGGAAGTCTGGAAGACATTCAGGCCCAGGATCTTCTTGACCATGTTCCCGCGCGCGATGACGCCATAGAAGCCGATCATCATCAGCGCGATCACGATCCAGTAGTTGAAGTAACCCAGCCACTCCATCACTGCCCTTCCTCTTCCGCCTCGGCGTCGACTTCATCCCACCAGCTTCGCCGCCGGGCGAACAGCGTGAACACGAGCATGACCACGGTCGCAACCGTCACTCCGACGCCGAACTCCACGAGGACGATCCCCGCCTGCTGGGCGGCATGCGGATCGGAAAGCAGTGGATAGAAATCGAGGAAATGCCCACCGAGCGCGACGCCGGCCAACCCCACCAGGGAGTACAACAGCACGCCCAGCGCCGAGAGCACGTACATCACGCGCTCCGGGATCACCCTGAGTGCCGCGTCGAGGCCGTAAATCAGGACAAAGAGGATCCAGCCCGCGGCGAACACCACGCCGGCCTGGAAACCGCCGCCCGGCGAGTATTCGCCATGAAACTGGATGTACAGCCCGAACAGCAGGATCAGCGGGATGACGAACCGGGCGACGATACTGAGGATGCCGTTCTCTCTCACGGGGCCTCCTCCCCGTCGCGGGCGCGCGAACGCCGGCTTGGCGGGCGCACCGAGAGCAGCGCAAACACGGCCAGGGCGGCGGTGAAGATCACGAACGCCTCACCCAGCGTATCGATCGAACGATAGCTCGCGAGCACGGCCGCCACCATGTTCGGTATGCCCATGTCCTCGTACGTATTCTCGGTGTAATAGCTGCCTACGTGACCGTGTATCGGGTTGTCGGGATTGCCGAACTCGGGCAGATCCAGGCTCGCGTACACCAGGCCCGCGCCGGTCACGAGGACCACCGCCAGGGCGAGCAGGTTGTGGCCGGACGCCGGGCGCTCGTGACGCCGCGCCAGCGTCAGCACGGCGAGCACGAGGATCGTGCTGATCCCGGCGCCGACCGCGGCCTCGGTCAGCGCCACGTCACCGGCATCCAGCACCGTGAACAGCGCCGCTGACAGCAGCGAATAGATGGCGAAGAGCATGGTCGCCGCGAACAGGTCGCGCACGCGGATGACGGCCACCGCCACCACCACGAGAAAGACCAGCAGGGCGATGTCGATCAGGTATTGGATGGCTCTTCTCCGTCGCGCTTCCCGGCATCGTCGTCGGGCTGCAGACCGTCCGCGATGGCGGCCCGCGCCAGCGCGTGGGTCGCCGTCGGCGTGGTGAACAGCAGAAACAGCAGGATCAACAGCAGCTTGATCGTCAACAGACTGAACCCGGACTGCAGGACCAGCCCGCCGACAATGAGCAGCGCCGTGAGCGTATCCGTTATACCGCCGGCATGGAGTCGCGTGTAGAAATCCGGGAAGCGCACGAGCCCGACGCCACCGATGAGAGCGAAGACACCCCCGGCGAGCAGGAGGATCCAGGAGAGGACAGTCAGCACCTCAGCCATCGGTGATGTCCTTTTCTCCTGCTTCGGCGAGATTCCCCATCTGCACCAGCTTGAGCACCGTGACGATCGCGATGAAATTGATCAGGGCGTACACGAGCGCGACGTCGATCAGGTCCGCATGGCCGGTGATGAACGTGATCAGCGCCACGACCAGAACGGTCTTCGTGCCGAACACGTTCACGGCCACGATCCGGTCGTACACGGTGGGCCCGAGCAGTGCCCGCACCAGGGCCAGCCCCATCGTGGCCAGTACGGCCAGCGTGGTGATCACCAGCACCGTGTTCACGATTCCGCTCCGCTGGACCCGCGCCCGGCCTCGAGCCAGAGAATCCGCTTCGCCATCTCGCCACTCTCCAGATCTTCGGCGGAACCCGGGTGCAGGGCATGCGCGGTCAATTGCTCCGGCTCCAGCAGGAGCGTGACGGTCCCCGGCGTCAGGGTCACGGAATTGCCATATGTGACCTTGCCGACCGCGGTCTTCTGCGGAACCGGCACGCGCACGACGCGGGGCCGGATCCGTGACGGCTGGAGCACGCAGGCCGCCACCTGGAAATTGGCGACGATGATCTGCCAAAGCAGCCAGCCCCAGTAGACCGGCAACCGCCAGGAATAGAGCACCGGGTTGTGCTCCACGCCGACGACATCCATACGCCGCGAGATCCAGACGACGAGCGCGATCGAGCACACTCCAAGCCCCAGTATCAGTGGCTTGTAGACCCCTGAAATACCCAGCCAGAACAGGACGAGGACAGCGGTGAGAGAGGCGGCGTAGCGCATGGCGGCGGAGTGTAACAACACTCAACAGGCGCCAACAGAGTCCCTTGACCGGTTTTCGGGCAGGCTGGATACTCTCGCCGAGAATAAGAACAGGGGAATGGTTATCCCATATCGTTCGCCCTTCCCGGCCCCGATCGGCGGCGCCGTCGGGACCTGCATGTTCCCGCGGGCCAGCGGAGCCGCGCCGGCCGGCGACCTTCGCGAACGGGAGATGCCGCGATGAGTCTCGCGCTCATCGTCATGCTGCCGTTCCTGGGCGCCGTCCTGCCGGCGCTGATGATCCGCTCCGGGCGCGCCGCCTGCGCGCTCTCTGCTGCGTGGGTGACCATCCTCGCCCTCGGTCTGCTGCTCACGCACGTCCCCGCCGTCCTGCGCGGTGAAGTCATCCAGGTCGGCTGGGAGTGGATCCCGGCCCTGGGCCTCAATGTCAATTTCTTCCTCGACGGCCTCGGCCTGCTGTTCGCCGGCCTGATCCTCGGCATCGGCCTGCTCATCATGATCTACGCCCGGTTCTACCTGGCGAAAGAGGATCCGATGGGCAACTTCTACACCTATCTCCTCCTGTTCCAGGGGGCGATGGTCGGGATCGTGCTGTCGGACAACATCCTGCTGCTGCTGATCTTCTGGGAGCTGACCAGCCTGACCTCGTTCCTGCTGATCGGCTTCTGGCGTCACCTGCCCGAAGGGCGCCAGGGAGCGCGGATGGCGCTGGTCGTCACCGGCAGCGGTGGCCTGGCGCTGATCGCCGGCATGCTGCTGCTGGGCAATATCGTCGGATCCTACGATCTGACCGTGATCCTCCGGCACGACCCGTACGAGATCCACAATTCACCGCTCTACGTGCCGGCGCTGCTGCTGATCCTGATCGGCTGCTTTACCAAGAGCGCCCAGTTCCCGTTCCACTTCTGGCTGCCCCACGCCATGGCGGCGCCCACGCCGGTGTCCGCCTACCTGCACTCGGCCACGATGGTGAAGGCGGGCGTGTTCCTGCTGGCCCGCCTGTGGCCGGTGCTGTCGGGCCCGGACATCTGGTTCTGGATCGTGGCCACCACCGGTCTGATCACGATGGTCGTCGGCGCGTACATCGCGCTGTTCAAGGATGATCTGAAGGGCCTGCTGGCCTTTTCGACGGTGAGCCATCTCGGCATGATGACGATGCTGCTCGGTTTCGCCACGCCGATGGCGGCCGCGGTCGCCGTGTTCCACATCATCAATCACGCGACCTTCAAGGCCGCGCTGTTCCTCAACGCCGGCATCATCGACCACGAGACCGGCACGCGCGATACCAAAAGACTCGGCGGCCTGCTGCTGCTGATGCCGATCACGGCCACGATGGCCGTGATCGCGGGCGCGTCCATGGCCGGTCTGCCGCCGCTCAACGGTTTCCTGTCGAAGGAGATGATGCTGGAGGAGGTCAGCCATACGGCATGGATCGGTCAGGGGTGGCTGCTGCCGCTGGTCGTGACCGCGGGCGCGCTGCTGTCGGTGGCCTACTCCTTCCGCTATGTCGTCCACGTCTTCTTCGGCCCCCAGCGCACCGACTATCCGCGCAGCCCGCACGACCCGCCGGCCGGTCTGTGGCTGCCCCCGGCATTCCTCGTCGGCCTGGTGGTCCTGATCGGTCTGTTCCCCGACACGATCGCGGGCGATCTCGTGCGCGCCACCACGGGCGCGGTCACGCAGGGCAACGCCCCCGATCTGCACCTCCACCTTTGGCACGGCTTCTCGCCGGCGCTGCTGATGTCGGTCATCGCCGTGGGCGGCGGCGCGGTGGCGTTATGGCGGTATGACCGGGTCCGCGCGTGGTGGCACGCCGGCCCGCACCCCGAGGCCAAGGCGATGTTCGATCGCGTGGTCGCAACGGCGGTCGGCATCAGTCGGCGTGTGGTGCTCGGCCTGCACAATGGCTCGCTTCAGCGCTACCTCGCGCTGCTGATCAGCGCCGCTCTGGTGCTCGGGTTTACCGGCTTTTTCGGCACCACTCACGGCAGCGGTTCTCGCGCGCTCCTGTCCGCATCGCCCGTGGCGGTGATTATCTGGCTGGTCCTGCTCGCCGCCTGCGCGATGGTCATCCATTATCAGCGCGACCGGCTGCTCGCGGTCATCGGCGTTGGCGTCGTCGGCCTGATCGTGGCCGCGATGTTCGTGTACTTCTCCGCGCCCGATCTGGCGATGACGCAGATCTCGGTCGAGGTGGTGACGACCATACTGATCCTGCTGGCGCTGTACTTCCTGCCCAAGACAACGCCGATCGAGAGCAGCACCCGGCGGCGTCGCCGGGACGCGGTGCTGGCCGGCCTGACTGGCCTGGGTACCGGTGGCCTGGCGTGGGCGGTGATGACACGCGACTTCACCAGCCTGTCGAGCTTCTATCTGGAGAATGCCCACGATCTCGGCGGCGGCGACAACGTCGTCAACGTTATCCTCGTGGACTTCCGCGGTTTCGATACCTTCGGCGAGATCATCGTCCTCGGCATCGCCGGGCTGGCGATATTCGCCCTGCTGCACGCCATGACCCGGGGCGAGCTCTACCGCCGTCTCGGCGCCTGGGATATGGACTTCGTCCAATCGGCCGACCGCCACCCCATGCTGATGGTGGTGGTCACGCGCGTCATGCTGCCGCTGGTGCTGCTGGTCGGGGTCTACATCTTCCTGCGCGGGCACAACATGCCCGGTGGCGGCTTCATCGCGGGCCTCGTCGTGGCGATCGGACTGATCATGCAGTACATGGCCAGCGGCTACGGCTGGGCGGCGCAGCGCATGACCATCAACTACCACGCATTCATCGGTGGCGGCGTCCTGATCGCGGCGGTAACCGGCATCGGCGCCATGATCATGGGCTATCCCTTCCTGACGGGCGCCTTCGATTACTTCCACCTGCCCGTCATCGGCAAGTTCGAGGTCGCGAGCGCGCTCGGTTTCGATATCGGGGTCTTCCTCACCGTCGTCGGCGGCGTGATGCTGGCACTCGCCCATCTCTCCGACCTCGGGCGCTGGGTCAGTCACGCGCCGGTCAACGAGCAGCCAATGGATGCGCTGCCGGGCAGCGAGCGACGCACCGGCGAGGGGGGCGAATAGCATGGAATTCCTGGTGGCCTCCGCGATCGGCGTCGTCATGGCCGCGGGCGTCTATCTGCTCCTGCGCGCCCGCACGCTGCCCGTGGTGCTGGGCCTGACGCTGATCACCTACGCCGTCAACCTGTTCCTGTTCATCACCGGCCGGCTCACCGTCGACCAGGCGCCGGTACTGAACCAGGGGCACGAGAGCTTCGCCGATCCACTGCCGCAGGCACTGGTGCTGACCGCCATCGTGATCTCGTTCGGCATGACCGCCGTCATCGTAGTCATGGCGCTCAAGGCGTACGTCGAGTCCGATAGCGACCACGTCGACCTCCACCCGCGCGACGACGGGGAGGCGGACTCGTGAATCACTGGATCATCCTGCCGCTGCTGCTGCCAGCGCTGGTGGCGCCGCTGATCGCGCTGGCGGTGCGTCACGACATCGTTCTGCAGCGGGTCTTCTCCGTGGCGTCGACGGTAATCCTGCTGGTGATCGGCGCCATCCTGATGGCTTCGACCGCCGCCGAGCCGGTGCAGAGCTACCACCTCGGGAACTGGATCGCGCCGTTCGGCATCGTGCTGGTACTGGATCGGCTGTCGGCCCTGTTGCTGGTGCTCACCGCCGGTCTCGGCCTGGCGGTGCTGCTCTACGCGATCAACGGCTGGGACGCCGAGGGCCGGCACTTCCACCCGCTCTTCCAGTTCCAGTTGATGGGGATCAACGGCGCCTTCCTGACCGGAGACATCTTCAACCTGTTCGTCTTCTTCGAGGTGCTGCTGATCGCCTCCTATGGCCTGATGGTCCACGCCGGCGGCGCGGCCCGGATGAAGGCGGGGGTCCAGTACGTCACCATCAACCTGGTCGGTTCGGGCCTGTTCCTGATCGGCGTCGGGCTGATCTACAGCGTGACGGGCACGCTCAACATGGCCCATCTGGCGACCGAGGTCGCCCGCGTGGACGCGGCCGACCGCGCCCTGCTGGAGATCGGCGGCCTGCTCCTGCTGCTCGTGTTCGCGGTCAAGGCGGCACTGGTGCCGGTGCAGTTCTGGCTCCCCGGCACCTATGCCAATGCGCCGCCGCCCGTGGCGGCGCTGTTCGCCATCATGACCAAGGTCGGCGCCTACGCCATCATTCGCGTCTATACGCTGATCTTCGGCGATGACGCGGGGGCCAGCGCGAACCTGGCCGGTCCCTGGCTGCTGCCGGCGGCCCTGGTGACCATGGTCATCGGCATGGCCGGCGTGCTCGCCGCCCGGCGTCTGGGCGAGGCGGTCGCCTTTGCCGTCATCGGCTCGATGGGGACGCTCCTGGCCGCGGTCGCCGTGTTCACGGAGGAGGCGATGTCGGCGGCCCTGTACTACCTCCTGCACTCGACGGTCGCCGCCGGGGCCCTGTTCCTGATCGTCGACTTGGTCAATCAGCGCCGTACCGGCTATGGCGACCTCCTGCGCGCGGCCCCGCCGTTTGCCCACACGGGCTTCATCGCGGGGCTGTTCCTGCTGGGGGCGATGGCGATGACGGGCCTGCCGCCGCTGTCGGGTTTCATCGGCAAGCTGCTCGTCCTCGATGGCGTGCGCGAGTCGGCGTACGCCGCCTGGATCTGGACCCTCGTTCTGGTGACCTCGCTGCTGGCGATCGTCGGGTTCGCCCGTGCCGGCACCACGGTTTTCTGGAAGAGCGCGGCGATCGACGGGTATCTGGAGCCGGACCGCCCGCTGACGCCGGCCCTGCCGTTCGTGGCGGTGGGCATCCTTCTGGGCGCATCGGTCCTGCTGACGGCCTTCGCCGGCCCGGTCACGCTCTATCTCGACACGGTCGCCGAACAGATCTACAACCCGGCGGAATACATCGAAACCGTGCTGCCCGCCAGCGGGCATCCGGAAGGAGTGCGCCCCTGATGGACGCCCACGAGACGGACGACCGGAGTTTCCTCGAGCGCTGGCTGCCGCACCCGCTGCTGACGCTGGTGGTCGTGGTGATGTGGATGGCGCTGCTCAATGATTTCAGCAGCGGCGGCCTCGTCGTCGGCCTTGTGCTCGGGATCGTGATCCCGATCCTGACCAGCCAGTTCTGGCCGGACCGACCGTCGATCCACGCCTACGGCAAGGCAATCGCCTTCATCGGCCTGCTCCTGTGGGACGTGATCGTGGCCAACATCCATGTCGCGCGCCTGATCGTCTTCCGTCCCGCCAATGCCCTGCGCGTGCGCTGGGTCGCGGTCCCGATCGAGATGAAGACGCCGGAGGCGATCACCCTGCTGTCGGCGACCATCACGATGACGCCGGGCACCGTCACGAGCGACGTCTCGGCGGACGGACGCAGCCTGCTGGTCCATTGCCTCGACGCGCCCGACGTGGTCGCGGCCATCGAACAGATGAAGAACCGCTATGAGCGGCGCATCAAGGAGTTCCTCGAGTGATTGGCTACGCCCTTGTCTTCGGCTTTTCCGCCGCTTCGCTCGCGCTGGTTTTCAACGTCTGGCGGCTGGTGGCCGGGCCGACACTGATGGATCGCGTGCTGGCGTTCGACACCATGGTGATCAACGTCATCGCCCTGATCATGCTCTGGGGCATCCAGCAGGAGACGACGCTGTACTTCGAGTCGGCCCTGCTGTTGTCGATGTTCGGCTTCATCTCGACCGTCGCTTTCTGCCGCTTCCGCCTGCGCGGCGACATCATCGAATAGGAGCGGAGATCATGGCATTCCTGCTTGAACTGCTGATCGCCTTCCTGATCGTCGTCGGGAGCCTCTTCCTGCTGGTCGGCTCGTTCGGGCTGATCAAGCTGCGCGACCTGATGACGCGGCTGCACGCGCCGACGAAGGCGACCACCCTGGGCATCGGCGGCGTTCTGCTTGCCTCCATGGTCCACTTCATCGTGGTCCGCGGGGCCGTTTCGGTGCACGAAATCCTGATCATGGTCTTTCTCTTCCTGACCGCGCCCGTCACCGCCCACTTCGTCGCCAAGGCGCACCTGCACGAGCATATGCGCGACGGCGCCGAACTGCCGCCGACAGAACGCGATTGCGGCTGGAGCACCTTTGATCCGGGGGCTCGCTCGCCAGGTGAGAGCGGCCAGGCACCAAACAGGGGTCCGGGGGACACGGACGACTGACGACCCGGCCATTCACATCACCGGAACGCAGGCCAATCGAAATAATGCACGAAGCCGAGGCCGAGCTTCTGATAGGTACCGTCGGCGAGATTGGTGTATTCAAAGCGCACACCGGTATGCTCAGTGCCGTACAGTTCGACACCGATACCACCGGCCAGGTCCGTTTCCGTATCGCGGCCGTCAGGCCCTCCGCCATCGAACGAAACCGCGGCGGCACCTGCCAGCAGATAAACATTCACCTTTTCGAACGGCAGATTGAAACGGCCGAATCCCGCTGCGTAATACGGATCGCCGATTCCCCCGGCAGGTGAACCTCCCACCTGCACCTCGGCCGCCACGAAATCGCCGAAGTGATAGCCCGCATGCAGGCCAAGATTGGTCGCGTAGCCTTCACGGCCATTATCCGGTGCATCGAGTTTGGCGTTGTCAACGCTCATTCCCCAGTACTGGCCGGTTTGGTCCGCTAGCGCAGCGGATGGGGCCAGAATCAGGGCGGCGGCGAGGGCGAGGCGGAGGTGCATGAAGGTCCCCTTATTTTTGTCCGTTGTCTGTTTACGGTGTGCACGGGATTCGATAACACCCCGCTCCGGGAAGCGACGGTGCCATCCCCCCGTACCGGATTCAACAAGACAGAACGTGCAAGCGATTCCGGACCGGCGCGCCATCGCCCGTCCCGTTTCGGTTGACGGAGACCTCAATCGACACAAAACTGATGGCCTAAGAGTCGACAAGGGACACCGCACCGTGACACTGGCGATCCGCATCCATGAACTCGGCGGCCCCGGGGTACTGCAACCGGAATCGGTCGATGTCGGCCAACCGGGCCCGGGAGAGGTTCGCATCCGGCACACGGCGATCGGGCTCAACTATATCGATGTGTATTTCCGCACCGGCCTGTACTCGGGCCCCGAGCTGCCCTTCGTGCCCGGGATCGAGGCGGCAGGTGTCGTCGAGGCCGTCGGCGAGGGCGTCACGGAATTCACGGTGGGGGATCGTGTCGCCTATGCCTCCGGGCCGCTCGGCGCGTATTCGGGGACCCGCCTCATGCCGGCGGACCGAGTGGTGACGCTGCCGGACGGCGTCGACGACCGGACCGCGGCGGCCGTGCTGCTCAAGGGTATGACGGCGCAGTATCTGCTCAAACAGACACGGCCCATCGGCCCCGGCGACACGATCCTGTTCCACGCGGCGGCCGGCGGCGTCGGGTTACTGGCCTGTCAGTGGGCGCATCATCTGGGCGCCACAGTGATCGGCACGGTGGGCTCGCACGAGAAGGCCGAGCTCGCCCGGGCGCACGGCTGCGATTACCCGATCGTGTATACGGAAGAAGACTTCGTCGAGGCGGTTAACCGGATCACGGAAGGTGCCGGGGTACCGGTCGTCTACGACTCCGTGGGTCAGGCGACCTTCATGCGCTCGCTGGACTGCCTCGCACCGCGCGGCCACATAGTCAGCTTCGGCCAGTCCTCCGGCGCGATCGAACCGTTCAGTATCGGCACCCTCAGCCAGAAGGGATCGCTCACGTTGACGCGACCGGTGCTCGCGACCTATACGACCGAGCGCGCGGATCTGCTAGCGACGGCCGATGATCTGTTTAACGCCTGTGCCCGGGGCATCCTGCGGATCCGGATCGGCCAGACATTCGCGCTGCGGGATGCGCGGCGCGCACACGAGACGCTGGAGTCGCGCGCCACGACCGGCTCCACGCTGCTGCTGCCCGGAGAAGAAGACGCATGAACCCGTTGCGGGCGTCCGTGTGTACCTACAACCTGTGGAACACGGAGCGCTGGCCGGCGCGCGAACCGGCGCTGCGACAGTTCCTCGAGCGTTTTTCTCCGGACATCCTCGGCGTGCAGGAACTGCGGGCCGAAACACGCGACTGCATCGATGAAATCCTGCCGGGGCACGAACGCGTCGAAGACGACTTCTACGGCTGGACCTGCGAGAGCAACCTCTGGTGGCGCGCCTCGCTGTTCGAGTACGGCGGTCATGGCAGCGTCGATTACGGCAGCCACGAGGTCACGCGGCGCCTGTTCTGGGTCCGCCTGGCGCGGCGCGACCGCCGCGGCACGATCGTCGCGGCGACCGCCCACCTGACCCATACCAGCCATCCGGACGAGATGGCGACCGGCCGCTCGCCGCGCATCGACCAGGCCCACGCGATCGTCGAAGCAATGAACGGCATCGTGTACGACGGAGAACCGGCATTCGTGATGGGCGATTTCAACGACGCGTATCACCCTTCGCGCATCCTGCACGAGGCCGGCTACGTTTCCTGCTTCGCCGCCCTCGCCCTGCAGCCACCGGCAACGTTCCCGGCGATACCGACCGCGAATCCGGACGCGGGCGCACACCAGTACAACGCCTGCTTCGACTGGATCACGGCCAACCACCATGCCCACCCGCTCGCGGCCCACTCACCGCACTGCTACCACGGCGATACCTCGCCGTCCGATCACTGGCCGATCGTGGCCGTGTACGAGCTTTCGGACGGCGACGACCGGCGCTGACGACTTTCGCAGAAGCTGCACCTGTTCCACCAGCGCGAGCGCTTTCGAAAAGGGTTCTCGCCAAGGCGCAAAGGGCGCCAAGGGACGCAAAAAGCGGAAGCTCAGGATTCCCGTAGGTCGGGCTTAAGCCCGACAGTTCGGGCACCCCACGGCCGATCTGAAAACCGACGGAATCGGGCCGCAAACGGACGGCGCTACCGGTGGACGTCGTGTCGATGACTTTACTGTCATACACGCCGAACCGCTGATGTCGGGTTAAAACCCGACCTACGGTCTTTTAATGCTTTCCTTGGCGTTCTTCGCGCCTTGGCGAGAATCCGGGCGAGGCTTGATTCCCCACCACCGCTATCCCGTTGCCCGGAATCAGGGCCGGCGTCAGGAACTCTTCGCTTCGGGTTTGGCGACCCAGAGGATGGGATCGCGGTCGGAGACGACGACGCCGCCCGGGGGTTCGAGCGTGACGGCGAACAGGGTCGCCTGGCGGACGGGGAGTTTGTTCTCGATCGGGATGACGATCTCGCCCGCCTCGTTGCGCCGGGCATCGAACACGCCGCCATCGACCGGATAGTCCTCGCTGCGCGCGGCATCGAACACCCAGAGCTGGTATTGATGCTCGCTCGGGTCGTTGTCCGGGATACCCTCGAAAGTCATGTAGCCCTGCTGGCGCTCGTCGCTCCAGACGACGTAGCCACCCCCGAGTTGCTGCGCGCGCGGGTGATCGGTACTGCTCCAGTCCACCCGCACCGCGTCGGGCGCCTCCGCCAGCAACGCGTCGCGCGCGGCCGTCAATTCCTGCGGTCCGCCCGCGTCCGGTTGCGGCCACCAGCCCGCAACCGCCAGCACCAGCGCCGCCGCGGCCGCGATCCAGCCCGTCGTGGCGGCGGCCCGGCGCGCGGGGCGCGGCTGCGCGTGCAGCGGGCGGACGTTATCGGCGGCCGGCTCGCGCTGGCCCGCATCCTCGCGCGGCGCCGGGACGCCCATCTCGAGCGTGCGTCGCGCGCGCTTGGCCACATCTGCCGGCATCGGTTCCTCGGGCGCGCCGGCGGCGACCCAGACGGAAGCGGCGGCGAGGTCGTAGCCTTCGGGGTCTTCGTGTCCCATCCGGGCCAGCAGTGTCTCGAGTTCGGCCGTCTCCGTCGGATCGAGCCCGTCGACGGCCCGATCGACCAGGAGTTCGTCGAGGCGTTCGCCTTGCGGCTGATCCGCGTTCAACTCGCCGCCCCTCCGGTCTGCCCGACATCCTCGTCATCCGACATCAGCTCGCGCAGACGGATCAGACCGCGGCGCATGTGGGTCTTCACGGTCCCGAGCGGGGTGCCGGTCGCCTCGGCGATCTCGCGCTGGGTCAGCCCCTGGGTCACGCTCATCTCCAGCACCCGGCGCTGATCGTCGCTGAGGGACTGCATCGCCTGTGCGGCCTGGCGCGCATCCCAGCCGCGTTCACCGGAATCGCCGGGATGCTGCAGTTCCGACGCGGGCCCGGCGGCCATGGGTTCGACCTCGCCCCGGCGTTTTTCGCGGCGCAGTCGGTCGATCAGCCGGCGGCGCGCGATCATGCTGATGAATACACGCTCGGAGGCACGCGCGGACCGGTAGCGGTGCGCACTCTTCCAGACATCGGTGAGGATTTCCTGCACGGCGTCCTCCGCATCGGCGCGCGACCGGCAGAACCGCAGGGCCAGAGACCAGACGAGTCCGCCATACGCATTGATCACTTCCTGCGCCGCACCGGCATCACCGTCGGCGAGGCGCAGCAGAATACCGTTTTCTTCCTCGGTGGTGGCCGTCATTGACGACACCCCCGGAAACGGCGAGCGCGGTTTGCGGAACGGCAGACGATCCTGGTCATCGTTGCGTCGGACATCCGGACAAAGGTGATTCGCAGTCTCACCTCGCCTGAATACGGAGTCAAACACCGCACGAAAGCCAGTTGACCATTGTCTGCCGCGCGCACCATCACGTTTTTTGATCGGCGCACGCAAACCGTTCACGCCCGCCATTTCGTCGCTCGCGCGGAAGCGGATGCTACGCGGACGAAAAATTGAAGTCATGCCCCATTGGAGTCGCAAAAAACATCGTACACAATTGATTAGCGGGCAAATTTTCCCGAAGCCGATCCAGGTCGGATGAGTGACATGGCGCGCGGGCCATCGGGCGGCCGTGAGCCGAAATCGTTCACGATCGCGCCGGACACGAAAAACGAAAAGGCCGCCATCCTCAAAAGCGGCGGGATGGGTTCAGGCGCGGGCGATGGGCCTGGCCGATGGTTGTGGTTGCCCGCCCCGGCGGGGACGGGCAACCGAGGGGGAGGGGCACAGCCGGATCACAGATCCTTGCAGAGGCGGATCGCGTCCAGCATGGCCGCGTGGATATTGCGACTGGCCACCGCGTCGCCGACCCGGAACAGGCGATACGCACCGTCCGGATTGCTTTCGATCGCCTGCGGATGGCCGGTGAGCAGGGCATCGAAATCGGTCTCTCCGCCGTTGACCGAATTCGCCCGCAGTGACTCGTAGACGTCGTCCAGCGGCAACGTCCCGTTCTCCACGACGACGTGATCGAACGTCCGCGTGATCTCCCGCTTGGTGTAATCGTTGTACAGCGTCGCCGTGAGACGGCCATCACCATCGCGCTCGACCCGCCGCAGCCAGTGGTCGGGCGTGATCGTGACGCCGTTCTCATAGAAGGCCTTGAGGTAGGCGGGATAGTTCGTCCCGCCGATCTGCTGACCGATGAACCGCTCCGTGGTCACGATCTCCACGTCCTCGCCCTGGGTGGCGAGATACTCGGCGCAGGTCGGCCCGGGATGCTGGCCATTGTCGTCGTACAGCATGATCGACCCGCGCGCGGTGAAATGACCGCCGAGGACGTCCCAGGTGGTCTCGACGAGGTCCTCACCCGCCGTCAGGAAACTGGTATTGGGCAGACCGCCGGTGGCGACGATGACGACGTCCGGCGATTCCGCCTGAACGTCCTCGGCCTCGGCGTAGGTGTTGTAGCGCACCTCCACGCCCAGGTGTTCCAGTTCGGACACGCGCCAGTCGACGATCCCGATCAGTTCGCGCCGGCGCTGCGGCACCGAAGCCAGCGCGACCTGACCACCGGCGCGGTCGCTGGCCTCGAACACGACCACGTCGTGACCGCGCGCGGCACAGACCCGGGCCGCCTCGAGTCCGGCCGGCCCGGCGCCGATCACGACCACCCGGCGGCGTGGACCGTCCGTCGGCTCGATCGCCTGCGGAATCGACTGTTCCCGCCCCGTCGCGGGGTTATGGATACACAGCGCCTCGCCGCCCTCGTAGATGCGGTCGATGCAGTAGCCGGCGCCGACACAGGGGCGGATCCGGTCCTCATCGCCGGCGGCGAGCTTGTCCACGATATGCGGATCGGCCATGTGGGCGCGCGTCATGCCCACCATATCCAGTTTGTCTTCGCGGATCGCGTAGCGGGCGGTGGCGATATCGTTGATGCGGTTCGAGTGGAATGTCGGGATCCCGCCGAGTTCGGCCCGGATCTCGCCGGCGAAATCCACCTGCGGTCCCTGCGGAGTGCCCATGTTGGCGATGACGTGCGACAGCCCTTCGTCGGTCTCGATGTGCCCCTTGATGACGTTGACGAAGTCGAGCTGGCCGGTGGCCACCAGACGCTTGCCGATCTCCAGGCCCTCATCCCTGGATACGCCGCCCTCGATATCTTCATCGAACACCATGCGAATCCCGAGGATGTAATCGTCACCCACCTGCCGGCGGATCTCGGCGATCACCTCACGGGCGAAGCGGGTGCGGTTCTCCAGCGAACCGCCCCACTCGTCTTCGCGCTGGTTGGTGCGCAGCGACCAGAAGGCGTCCATCAGATGCCCATAGGCCTCCAGCTCGATGCCGTCGAGCCCGCCCTCGCGGCAGCGCCGCGCCGCCTGACCGTAGGCGCGGATGATCCGCCGGATATCGTGCTCCTCGGCGATTTTCGGGAAGGCGCGATGCGCCGGTTCGCGCACGCACGACGGCGAGAGCACGGGCAGCCAGTCGCCGGTGTAGTGCCCGGTGCGGCGACCGAGATGGGTGAGCTGCGTCATCACCGCGCAGTCATACGCATGCACGGCGTCGGCCAGCCTGCGGAAATGCGGGATGATGGCGTCGGTCGTGACATCGAGATTACCGAAGGCGGGGGGTGAATCCGGGGCCACGATGGCCGAACCGCCGATCATGGTCAGCGCGATCCCGCCCTTCGCCTTGTCGACGTGATACGCGATGTACCGGTCGGTAGGCATGCCACCCTCCGAGTAGGCCGGCTCATGACTGGTCGACAGCACACGGTTCTTCAGTTCGAGATGGCGCAGCCGGTAGGGCTGCAGCAGCGGGTCATTACTCATCGGCTTCTCCCCCGGCCGGCCGTCTGACCGGTCTCGACATACGGATTCGTTATGCGCTTATGAGACGGGAATACGCTAGGCGCGGACAAAAAGAGCGTCAAACGACAAAATGGCGCCAATTCGATAACATCATGTAATGGTCTCCCTGAAACGCGAACTGCCACCCCTGAACGCGCTGGTCACCTTCGAGGCGGCCGCACGCCAGAGCAGTTTTACGCGCGCGGCGCAGGAACTGCACGTATCGCAGGCAGCAGTCAGCCGCCAGATCGCCCGCCTGGAGCAACAGCTTGGTACGCGTCTGTTCCATCGTGGCCAGCGGCGGCTGGAACTGACCGGCGCGGGCCGACGCCTGCGGGAATCCGTGACCACGGGTCTCAACGAGATCGCCAGCGGCATTCGCCGGGTGCGCATGAGCGGGGAGGAACCGCCGGTCACTCTGGCGTCGACGATCGCCTTCGCCAACTACTGGCTGATGCCACGGATCCATGCCTTCCGCGAGCATCATCCGGGGATCGACGTCCGCATCCTGGCGGGTGACCGGGAACTCGATCCGAGCGCCGACGACGTCGACATCGCCGTCTGTTACGGCGAGGACCAGACGCCGTCCGGCCAGCGGAGGACACTGCTCGGTGCGGAGGTCATCATCCCGATCTGCAGCCCGGGATACCGCGACGCCCATCCCGAACTCACGTCGGCCGAACCGGCGGATCTGGTCGGGCACCACCTGCTGCATCTCGACCCGGAACACTGGAACCGTCTGCACGGCGTCGTCATCGACTGGCCGGTATGGTTCGATCAATACGGCGTCAGCCTCGATGCGGGCCTGCACGGGATCCGCATGAACAACTACCCGATGCTGCTCGACGCCGTGATCGCCGGGCGCGGCATCGGGCTCGGCTGGCGCCCCGTGATCGATGAATTGCTGGCCAACGGGCAGATCGTACCGGCGATCGACACGCAGTTGCGGACCGCGCGCGGTTACTACGCCGCGGTCCCGACGGATCGCCCCCTCTCGGCACAGGCATGTGAAGTGCACCACTGGCTGCTGGCAGAGCGGATCAACGCCTGAGGGCGGCACCCTATTCGCGTTCAGCGCGAGGCCCGCGCCACGGCTTGACAGTCAATCCGACCCCGACTAAATCAGTAACACTGAAGGTGGCATCGATGCCCCGTGATCCGGGGAGTGCGGCTCGAACCACGACGTCCGCTCCCGGGCAACGGAGGCAGCATGAAGAAATGGATTGGCCTTGCCGCGATTCCGATCGTCGCCGGATGCCAGACGATGCCATTCGTTGGCAATCCCGCATTCAATGAATACGACACCGACGGTGACAACGTCATCAGCCGCACGGAGGCCCGCGCGTCGCCGCGGCTGGAAAAACACTTCGCGCGGATCGACACCAACAGCAGCGGCGGCATCGACCCGCGCGAGTACACGGCGGCGCTGGCCTATATCGCGGATATCGACTTCGCACGCGTCGACATCAACGAAGACGGCGTGATCAGCCGCAGCGAAGCGCGAGCGATGCCCGCATCGCTGAAAGAGTCCTTTGGGCGAGTGGATACCGACGGCGACGACAACGTCAGCCCCGCCGAGTATCGCGCCGCCACCGTCAACCTGCTGGAAGGTCTCGACTTCGCGACTCTCGATCGCGACGGTGACGGCGTGATCGGCAGCGACGAGGCGAACCGCGTGCCGGAACTGCGGTCCTCGTTCCGGCGCATCGACACCGACAGCGATGGACTGATCAGCCAGAAAGAGTTCGGGGCCGCCCAGCGCTGACGCGACCCGAAACCATCCAAACGGGCCTGCTCAGTCTTCGGTGGAGTAGTTCTGGATGATATAGCCGCCCGACTTTTCGTCGTGCTGCAGGGTCAGCAGACCGCGGTCACGCGCATCTTCGAGCAGTTGCCCGAAGCTGCGAAAGCCATGGTAACTCTCGTTGAAACCGGGTTTGCGGCGTTTGAGCGCCTGTTTGACCATCGACCCCCAGACCTTGTCTTCCTCGCCGCGTTCCCGGAACAGGTCCTCGACCGTGGCCATGACCAGATCCAGCGCCTCCTGTCGACGATCGTCGGCACCGCCATCGTCGGCGGTATCGGTTCCATCCGCCGCACTCTCCGTGGGCGTCCCGGCCGCGGACTCGGCCGTGGATTCGGCCGTGGATTCAGCGGTTTCGGTCTTCGCGCTCTTCTTCTTCGAAGCCGTTTTCTTGCCGGAACGTCGTTTGCGGCGCGTCGGCTTCTCGGAGTCGCGTACGAGATCGTCGTAGAAGATGAATTCGTCGCAGTTGGCGATGAGCAGGTCCGAGGTCGAGCTCTTGACGCCCACCCCGATGACGACCTTGTCGTTCTCGCGGAGCTTGCTTACGAGCGGTGAGAAATCCGAATCGCCGCTGACGATCACGAACACATCGACATGCGATTTCGTGTAGCACAGATCCAGGGCATCGACGACCATGCGGATATCGGCCGAGTTCTTGCCCGACTGGCGCACGTGCGGGATCTCGATCATCTCGAATGAGGCCTCGTGCATCGCCGGCTTGAAGTTCTTGTAACGGTCCCAGTCGCAGTACGCCTTCTTGACGACGATATTGCCCTTGAGCAGCAGGCGCTCCAGGACCTTGTTGATATCGAAAGCGGCGTAGCGCGCATCGAGCACGCCGAGGGCGACGTTCTCGAAATCGCAGAACACCGCCATGCTGCTGGTCCGTGTGTTATTCGCCATGATCGGCTCCGGAAAAGGATTCAGCGGCCGGCTGCCGCCGCGAGCAGGGCCAGTGGGCCCCGCGCGCGCACCGCCTCGGCCTGCGCGTCATCGGCGGCGAGCATCCAGCCCGCGTAACCGAGTGCATTGATCGCCACGCCGTCGATCGATCCATGGGCCCGTGGCACGGCCCAGACACGATCGCGCGTCGCGAGCAGATTGTACGGGAGCGGCGCCTGCGGATGTTCGGCACCCGGCGTGCATCCGATGGCAGCCAGCAGCCGCGCGTAGCACCGGTACAGGCTGGGCGCCGCCGTGGCCGGTTCATCGAGCCACGCCGACGACAGCACCTCACTGGCAACGGGGAACGGCAGTGTCTCAGCGCCGCTCACGGCCACCTCCAGCGGCGGCCGTTCCGTCAGCGGCATCCACTGCAGGTGGCGGTGCGGCTGGCTGGCACCCGCCATCTCGCCGCCGTTGTAGAACGCCAGCCCCGCACCGGCGCCAAGTATACGCAGCAGGGCCTCGCAGTCCGCCACATCGAGTGCGTCTTCCTGCGGGCGAAAACGGTCGGTGACGATGAGCAGGTGATCTTCGAGCACGGGGAACTTGTTCAGTAGCCCGACGTGCGCCGGCCGCACCGGCCCGACATAGAGGCCCTCCTCGTATGGCGGGAGGAACGGGTCGCGATCGAAGCCCCCCGCCCGTGCCTGCGCCTGGGCCGCTTCCTTGCGGGCGAGGCCGGCGACGGTGCGCAGCCGGAACGCGTAGCCCGCGTCATGCAGCACTTCCTCGCGCGTATCGATCGGACCGAGGGCACCGCTGGCGAGCGCCCTGCCGGTTGCCGCCCGGACGCGGGGCAACAGCGGGCCGGCCGTGATGTCGTCATCCATGCCACATCTCCGGCTTTACCAGGCCTTCAGACCGGCTCGCGCTCGAATTTCGGCAGGCGCTCGAGCGCGGCGGCGACCTCCGCCTCAGGGTAGTCGTAATCATCGAGCTCGCCGGCCAGGTACTTGTCGTAGGCCGCCATGTCGAAGTGACCATGCCCCGAGAGCGTGAACAGCAGTGTCTTCGCCTCGCCCGTCTCTTTGCACCGCAGCGCTTCCTCGATGCAGCCGGCGGCGGCATGCGCCGACTCCGGCGCCGGGATGATCCCCATGGTCTGGGCGATCAGCTGCCCGGCGCGGAAAGTCGCCAGCTGCTGCGGGGCGACCGCTTCGATCACTCCCTCCGCATGAAGCTGGGAGACGAGCGGCGACACGCCGTGATAACGCAGACCGCCCGCGTGGATCCCCGGCGGCATGAAGTCGTGGCCGAGGGTATACATCTTCATCAGCGGCGTCAGCCCGATGGAATCCCCCCAGTCCCAGGTGAACCGCCCGCGCGTGAGCGTCGGGCAAGAGGCCGGCTCGCAGGCCACGAGGCGGATATCGCGACCAGCGGCCTTGTCGGCGATGAAGGGGAACATCATGCCGCCGACGTTGCAGCCGCCACCACAGGGGGCGAACACCATGTCCGGATAATCGCCGACCTGTTCAAGCTGCCGCTTCGTCTCCTGACCGATGACGGTCTGATGCAGCAACACGTGGTTGAGCACGGAACCGAGCGCGTAGTTGGTGTCGTCGCGCCCCGCGGCCTCCTCGACCGCTTCCGAGATGGCGATCCCGAGCGAGCCCGGGTTATCGGCGTCCTTCGCCAGCACGTCGCGCCCGGCCTGGGTCAGGTTCGACGGACTCGGGATCACCTCCCCGCCCCACAGCTCCATCATCGATTTGCGGAACGGTTTCTGCTCCGCCGACACCCGGACCATGTAGATCCGGACCTCCATGTCGAACAGTTGCCCGGCCAGGGCCAGCGAGGACCCCCACTGCCCGGCCCCGGTCTCCGTGGTCAGGCGGTGGATGCCGGCGACGTGGTTGTAGTACGCCTGCGGCACCGCCGAGTTCGGTTTATGCGAACCGGCCGGGCTCACACCCTCGTACTTGAAGTAGATCTTCGCCGGCGTGCCGAGCCGCTCCTCCAGCCGCTTCGCGCGATACAGCGGGGCGGGTCGCCACAGCTTGAGCGCCTCGCGCACGGGCTCCGGGATGGGGATCCAGCGCTCGGTCGACACCTCCTGCTCGAGGATGCCCGGCGGGAATATGGCCCCCAGGGCATCGGGCGGCACCGGTTCACCGTCCGGCCCCAGGTAGGGCGCCGGCGGATTCGGCATGTCGGGGACGACGTTGTACCAGTGGGTCGGCAGGTCGCTTTCCGGCAACAGGATCTTCGTTTCACTCAAGGCGGCGTACCGTATGTCGGCGGGTTGGGACCTCCCATTCTACCGCAGCGATTTTTTCTGTCCCGTGTACTTGAAGCCCGTGCGACGGGCGTCAACAATGTGCACCGTCGCGCGCATGCGATCCGGAATCGGTCGCAAGGAAAACCACCCGATCATGAAACGCCTCACCGCCACCCTGTTGGCCGGCCTGTTCCTTGTCTCCAGCGCGGGCTTTGCCGCGAACGCGGATTTCCCACGTCCCCCGGAGATCGAACCCGCTGTCCGTTTCTGGACCAGCGTCTATACCGAGGTATCCACCGATGGCGGGTTGCTCCACGACCGGGATAACCTGTCAGTCGTTTACGAAAAAGTCGCGCTCGACAGCCGCTACCGCGATCAACGCAGCCGCCAGGTCCGCGCGCGGAAAGCGCATTATCGGGAGGTCCTGGGGAATATCGCGCGCAAAAATCGCGCGAACCTGAATCAGGAAGAGCGTCGGGTACTCGAACTCTGGCCCGAAGGCGTGAGCGACAGCCGCCTGCAGCGGGCCGCGAACAATATCCGCTTCCAGCTCGGCCAATCAGACAAATTCCGCGCCGGGCTCGTGCGTTCGGGGGCGTGGGAACCGCATATCCGGCGCACCCTTGAAGACATGGGGCTGCCGGAAGAACTGGCGGCGCTGCCGCACGTGGAGTCTTCGTTCAACCCCGATGCCTGGTCACGCGTCGGCGCCGCCGGGCTCTGGCAGTTCACGCGCGCGACCGGTCGCCGCTATATGCGGATCGACCACGTCGTCGACGAGCGCATGGATCCGTTCAGTTCGAGCGTGGCCGCGGCCCGTATGCTTGAACACAACTACTCGATCACCGACAACTGGGCGATGGCGATCACGGCCTATAACCACGGCTTGGCCGGCATCCGCCGGGCGGCGCGGCAAGTGGGCAGCAAGAACATCGCCACGATTATCGACCAGTATTCCAGCCGCACCTGGGGCTTCGCCTCGCGCAACTTCTATGCTGCCTTTCTGGCGGCGGTTGAGGTCGACTTCAACGCCGACAAGTACTTCGGTCTGATCGAGCGCGACGATCCGGTCGTGACCGAGACCGTCGAACTGCCGTTCTACGCCCCCGTGGACGCCCTCGCGCAGGCATTCGTCGTCGACCGCGAGCGCCTGCGCGATCTCAACCGCGCGCTCCGGGGGCCGGTCTGGTCAGGCGACAAGCGCGTCCCGCGCGGGTTCAGCCTCCGGGTCCCCGCCGGGCCGGAACGCCCGCCCGCGAAGGAACTGCTCGCGAAAGTGGACCCGAGCGCGCGCTATTTCGCCCAGGTCCCGGACCGCTTCCATCGCGTTCGATCGGGTGAAACGCTGTCCGCGATTGCATCGCGTTATGGTGTGTCCAGCAATGAAATCATGGCGCTCAACAACCTCCGCAGCCGCAACTTCATCCGGGCGGGACAGACCCTGCGGCTGCCGGTACCGGCGGACCAGGGTGAACAGGGCGGGCGCTTCTATACCGTCAGCCGGGGCGACACGCTGTCGGGCATCGCGCACCGGACCGGACTGAAGGTCTCGAACCTCGTGGCGGCGAACGGGCTCGGTGACGAACACCGGATCTACCCGGGGCAGAAACTGCGCGTGGACGGCCAGGCGGCCGAGGACGTCCAGACGGTCGCAACCGCGAGCACGCAGAACAGCCCGGAGGACGACGGGGACACGGCCGCGTCGAAGACGACCGCGGCGACCGATTCTTCCGACGCGGCGTCCGGGGCCGACGCGACAGCCGATGCCACCACTGCGGTCCCGGACGCGGCCGGTGAGGCCGTCGTCGAAGCCGATCCCGGTGCCGGCACCCCCGGTGCCGCGAGCGGGGACACCGGTGCGACGGCCGCGGAGGACAATGCCACCGACGATACCGACGCCACCGGTCCACTGGCGACCCTGCGAGCAAACAACCCGGCACAGTCCACCCGCGAGGCGACGCCGGCACTCTCGGCGGACCCGGCGGATTACAGTGTGGCGGCGGACGGCACGATCGAGGTCCAGGCGGCGGAGACGCTCGGCCACTACGCCGAGTGGCTGGATCTGCGCGCCAGCGAACTGCGCCGGGTCAACGATATGCGCTATGGCAAGCCGGTCGTCGTCGGCAAGCGGCTCAAATTGCGCTTCAGCCGGGTCGCGCCCGCGGAGTTCCAGCAACGCCGGGAGGCTTACCATCAGGAACTGCAGGCACGGTTCTTCGAGCAGTTCCGCATCGCCGGCACCGAAAAGACCAGTGTGCAGTCCGGCGATTCCCTGTGGACACTGGCTCGGCGGCACGACAACGTCCCGGTCTGGCTGTTACGCCAGTACAACCCGGATCTGAACTTCGATGATCTGCATCCGGGGATGTCGGTCGCACTGCCAACGGTCAAGCGCCAGACGGACGCGCTCGGCGAGAGCGACGCGAGCGTCGAGGCGGATACCGGCGCCCCGGGCGACGGCAACGATACCTGAAAGCCCGCGTGGCCGGTGCGGACTCCACAGCCGCCACCCTGACCCCGCTCAAGGGCAGCTGGGCGTTCGTCGATCTGGAAACCACGGGCGGCAATCCTGCCCGTAACCGCGTTATCGAAGTCGCGGTAGTGGCAGTAGACGACGGCGTCGTCGTCGATGAATGGTCACGCCTGATCTCCCCGGGCCGGCCGATCCCGCCTTCGATTACCGGGCTGACGGGAATCGACGACGCGATGCTCGCCGATGCCCCTGCCTTCGCCGCGATCCGCGATGACCTGCTGGAACGCCTGCGCGGTCGCACGGTAGTCGCCCACAACGCGCGCTTCGACTACGGCTTCCTGCGCAACGAATTCCGACGCGAGGGCACTACCTTCCGGGCACCCGTGATGTGCACGGTGCGCCTCTCGCGGGCGCTCTATCCGGGCCATCGCGGTCATGGCCTCGACGCCCTGATCCGGCGCTTCGATCTGCCACGGGAAGACCGTCACCGGGCCCTCGGCGACGCCCGCGCGGCGCTCGCCTTCGTCGGCGCGGCGACCCGCGATCTGGGTGCCGCGACCGTCATCCAGGCGATCGAGCACCAGTGCAATGGCCCGTCGCTGCCACCGCAACTGCCGCACGATGCGCTTCAGGGACTACCGCACAGCCCCGGCGTGTACCTCTTTTACGGCGAGGACGATGCGCTGCTGTACGTCGGCAAGAGCGTCGACCTCCATGATCGGGTGCGCAGCCACCTGTCCGGCGATCACCGTTCACACACGGCGACCCGGATCGCGCACCGGCTCACGCGTATCGACTGGCAGGAAACCGCCGGCGAACTGGGCGCCCTTCTGCGCGAAGCCCGCCTGATCAAACAGCTCCAGCCGTTGCATAACCGGCGCCTGCGCGCGGCCGGGAGTCAGGTCATCATCGCGTTGGCGGAGAGCGCGGATGGCTTCCTCGAACCGCGGATCGTGCCGGCGGAGGCCCCGGATGCATGGCCCGGCGACCGCTGGTACGGCCCATTCGGCGACCGCCGGGCCGCCCGCCGCGAACTCGGGCGCATCGCCGATGAGCACGCGCTCTGCCGACGTCGGCTCGGCCTCGAGAAGGGCAACGGGAGCCGCCCGTGCTTCGGTCGGCAGATCGGCCGCTGCCGGGGCGCCTGCACCGGCGAGGAAGCGCCGGTGCGCTTCAACATGCGCCTGCTCGAGGCCCTCGGCGAACGCCGGATCCAGCCATGGCCGTGGTCCGGCCCGATCGCGATCACGGAAACGGACCCGGAAAGCGGCCACAGCGAATGCCATGTGATCGACCATTGGCGTTATCTCGGGTCGGCACGGGATGAAGCCGAGGCAGCCGAACTCGCAGCCGACCCGCCACCGGCCCCGTTCGACCGGGACCACTACCGGCTGCTGGAGCGCTGGCTCCGACGCCATCCCAAGGCCGCACGACCCCTGCCGGGGAGCAGGCAGCGCGCGTAGACCGGCGTGCGACCGAAGGGAGCCAGCCGGCGGTACCGTGTCCAAGACCGATCAATCCAGCCGCGTGCGCTGGTGGTTGCCTTCGGCAAAAGCCCGCGTTCGGCGGATACGCGCCGTCGCCACAATCCCGGAAACCGCCCGCTTTGACTTTCGGTTTTCCCGATTTTATTTGATCGTTCATTCAAAAAACCGTAAGGTAAAAAGTAACAACGCGAATCAAGTGAGCCATGCCCAAACTCGGAATGCAGCCTGTTCGCAGGAAGCAGTTGATCGATGCGACGATCGATACGATCGAGGCGCACGGTTTTTCCGAGACAACCATCGCCCGGATCAGCAAAAACGCCGGGCTGTCGAGCGGCATCATCGCCCATTACTTCGGCGGCAAGAACGCCCTGCTGGCGGCGACGATGCGATCGCTGCTGGCGGATCTGCAGCGGGAAATGATCCGGCGCCTGCGGCGCGCGGCGACACCGACCGATCGCATCGAGGCGATCCTCGGGGCCAACTTCGCCGCGGAACAGTCGACACCGAAAATCTGTGCCGCATGGCTGTCGTTCTACGG
>Ga0136597_1000242_pt1 | contig 27321 bp, 17 predicted proteins | sample AntRauTorcE11898_FD_101385 | JGI IMG/M metagenome (GOLD analysis project Ga0136597, IMG submission 101385) | Saline lake microbial communities from Rauer Islands, Antarctica - Metagenome Torckler E11 #898 | ecosystem: Environmental > Aquatic > Non-marine Saline and Alkaline > Saline | place... | reverse complement strand
TCGCCCAGCTCGCTTCCCGCCTGATGATCATCGTCGTGATCACCAGCGCAATCTTCATCGGCAGCCACGCGATCCTCGATTTCCCGATCCAGGGCAATCCGCTTGGCCTGTTGCTGGTCCTGATCGCCGGCGGGATCTGTCTGATCGCGCTCGGCCTGATCGTGGCCGCGCGCACTGCCAGCGAGGAACTGGCCGGTGGCCTGCTCAACCTGTTCAGTTGGCCGATGATGTTCCTGTCCGGGGTCTGGTTCTCGGTGGAAGGACTCCATCCCTGGCTGCAGATCGTCGCTCAGGCGCTGCCGCTGACGCACGTGATCGATGCCGCGCGCGCCGTGATGATCGATGGCGCAGGCCTGGTCGCGATCGCGCCACGGATCGGACTGCTGCTGGCGATGGCGGCTGTATTCCTCGCGATCGGTGCCTCGCTGTTCCGCTGGGAGTGATAGTGCCGCGGACACGCTTGCCAGTCACCCCGGCAATGATGAAGCCGTCACAAACCGGCCGATTCAAATTGACCTGTCCCAACGGATCGGTACAGTGAAGCGCGCGGTCGCCGGAATGCGGCCACCCATCCTCGAGGCCCGCATGATCCACCGCTCTCCCATTGTCTGCCTCGGCGTACTCGTCCTGAGTCTCGGCTGCAGTGCCGGTGCCACGCAGGCCGGCAAATCCGGTGACGCCACCATCGCCGCGCCCCTGCGAACTATTTTCGAGGGCGCGTCGGACAATGCCGAAATCCGCCAGCGGGCCGGCGATGCCGGAGTGCAGGCGGATGCCCATGGCGTTCGGGTGGATATCCAGACGCAGGGGCTGCAGCCCGATGACCGCAGGCGATTCGAGCTCGACGGCGTGCGCGTGCATCACTTCTCGGTGAAGTACGAACGCGTCGCCGCCAGCGTGCGCGATTTCGCCGCGCTGCGAGCGCTGTCGGTGCTCGCGCCGGTCCGCGCGATCGCACCGGAATACGGCGGTGCCGGACGAACAGGCGACGGGGGCAAAAACTGATGCCGTCGCGCCTCGGTGCGCCAGCAGCGCTGTTGCTGGCCCTGCTGCTGCCCGGCGGAGCACTCGCCGCGGATGCGAAGGGAAAGGCCGGGGCGCCGGATGATCTCCCGGGCGTCAGCCGTGGCCTCCAGCAGCAGCTGGAGGCTGCCGGCGCCGCGCGGCGGGGCGCCCGCGCGGACGGCACGGGGCGTGAAGTGCGTGCCGACATCGTCCTCGATCCCCGGGCACCCGCCACCCGGGCCGACCTCACGGCGGCCGGCGTCCGCGTGATCGCCCTGTCGCGGCGGCACGCGCGCGCCACCGTCGCGGTATCCGACCGTGCAGCGCTGCAGCGCCTCGCCGGGATCGCCGGCGTGCGGATGGTGGCGCAGGACTTCGGTTACCGACGGCGCGCGGGCTCGGTCACGAGCCGGGCCGTGGGAGCGATGAACGTCGATGCCATCAATGGTGGCGGTGGCATCGCGAACCTCGATGGCAGCGGAATCACTGTCGGCATCCTGTCCGACAGTTTTTCCCGCACGAATGGCGTTGTCGACGCTGATACGGAGTTCAGCGGCAGTGTCGCCGATGGTGATACGGGGCCGAAGACAAGCCCCGTGACGATGACCAGGAGCATCCCGCAGCGAAGCGGCGATCTGCCGGATCAAGTCGAGATCCTGCGCGACGATGCGGCGACCCCTCTCGTCGATGAGGGGGCCGCGATGGCGGAACTCATTCACGATATCGCGCCCGGAGCGGGGATCGCTTTTCATACGGCGGTGGCGGGTGGCATCGCCGGGTTCGCCGACGCCATCGATACCCTGTGCGCGCGGGGCAGTGGCGTCGATATCGTGGTCGACGATATCGGTTTTCTCGCGGAACTGACGTACCAGCGCGACCCGATCAGCCGGGCCGCGGAGGCATGCGTCGCCCGTGGCGTGCCCTTCTTCTCCGCCGCCGGCAACATCGGTCGACGGGGCTTCCGCGAGACCTTCGACGATCTGCAGGCGTTCAATGACGACAACGGCCGGAGGAGTCTGTTCCCCCCGGTCGAGCGGGATTTCCACGACTGGGCCAGTGGCGCCCCGTATCTCGCAATCAAGGTCCCGGCCGGTTCGAGCGTTACCGCAGTGCTCCAGTGGAACCAGCCGGCCCTGTCCGTGCCCGCGAACAGCGGTAATGGTCCCCGCATCGACCTGGACCTGCTGGTGTTCAGCAGCCCTTCGCCGTTCAGCGTCATTCGTGGCGACAGCAGTGTCATCGATCAGCGGGCGGGTACGGCGAGCGAAGGTTTCGATCCGGTTGAACTCGTCGAACTCGACGGTGGGGCCACGCATTATCTCGCGATCGATCACTGGGCCGGAGCCCAGAACGAAATCCCGCAGGACAACGGCACGCGGCTCGAATTCCGTCTCCTGTTCTATGAAGACGGGGCGCCCAGCACCATTCAGTATCTCGATACGGCGGGCGGGCCCGACCCCGCACCGACGATGTACGGCCATCCGGTTGCCAAAGGGGTGTTCGGGGTCGGGGCCGTGCCGTGGTACGACGCCGGGCCGTATCTCGACGCCGTCAATGCAGGCTCGAGCCCCGATCGGATCGATCCACAGCCCTATACCGCTCTCGGTGGCGCGCTGGAGCGCCATTTCCGACCGGACGGCACGTTCCGGCGCGCCAGCCAGGGGCCGCAGCCGGTGATCGCCGCCACCGACGGCAACAACACCTCGTTCTTCGGGACCCCATGGCCGAACACGGGCCTCGACTCCGAGGCCGGTGAGGACGATGGCTATCCCAACTTCTTCGGAACCTCGGCCGCCGCCCCGAACGCCGCGGCCGTCGCCGCACTCCTGCTCGACGACGACGGCACACTCGAGCCTTCGGAGATCGCCGGCAAACTGCAGGCCTCGGCCGTCGACGTTACCGGGCGCAATGCCGGGATGGGCTGCGACGATGTCACCGGCAGCGGTCTGATCGACGCCGGCGCCGCGCTACTGGCCGCGGACGACGCGCCTGTCGCCGACGCGGGCCTGGATCTGTTCGTGGACACCCGCGACACCGTCACGCTCGATGGCGGTGACAGCAGCGATAACAACTTCGTGGAAACGTGGCGCTGGCGCCAGGTGGCCGGTCCCCGCGTGACGCTGCGCAGTCCGGACACCGCCCGAACCCGGTTCAGTGCACCGGCGAGCGCATCGACGCTCGTATTCGAATTGCGGGTACGTGACGCCGCCTGCCTGTCTGCCGCCGATCGGGTCACGGTGCAGGTGCGCAACACCGGCGGCGGTGTCGCCAGTGGGCCGTTTCTGTTGCTGCTTCTGCTGCTGGCAGCCAAGCGGCGTATGATTCGCCGCTATGCTATGACATGACGTTCCAGGCGCCGGCCTGCGCGCGAAAGGGAGGATTGGCGATGACGATTCGAACCGGATATTCGATGCCTGTCGCACTGTGCCTGCTGGTGACCGGGGCGCTCGCCGCACCGGCGGCCCATGCCGGTAAGGTCGGCATGGATGTGCACGTCGGCACACTCGGTCTCGGTCTCGGCCTCGACGCGCAGCTCAGCCGCTATACCGGCCTGCGGGTCGGATTCAATCGCTTCCGGATCAGCGGTGACTGGGAAGAGGACGATCTCGACTATAAGGCGCGGATCGATTGCGCCACCTTCCACGGCCTGCTCGGCTGGCATCCGTTTGGAGCCCGTTTCCGCTTCACCGGCGGCATCATGTCCACGGACCATCGCGTGCTGGCGAAGGCGGATGTCGAACCGGGAGACGAGATCGGCGACGGCCAGGCCTCACAGGACGGTCGACTCCGGGCCGAGGTCGAATTCGACGACCTCGCGCCCTACGTCGGCGCCGGGTGGGACTGGCGCTTCGAGCGCAGCAATCTCGAGATGACCCTCGATCTCGGCCTGCTCGTCCGGGGCGATCCGGAGGCGTCGGTGCGCGAAATCGAGGATACGGGGGCGAGCGACGAGGACCTGCGCGAGGCCGAGCGCGAGATCGAGAGCGAGTGGTCGGATTACGACAACTATGCCGTCGTCCAGTTCGGCCTCCTGTACCGTTTCTGAGTCCCTCGCGGCTGCCGCGGCACCCGCGCTTGTCGCGCGCGGCCGCGTCGGCTAGGCTCGCGCGCTCCCACGCAGCCCATCCGGATCGCCGCCATGCCCGCCCACGATGCCCTGATCGCCCCGTCCATCCTCGCCGCCGACTTCGCCCGTCTGGGCGAGGAGGTCGAGAACGTCCTCGCCGGCGGCGCCGACATGGTCCACTTCGATGTCATGGACAACCACTACGTCCCCAACCTGACCATCGGCCCGCTGGTCTGCGAGGCCCTGCGCAATCACGGCATCACCGCCCCGATCGACGTCCATCTCATGGTCAAACCCGTCGACCGCCTGATCCCGGATTTCGCCAGCGCCGGCGCCGACTGGATCACTTTCCATCCCGAGGGCAGCGAACACGTCGACCGCTCCCTCGCGCTCGCCCGCGAACAGGGGTGCAAGACCGGCCTCGTCTTCAACCCGGCCACTCCGCTCGACGTCCTGCGCTACGTCGCCGACAAGGTCGATATGGTCCTGCTGATGTCGGTCAATCCCGGCTTCGGCGGCCAGAAATTCATCCCGCGCACCCTCGACAAACTGCGCGAGGCCCGCACCCTGCTCGATGAACTCGGCAGCGACGCCCGCCTCGAAGTCGACGGCGGCATCAAGACCGAAAACATCGGCCAGGTCGCCGCCGCCGGCGCCGACACCTTCGTCGCCGGCTCCGCCATCTTCGGCGCACCCGACTACGCGCAGGTCATCGCCAACATGCGCGAAGAGATCGCCAAAGCCCGCTCCGCCTGAACCTGCGTTTGAGCGCGTGATCGCCCGATCACGGTCGCCGAGCATCGAGCGTTGAACACAGGTAACCCGGCTCCCTCCACGCCAGATTTTCCGGTGCGATTACCGGCCAAAGTCGATCAGCGGATCTTTGTGGGAGCGAGCTTGCTCGCGATTGCTCCATCGGCGCGCTCGCGACCGGAGAAGTGTCCGAACGGGCGTCTCCGGTAGCACGTAGGCCGGCCTTCGCCCGCAACGAAGTGGAGGGCGAATGCCGGCACGGCGCGTCCACCGCCGATGGCGTTCGGACGAAAAACCGCCCGATATCACCCTCACGCGCAAAATGACACGCGCAAAAAATTTGACACACGCCCCTCAGTCCGTATTGTCATGAATCGATTCAGATCGGCGCGAATACAACCGCGTGGATTTCAGGGAAGAAAAACACAGAAAAACAGGGAGGTACAGTCATGCGACCCGTCCGCAACACCGCCTGCGCGATCACCGCGACCATCCTCGCAACCGCCTGCGGCGGAGGGGGAGGCGGGGGCGGCAGCAGCGAAACCACAGGCAGCACGAGCACCGCCACGGGCGTCCTCAAGGACGCCAACGTCGCCGGCCTCCAGTACCGCTCTGGCTCACGCAGCGGCACCACCGACGCCAGCGACGAGTTCACCTACGAAGTCGGCGAGACCGTCACCTTCTTCATCGGCGGTGTAACCGTGGGCACCGCCGACGGCGCGGGCATCACCACTCCCATCGATCTTGCCGACGGCGACAGCGTGTCCTCGACCGACGTCGTCAATCGCGTCCGCTTCCTGCTCTTCCTCGACAGCGACGGCGATCCCGACAACGGCATCCAGATCTCCAGCGGCGTTCGTGACATGACCGACAACTGGAACCAGGTCAATTTCAACAGCGGCGAGTGCGCATTACTTGCCTGTGTAGGCCGAATCCAACACGGACTGTCCGCAATATAGACTTGTACACAGATGGGCGGATCGGCACTGTCTGCGGCGGGTTGATCTGAGATCGGCGCTTGTGGCCGGCGTGGGGCATCAAGGCCGTCCGCGGCGTCATCGATGGCGCAAATGACGACTGAACCGTCCGCAACCGATCAAGCCGCTGCCGATGGTCGGGTGATAAGAATCCCGAGTCACAAAGGGCGCGTCTTACTCGGGATAGTTGTGTGTTTGATGTTCTTCGTGATTGGCGTTTGGTTGGCCATGGAACGGCCGGCAGCCTGGATAATCACTTCCGAGGCTTCGTTGGTCGTGGGCTTCATCGGAGCCGTAGTTTGTACTTTTACGTTCATTATCTGGTTCATCCGTCTCGTCGATATGAGACCGGCCCTGGTTCTGGACACGCACGGTCTGCTTGATCAGACCACGCTGCTGGGAATCGGAAGGATCGCCTGGGACGATGTTCATGCCCTGCGTCTGATGCGGGGGCGCCCGCACAAGCGATTCAACTTCCAGCGCGGACCGCGGGTACTGGCGCTCGACGTCAGCGATCCGGAGCGTTACCTCAAACAGGCCTCATTGCCGGCCCGGTGGCTGATGATGAAGCCCTACAGACTGAGACACGGGACACCCGTCGTCGTGCAGTTGTTCGCATTGAAGATCGATGCCGAAGCGCTTGAGCTTTGCCTGAAGCAGGCCTCGGGCCTTGCGCCTGAGCATCAGGAACACCTGGTCTCGGACCGCTAATGGTCTACGTGCATTACTTGCCGGTTGCGCTGCACGTCCGGGCGGATAGTCAAGGAGGTATTACCCATGCCATTACCCAGTGAACGCCTCGATGCGTCCGCGCAGAACACGAGCGCTGGTCTGCCCAGTTTCGACCCGGCGACCGGCGAGACGGGCATCGGCCTGCTCACGAGCGCGCTGCCGGCATACGCGGACGAGTTCGGAGGCGTGTCGTCGAACATGCTCAAGGCGAACTGGGTTCTCGGAGTGGCCGCGTCGGGCAAGGACACGGCGGTGGAACTGTCAGCTGGAGCCTATGCTTCGTATAACGGCGACGATGCATTGGCGAGCCAGCATATCAGCGCGGCCGGGGGGGAGGTCGCCGAAGGGGCTGGAGGATTTGCGGGCGCTTGGGCTGGCGCCGTGGCTGGCGCGGCAGCCGGCAGCAGCTTCGGACCCTACGTAGCTGTACCGCTCGCTGGAATTGGCGGCGTAGCCGGCGGCATAGCTGGCAAAGGAGCGGTCGACTGGCTGCTGGAAGCGCGGATCGAAACAGGTGGTGAGCCGATAACGACGATGGACCGTCCGGGTCTGGAAGGAGTCAACGAACTGCTGGCGCAGGACTCGGACCTCACGCTTGACGAGGCGCGCGCGGAGATTCTGCAGCAGCGTGCGGAATCGGCGGGGCGGGAATTGTTCGCTACGCCGAGAGAAGCGTATGACGGCGGTCCGGGGTGGCCGGACCCCGGCGTGCCGGAGGCCGGTGGCGAGGCACCGGGAGGGAATGCTGGAGCATCCAGCCCCGCACCGGATTTGACGATCAGAGACCCGGAAGAGTTCGCGCTGATGTCGCCGGGTCAGCGCGTATCGGTGTTGATGTCAGCGGGGTACTCGGAGGCGGACGCCCGCAGCGCGGCGGCCGACATGAACACTTCGACCAACCCGATCGATAACTACGGCCGCAACGACACCCTGGACGGCAGCGGCACTGACTGGTCTGCGGATGACAGCGCCGGCGGGTCCCCCATGAACCCGGAGACCAACTGGGGCGTCAAAAACGACGCGCTGGACGGAGACGGCACCGTGTGGGTGCCGGATCAGGCTGGTGATACGGGCCCCATGACCCCGGAGGCCAACTGGGGTGCGGACAACGACGCCCTGAACGGCAACGACACCGACTGGTCACCGGACGACGGCACCGGCGGGCACGCCACCAACCCGGCCGACAACTGGGGCGAGGAGAACGAAGCGCTCGACGGATTGGGGAGCGAGTGGCCGGAGGAGGAAAACGCCGATCAGGCTGGCGGGAGTGAAATCGGCACGGCCGCCACCTCGGCGGCGTTCGGCGCGCTGGGTCAGGCGCTGGCGACGGAGTCGGGGGTGAAGGGCGGCGGCGAGAAGGCGGCGGTGTCGACGGTGATCGGCACGCTCGGGCAGAACCTGGGCCAGGAGATCGGCTCGGGCACGGGCTTCGAGGACTTCGGCTCCGATCTGGCCGCCAACACCGCGAGCACCGCCACGGGGCTGGTGGCGGGCGAGGTGACGGCGGATCTCGCGGAGTCGCTGGGTTTTGACGGCGACAGCTTCGGCGACCAGCTAGGTCAGCGCATGACGCAGTACACCGCCTCCTCGGCGATCGAGGCCGGGGTGAACGTCGCGACGAGTGGTGACGTCGGGTCGAGCTTCGGCGACTCCTTCAGCGGCGTGGGCAACGTGATCGGCGGCTTCATCGGCAGCTACCTCGGCAACGAGGTGACCGAGGACCTCGTGGCGGCGGAGATGAGCGCCGTGCACTCCAGCGTTGGTGGCGACGCCTTCACCAAGCGCGCGCTGTATCAGCAGATCGAGGCGGGCGAGACCGGGCCGGCGGCACTGGTCGAGGCGCTGGCCGTGCACCAGCAGGAAGGGCGGCTGGTGACCAATATCCCGGATATGAGGACGGCGGCGAACGACGACCGCGTGCAGGCCCGTATACGCGTTCCGGGATGAATCAACCGGACGCGCACGCCCGGTGTAGGTCGAGTCCTACAGGCACTGTCCGCAATACAGACTTGTAAACAGTATGGCGGACCGGCACCGTTTACCGCTGGCTGATTCGACTGTGTCGCGGTCGGGCGGTGGCATGCGGGCCACCGGATACTCGGGCATCTCTCGATGCGCGCTGCACATGGCATGGGGGAGAGACATGGCTCATCCAGGGAAAATCACGCAGTCCGCGAGGCGTGCGCAACGACGCCCGTGCCGCGTCAACGCGACTGTGTTCGCATCCCTGCTTACGCTCCTGCTGTCGTTCCCGACCCTCGTCCAATCGGGCACCGAAGAGGGCATAGCCGCGTTCGAGGCGAAGGATTATGACCGGGCACTCCGGGAACTAAAGCCCGCGGCGGAATCCGGGAATGCGGAGGCGCAGTATTACCTCGGGAGTATGTACTATCGGGGGGCCGGTATTGCACGGGATAAAACTGCAGCGCGGGAGTGGTTTGAGGCCGGTGCCGGACAAGGTCATGCGAAGTCGCAAGCGAGCCTTGCCTATATCTATGAGAAAGGGGCTGGCGTCGTAGCCGACAAGAAGCAGGCTGCTGATCTGTACCGACAAGCTGCTTCACAGGGCCACGTAATCGCCCAGCGCAATCTCGGCCTGATGTACAGGGAGGGCGAGGGTGTGGAGCGGGACTACGCAGAGGCGGCAGCCAGGTTCCGGCGTGCGGCGGAGCAGGGAGATGCCGAGTCCCAGAATCAGCTCGGCAACCTGTACGCGTATGGATTCGGTGTTCCCCATGATTATCGACGTGCGGCCTATTGGGCCCGCCGCGCGGCGGAGAACGGGAACGCGGAAGCGCAGCACGCACTGCATAGCATGATCCTGCAGGGGATCGGCGTTGGTGGGGGACCGGTATCCGCGTACGCATGGTCGCTGTATGCGGCGCGTCAGGGCTACCCGGGTGGAGAGCAGGCGTGGGAGGGCGACAAGCGCCGCATGTTTCTGTCGACAGAGCAGGAAAAGAAGGTCCGCTCGATGGTCGATGCCGGCAAGTGGCCACCGTATCCGCGCTTCGATGAGTCGGAGCGCAGGGAACTCCGTCGCGTCGGTACGGGCGAGATTCGTCGCCGACACTGACAGGGACTGAGCCGAGGGCGAAGTCGGCGCCACGGCATGCGACGCAGAGGGAGTGTTGGCGAGGGGACGCGGAAAGGATTTCTTGGACTGGGTTGACCGGCATTCGTCGTTCGGCCCGGATATCAACAGCGAAGGCCAGCTCGGGTACGAGATCGGCGGGCGGCTGTTTTCATACGCCGAGTATGGTTCGGCAGCCAAGGCGGCCGTCGATCCGGCCGACGGTTTCGAGCAGAGCGTCCATTTTCTGAATGTCCCTTTGATCGGGCCGGCTGTCGAGATTTCGCGCACGGGCAGCGAATACTGGCAGTCGGCGGGCAGCGTAGAAACGGCCGGCGGCGAGCTTGCAGTGGAGACGCTGGAGTCGGACGTCTCCGGCGCGGTATTCGGCTTCCCGGTCGGCACGGATCAGTCCGGCGCCGCCATCCGAGCGACAGGCGCGGACGGCAGTGAGATCAGCCTGACCGGCACGGACGAACAACGCGGTCTGCTGACCGGCGACGGTAGCGATACGTACGCGACGCTTCAGCCGTGGAAGACGCTGGAGCCATCGACCGTGGCGGAACTGGCGGTCGGTCAGCTGGAGGAACCGGGAGACTCGGTGCGCGGAAGCATGACCACCGAGGTCACCGCCGACGGTGATCGTTTCGTATACCTCAACACCTTTGCTGAAGGCGCGAATGCCAACCCGCTGAGCCCGCCTCCGGGCCAGCGGTACGTGCTGGATCTCGAGGCCGGTACCTACATCCAGCGTGCCCAGCCGGCCGTCGGTGACCGGGATTTCCTCATGCGTCCTGCTGCCACCGGTGAGTTCGAACTGCCGGATGATGGAGAGAGCGACGCTGGCGACCCGATCGCCGGAAGCGATCCCGGTGGCGCAGAAGCGGAGCAGGTTTCTTCGTCCGACTCTGAAACCACCCTCACCCCGGGTCAGGGTGACCACCCCGCGGGCGAAGCGCACCGTGAGCAGATCGGTTCCGACGCGCCGTCGGGTGGCACGGCCGACCCGGATCCGGGGGCGCTGGCCGGCGGGTCCCCGCCCTCGGAGTCGATCCGGCAGGCGATGGTGGACGCTTGGGAGGAGTCCGAGTCATCGCCGGCGGAGTCTGCGAACCCGAACGCAAATCGGGGTGAGGACAATAGCAGCTTCGACGGCACCGGCCGCAAAAGGTCGGCGGAAGAAGGCGGTGCAGCGAACGGCCCGGCCTGGTCGTACGACGGTACGCCGGAGGCGGATTACGCTGCGATCGATTTCAGCGACCTGCCCGATGACGCCGGCGCGCATCCCGCCGGCCCGTCGGTGGACCAGACCATCGACAACGACGGCACTGACCGCCCGCAGGGCGACCGCACGGGCGAAGCGGTAAGCCCGGACGGTGATGCGCCGGAGCTGGAAACCGGTCAGGGCGAGCACGCTGCTGGCGACGCCCACGAGACGCAGAGCGAAGAAACCCAGACGCAGACGGGCTCGGGCGCCGCGGCGGTGGGCTTCGGCGCACTGGGGCGTGCGCTGGCGAGCGAGTCGGGCATCGACGGCACCGGCGAGACGGCGGCGGTCTCGACGGTCGCGGGGACGCTGGGGCAGAACCTGGGCCAGGAGATCGGCGAGGGTACCGGGTTCGAGGACTTCGGCTCGGACCTGTCGGCGAACGCGCGGGGCACGGCCACGGGGCTGGTGGCGGGCGAGGTCACCGCGGATCTCGCCGAGTCGCTGGGGTTCGACGGCAACGGCTTCGGGGATCAGCTTGGCGTGCGGATGACGCAGTACGCGGTGTCCTCGACCATCGACGCCGGGGTGAACGCCGCGACCAGCAGCGACAGCCTGGGCTCAAGTCTGGGCGAGTCGTTCAACGGCGGCACGCTCGCCAACGTGGCGGGCGGCTTCGTCGGCGGTTATCTGGCCAGCGAATTCCTCGACGACTCGAGTTTCTCGGCGGATACGCAGACCGGCGCGACCGTGGGCGCCGTGGGCGGGGCGGTCGGCACCGCGGTCGGGGCGCAGCTCGGAGCTGAGATCGGCACCGGCTTCATGCCGGTGATCGGTACCATCATCGGCGCCTTCGTCGGTGCCGTGTTCGGGACCGTTCTCGGCAGCGTGTTCGGCGACCTGTTCGGCAGCGAACCGGCCCCGCCGCCGGAAGCGGAGGCGACGCTGTCCTACAGCGTGGCGGACGGCTTCCAGGTGAGCGGCGCCAGCGATGCCCATGGCGGCAACGGTGGCGGCATGGCCTCGGCCGCGCAGCAGGCGGGCGAGGTGCTCAATGCGCTGATCGAAGCGACGGGCGGACGGCTGAAGGATCCGGAAGCGGTCGATGCGCTGACGATCGGCTACAGCGGCGAGCACATGACCGTCAACGGGCGCGTCGTCGGCGACACCGCCGAGGGGGTCGAGGCGCTGATCGAGGAGGCGCTGGCCGGCCAGGCGATCGAGGGCGGGGACGCCTTCATCAAGCGCGCGCTGTATCAGCAGATCGAGGCGGGCGAGACCGGGGCTGCGGAACTGGTCGAGGTGCTGACCGCGGCCCGGCGCTACAGCGCGGCCAACGAAGACAGCGAGCGTCTCGGGCGTCTGCGCGAAGATCCCGAAGTGCAGGCGGAACTGGAACAGCTGGACGAGGGAGAAATAACGACCGAAGACCTCTCGGACGAGGCACTGCAACTCCACCGCGCCGTTGAAGCACTGGCCGACGGCGAGGCGTTGGGCCTGGACGAAGCGCACCGCTTCGACGAGGCGAGCCGCCTCAACGACCGCTTCGCCGAACAGGACATCGACCTCGAAGGCGTGGCACTCGAGGACCTGGTCGTGCACCAGCAGGAAGGGCGGCTGGTGGTGGGTATCCGCGATGCGGAGCAGCCCGAGGCGGCCGTCGGGTCCCTGCCGCATGCGGCCGTGGAGGCGTATGCGGGCGATTTCGCCGCCGCGCGCCTGTACCTGGACGGCCGCGAACACGATCTCGCCGATGTCCTCGATCGCGTCGGGGCGGACGCGACCAGCGGCCCGGTTCATATCGGCACCGCGCTGGCCAACCGCTACGCGGGTGAAGACGCCGCCGTGCATACCGGTACGCACGGGCGCGATACCCTGGTGGGTACGGACGGCGACGACATCATCGCGGGCTGGGAAGGCGGCGACGTGCTCGAAGGCGGCGCGGGCGACGACCGCCTGCTGAGCGGCGCCGGTCGGGACACGCTCAATGGCGGCTCCGGCGAGGACACGGCGGACTACCGCGACAGCGGCGATTCAGTGGCTGTCGATCTCGCGTCAGGCGAGGGGCTGGGCGGGCACGCCGATGGCGATCGCCTCGAGGATATCGAGCACTTGGCCGGCAGTGGCCATGCCGACGAGCTCCGTGGCGGCGATGGCGACAATACGCTCGCTGGCCGTGACGGCAATGACCGCCTCATCGGCGAGGGCGGCGACGACACCCTCGACGGTGGCGCCGGCGATGACATCATGGCCGGCGGGAGCGGCGATGACCGTATCAGCGGCGGCAGCGGCGATGATATCGCGGCCGGCGGTGAGGGCGACGACTTCCTCATGGGCGGCCGCGGCGGCGTTCGCCTCGATGGCGGCGCCGGGCATGACACCGTGGTCGGCGGCGAGGGTGACGACATCCTCGCCGGTGGAAGAGGCCGGGACACACTCGACGGCGGGGCCGGTGACGACATCCTGATGGGCGCCACCGACGGTGATCGCCTCGACGGTGGTTCCGGCGACGATATCGCCGTCTACGCGGGCTCGTGGGACGACTATCGGGTCGACCTGGTGGACGGCGAACTGCAGGTCAGCGCGATCGAGGGTGATGCGCCGGGTGATCGCCTGGCCGATATCGAAACCATCGCCTTCGATGAGCATACCTTCCAGGTGGAGGCGCTGCGCGAGATCCTCGAGGCCCAGAACGAGGCGGACGAGGACGAGCGCAACCGGCGTCTCACCGGCTCACCGACGGCTGGGACTACCAGTCTGGGCGATGCCGCCGCTTTGGGCGTGATCGGCTGGATCGCCGCCGACGCCGCGGTGGCCTCCGATGAATCCGCGGACGGCTTCGTGTTGGTGGATGATGCTGACGGGGATGTACGCGTGCCGGCGGAGGCGGTGTCCGAGCGGACCACGCGTGATGCCCCTGGACTGCTCGTGGCGGACGAGGCCGGCGTGGTGGTTGCCCATCCTCGCGATCACGGGGCCAGGGAGCGGTTCGGCGATGGTGGCGGTGATGGCAGTGGCGATCACGGTGACGGCGGCGGTGTGAGCGGCGGCGTCGGTGGCCAGGTTTCCGGCGTGATCACGAGCGATCCCGCCGCTGTGTCGCAAGACACCGTCGATGCAGCCTCGACCGGGGACGGATCGGACTCCTCGGCGGACGATGCCGTGTCTAAGGACGCGGTGGACGATGCCGCTGAGGACTCCGAGGCTTCTGTCGACGACGAGGCATCTTTCATCCTCTACGGCACGTCCGGCGATGACCGTCTGGTGGACCACTACGATGTCGGTGTGTTGATCGGTTTCGCCGGCGACGATGTCCTGGTCGGTCGTGGGGGCGACGACGATCTTCGTGGCGGACCCGGCGACGACGTACTTCTGCCCGGGACGGGAACGGACGAGGTCGATGGCGGTGATGGCGCGGATACCGTCAGCTACCGCGATGTCGAGGACGGTGTCACCGTGGATCTTGCCGGGGATGCCGGCCGGGCGGGGGCTGCCGATGGCGACGAGTTTCAGTCGATCGAGCACGCCGAGGGCTCGCCACATGCGGACCGCCTGATCGCGGATCCTGAAGGCAGCCGTCTGTATGGCCTCGTGGGGGACGACGAACTCGTCGGGGATGGGGGGCGTGATCTTCTGGCTGGAGGGGCCGGAGATGATCGGCTCGCGGGCGCCGAGGGGGCCGATACCCTCAATGGCGGTGCGGGTGCCGATGAACTCCGTGGCGGTGCGGGCGACGATACCCTCGGCGGTGGTGGGGGTGCGGACCGCCTCACGGGCGGTGCCGGAGCCGACGTTCTCGCCGGTGGCGAAGGCGATGATCGCCTGGAGGGCGGCACGGGCGATGATCGGCTGTCCGGCGATGCCGGTAACGATCGTCTGCTCGGAGGGGCTGGTCGGGATGAACTCTACGGCGGTGACGGCGATGACCGCCTGAGCGGTGGCACCGGCGATGACCGGCTCGCGGGCGGCGATGGCGACGATGTGCTCGAAGGCGGCGAAGGCGTCGATACGCTGTCGGGCGATGCCGGCAATGACCGGCTCGATGGCGGTGCTGACGTTGACGCCCTCTACGGCGGCTCGGGCGATGACATCCTGCGCGGCGGCGAGGGCGACGACCGCACCCTGGATGGCGGTGCCGGTGACGATCGTATCCACGGCGACGCCGGCGACGATGTCCTGCGCGGCGGCGAGGGCGACGATCGCCTCCTCGGTGGCAGTGGCGATGACGATCTCCTGGGTGGCAGCGGCGACGACACCCTGGAGGGCGGTGCCGGCGCCGATACCTTCAACGGCCAGGCGGGGGACGACCTCATGCGGGTCGACGCCGAGGATGATCTCGGTTTCGTCGACGGCGGCGCCGGCCGCGACACCGTGGAACTCACCGAGGCTCGCGCTGGCGCGGTCAACCTCGCCGCGCTGTCCTCGGTAGAAGTCGCACGCGGCTCGGGCGATAACGATACGCTCAACGGCACCTTCGCCCTCGACCGCATCGAGGGTGGCGGCGGCGATGACCGCGTCCGCTTCGCCGACCTCAGCGTGTTCGACGTCGATGCATTCGACTGGTCCGAGGACCGCGACGAACTCACCATCCGGCGCGACGACGAGGCCGTCACGGTCGCCGCCGAGACCGTCGTGTTCGCCGAAGACGATGTAGCCCTCGGCGGGGAAGATAATGCCCCATTCATCGCCGATGGTTCACTCGAAGGATTGCGTACTGACGAGGATGTCCCGCTGCGTTTTACGCGCGAAGGTCTGGACATCGAAGTGCTGGATGTCGATACCGGCGAGACCGCCGGCAGCGAGCGTATCACTGCCGTCGGCGGGATCGACTTTGAGCTCAGCCGGGCGCTTGGCGACGATTACGACTCGGGGTATCCGGGACCCGGACGGGAAATGGATACGGCCATCGGCGATGTTACTTCTTACTCGATCGAACAACAGCCACGTGGCGGGAATTATCTTGAGTTCGAATCCCGGTTCACTGGCACGGGCGGGGATGATAATTTGTTCGGAAGCGAACCGTTCCCGCACCCGATCAACGTCGATCCGAAATCCGGAAATACTTCGGTGACGCTGCCGGGACCGAAAGGTGGTTCGTATTATCAGGCGCGAAATATCGATGCCGCGGATGGCGACGATGTGCTGCGTGCATTTGGTGGGGATGACATCCTGGTTGGTGGCGCCGGTGCGGATGTCCTGCGGGGCGGTGGAGGCAATGACACTGTCGATTACTCGCGTTCCGGGGGATCCATTGATGTGGATCTCGCGACCGGAACGGGATCCGGAGGTACCGCATCGGGCGATACGCTGTATTCGATCGAGAATGTAATCGGTACGGGTGGTGCCGATGATCTCGCTGGCGATGCGGGTGGAAATATCCTCGAAGGGCTCACCGGCAACGACACGATTATCGGCCATGACGGTGATGATCGGCTTTACGGTGGTCGCGGCAGCGATGAGATCGAGGGTGGGCGCGGCGATGATCGCCTTCACGGTGGCCGAGGTAATGATCTGCTGTCGGGCGGAGCAGGCGACGATACTCTGATCGGCGGACGTGGCGGTCGGGATGTCGCCGTGTTCAGTGGCACGCGCGATGAATACGCGGTCGAGTCTGCAGATGACCATCTCATCGTTGAGCACACCGAAAACGGTGAGAGCGATCGTATCTACGGGATCCAGGCACTGCGCTTCGATGATCAGTCGCTGTTCATCGATGAAGCCGATGCGCGCAACGGGACGCTCAGCGTGCGCAACGCTGATGTCGTATTTCAGCCGGATCCGGACTTCAACAGTATTGGGGGGCAGACCGGCGACTTTACCGTATCGGTCGGCGACGGCGGATCGCTTGCGTCCACGATGGTCGAGGTCGAGGTCGAGGTCGATGAAATCAACGACCGGCCGGAGATGTTGCCCGATGCGGTGGATTATGAACCGATCGGGGCATTGACTCCGGCGGAAAGCGTACGTGATGGCCTGTTCGTACGGTCAGAGGTTGAAAACACGAATGGAGTCACGAGGTTCGAGTGGAACCCCGTTGACCCCGGGCTTCTCGGTCAGGACCAGAAAGCCGCGATCGCCGATGCGCTGGGATCCAATGTGGATATCGATGATCTCGAGCCCGGCTCCGAGCATCCATACCAGACCGTCGATCGGACAGGGAGTGTCAACGCTGGCGATCCGGATGGGCTCGACCACGAGCTCGAGTTCGAACTGCTCGATGACGCCCACCCCGGATATGTCGATCTCGAGTCGGACGGCAGTTTCCGTTATCGCCTGAACACGGGGGCTGAGCAGCCGCGGGACCCCGCAATCACCGGATCGATCGTTACCCGCGAAGCAGTACCAGGAAGGCCGGGCCAGGCGGAACAACCCGCTGAGTCCACTCGTTACGCACTGCACGATCTGGAAAATATCCCGGAAGGCGATCCGACCGCGCGCGGGCAACAGGCATCGTTCACCGTTCGCATAACCGACAGCGGCGAAGGCGAATCGAATCCTGAATCGATCGAGTACGAAGCGAATATCGTCAGCAAGCATTCGCCGGACGATGATGGCGGTCTCTTCGGTGGATTGTTCCCGGTAGTACTGGACCTCGACGGTGACGGTCTGGATTTCGCAGCGGTCGAAGAGTCTAACGTGCTCGCTGACGCCGACAGAGACGGGGACCCTGAGAAGGTCGCCTGGATGTCGGGTACGGATGGCCTTGTCATGCTGGATCGAGATGGCAATGGTCGTTTCTCGAGTATGGATGAGATCAGTTTCGTCGATGATCACCCGGACGCCCGCACCGATATGGAAGGGCTCGCTCTCGCATTCGACAGCAACGAAAACGGACGACTCGATGCGGGGGATGAGCGCTGGGATGACTTTTACGTCTGGCAGGACGCTGATGGTGACGGGACGAGCGATTCCGGCGAACTGCGAACGCTGACCGAACAGGGCATCGAATCCATCGGCGTGGTCTCCGACGGCCGCGGTGAGACCGCCGCCGATGGCGACGTCACCATATTCGGCCGCAGCGAGTTCACCCGCACCGACGGTAGTACGGGTACGGCTGGCGACGTCGCCTTCGCGACACACCCAGCAGATGTGGATGTGAGGGGGATGGAGAACGATGTCGAGCCGTCCGCGGAAAGCGGGGAATGGGTTGCGATGCTTGCTCAGCGCCTGGTCCAGGCACAGGCCATACCGACCGATGAAAAAGAGGAAGATCCCGTAGTGGTCGATGACGCCGCACTGGCCGCGGCCATGTCTGGCAGCGATGCATTTGATATGGCCACCGAGTCGGGATAACGACGCGCGGTGCCGCCTGTGACGGGCACCAGAGCCGCGGACATTGGGAGTTGCCGTGTCCGCATGAATGACTGATGTTTTTTCGGAGGTGGATGACATGGCAGCAAAGGAGCAGGCCGCGGGGGAGGCCCCGGAAGAGGGCGCGGGGCCGGATGTGCCGGAGACGGTGGGTGCCGGCGATGCCGCTGACGGTGAGGGTGAGGGTGAGGTCGACGTGGCGGGACAGACCGGGGACGGTGATCAGGCCAGCGGCGGGCAAGCGGACCAGGGCCCGCGCAAAACGGTCGCATCCGCCCTGGGCGAGATCGTCTGGTTGTTGTCGCAATCCCCGAATCATCGCCACTCGCTGTTCTGTGGGGATCTGGAATGGTTCTGCATGCCGGCGCTCCTGCACAACCAGTATCGGCTGTTTTACGCGGACGGGCGCCCGATCGGGGTAGCGTTCTGGGCCTTCGTGACCGAGACCGTCGAGGCGCGTCTTGCGGCGGGGGGGCGCATCGGTGCGGATGACTGGCGTGCCGGTGAGCGGGTGTGGCTTACCGAACTGGTGGCCCCTTTCGGCAACCAGGAGGCGATGCTCGAGGACCTGCGCACGACGGCACTGGCGAATCGTCGCTTCCGTTTTATCCGCACTCATCCGAACGGGCGCCGCGAGACGGTGGAGCTCAACGGGGCCTGACACGCCGCAGTTTGCGGCGCTGCGCGCGCTGGCCAATCGCCCGTGTGAGTGCGGTATCCAACGATAATCGATCGGCCATCATGGCCGGCGGAAACAAGGGCTGCGGTGAACGGCCCGATGGGACGGGACAATGATGGACACGGATCATGCCGAGGGATCGGTCGGGGGGCCGGAGTCGGGGGCGGTCTCCGATGCGATGCTCGTGGCACTGCGGGTGCTTCTGCGGTGCAACGATATCGTCGCCAGCGAGGAGGAGATCCGGCGCCGGACCGGTCTCCACGATGATTGGGTTTTCGGCGATATGGCGACCGCGGCGGGCGAGTTCGGTCTGGCCGGAGAGTGTCGCTCGGTGCGCGCCGCCGGGCTGGCGCATTTGCCGACCCCTTTCATCGCCGAGACGAGTGACGGCGCGCCGTGCCTGGTGGCGTCGGTCGATGCGCAGGGAGTGGCCCTGCTTGACCCGGTGACCGGGGACGAGGAGCGCCTGCTGCACTCCGATCTCGGGCAGCGACTGTCCGGCCGGGTCGTGCTCACTCGTCCCGCGTCGGCTGACGACGCCGCGATCGGTGGCGGCCACGGCTTCGGTCTGCGCAGCTTCCTGCCGCGCCTGCTGCGCTTCCGCGGTGTCGTGGGGCAACTGCTGGTCGCCTCCCTTTTCATCCAGTTGTTCGCCATGGCGACCCCGCTGTTCACCATGGTCATCATTGACAAGGTGCTCAGTACCGGTGCCCACTCGACGCTGAACGTGCTGGCGATCGGCCTGGTCGCCATCGCGCTGTTCGATGTCACCATCGGGCTGCTGCGCGGGGCGCTGTTCTCCAACCTGACGCACCGGCTCGATGTCGAACTCTCGGCGGGCCTGTTTCGGCACCTGTCGCGCCTGCCAATGAGTTTTTTTGGCGGTCGCAAGACCGGCGATACGGTCGCGCGCGTGCGCGAACTGGAGACGGTGCGGCAGTTCCTGACCGGGCCGACCCTGACCGCGCTGGTGGATTTCGCGTTCGCCTTCGTCTTTCTCGGCGTGATGGCGCTTTTCAGCGTCAAGCTGACCCTGATCGTCATCGCCGCGATCGTGCTGATGCTCGCCCTGTATGCCGTCGCGGCACCCCTGATGAAGCGCCGTCTTGATCGCCGGTTCGGCAGCTCGGCCGACAACGAGTCTTTCCTGGTCGAGGCGGTCGGCGGCATGGAGACCATGAAGTCGCTGTCGCTGGAGCCGCAGATGCAGGCCCGCTGGGAGCGGCAGGCGGTGGAGCAGACGCGCACGGCCCGCGAGTCCGAGCGCCTGACCTCATCGCTGTCGCAGATCGCACAGTTTTTCAATAAGGGCACGGTCGCGCTGACGCTCTTCCTCGGGGCGCAGGCGGTGATCGCCGGTGACCTCACGGCGGGCCAGTTGATCGCGTTCAATATGATGGTCGGGCGCGTCATGGCCCCGGCCCTGCGGTTGGCGCAGCTGTTCCAGCAATTGTCACAGACGAAGGTCTCGGTCCAGCGCCTCGCCGACATCTTCGATGCGCGCACCGAGCCGGCCGCCGGCATCTCGGCGGACAGTCTGCCGCCGATGCGCGGCCGTGTCCGATTCGATCAGGTCACGTTCCGTTATTTGCCGGATATGCCCGATGCCCTGCGCGATGTTTCGTTCGAGGTCGAGGCCGGTGAGGTGATCGGCATCGTCGGCGGTTCCGGCGCTGGCAAGACCTCGTTGCTGCGGCTGCTGCAGCGCTTGTACGTACCCCAGGGCGGGCGCGTAATGGTGGATGGCGTGAACATCGCTGAGGTGGACCCGGCCTGGCTGCGCCGCAGTATCGGCGCGGTGACCCAGGACAGCGTGCTGTTCAACGCCACGGTGCGCGAGAACATCGCGGCCGCGAATCCGCAGTTGTCGATCGAGGCGATCGAACGGGCGGCCCGCCTGGCCGCCGCCGACGATTTCATCCGCGCCCTCCCAAAGGCCTACGACACGCCCGTCGGAGAGCGCGGGCAGCAGCTCTCGATGGGACAGCGGCAGCGGATCGCCCTCGCCCGGGCGCTGGCCTGCGATCCGCGCATCCTGGTGCTGGACGAGCCGACCAGCGCCCTCGATGCCCACGTCGAGCACGAGATCCAGGACAACCTGCGCGAGATGGTGAGGGGGCGGACCGTGTTCATCGTCTCGCACCGCCTGTCGATGCTGCGCGTGGCGGATCGCATCCTCGTGCTCGACGAGGGACGGCTGGTCGAGGCCGGTCCACCCGAGCAGCTGCGCCGCGCCGATGGACCGTTCGCCCGCCTGGAGGCGGCACAGCGACCCTTCACCCGAGATGCCAGGGAAGAGCCCGATGAAGCAACGGCTTGAGCAGTGGATCGATCGTTTCGAGCAGCGGCGCGCCCGCGCCGATGCCGATGCGCTCGCAAGTCCGTACCGTGCCGGTATTCGCAGTGTCACTGAGGCCCCGCTGCCGCGCGCCAGCCGCTGGCTGCTGACTGCGCTGGTGTTGCTGCTGGTGGCTTTGCTGGCGTGGTCGACGTTTGGCCGCATCGATGTCACCGCATCGGCGCAGGGTGCGACCGTGGTCAATTCGCGCGTCAAACCGATCCAGGCGCCGGTGCGCGGCGCGGTCAGCGAGATCCCGGTGGAGGAGGGCGATCGCGTTTCGGCTGATGAACCCCTGTTGCGGCTTGACGACACTGCCGCTGCGGCTGAGGTACGCGACCTCGAGGGGAAGCTCGCGCGAGCGCGGGGCGCCGAGGCACGCCTGGAAGCGTTGTTGCGAGCCGACGATGCGAGCGGATTCGGGCCGCAACGCGAGCCCGCGCAGCCGAAGATCGACCCGGTGGAGGGGGTTCCGGAGACTACGCTTGCGCGTGCGCACCGACTGTTGGAGAGCCAGTGGTATGCGTATCTGGACGGTATCCGCGAGCTCCAGCGCCAGCGCGCCAGCCGCGAGGCACAGCGTGAGACCACCCGGGCGTCCGTAGACGCGATCAAGGCGGTGCTGCCGTACCTCGAGGCGCGGGTCGAGCGCCTCGAGACGCTGAGTGGCAGCGACGCGGCCTCGGATCAGGACCGTGACGATGCGCGCCAGCAACTCGTCCAGCGGCGCCGGGAATTGCAGGTCGAGCGCAGCCGGCTCAAGGAGGTGAATACTGAACTCGCCCTCATGGAGCAGCGCATTCTGGTCGCGCGATCCGAATTTCGCCAGGAGATGTCGGCCGAACTGAGCGATGTCGTCGCCCAAGTGTCGAGCCTTCGGGAGAAACTGGTCAAGGCACGCGACGAACTGCGTCAGCACGTGGTGCGCTCGCCCATCGACGGGACCGTGCAGGATTTGTCGGTCCATGCCCGCCGGGCAGTGGTTAGCCCCGACGACACGCTGATGCGGGTCGTGCCGCAGGACCAACCAGTAGAGGTCGAGGCCAGTATCCTCAATCGCGACATCGGTTTCGCGCACGAGGGACAGGAGGTAGACGTCAAGTTCCAGGCTTATGATTTCACGCGTTACGGCGAGGTGCCTGGCGTGATCCGCAAAATCGCGCTGACCTCCACCGAGGATAAGGACGCCGGACGGATCTATCGCGCTCTGGTCGAGCTGGAGCGTCACTCGGTCGAGGTCGATGGCGAGACCATACCGCTGCGGCCCGGTCTGACCGCCACGGTTGATATCGATATGGGGCAGCGGCGCATTATCGAATACTTTCTCGAGCCGTTGCTGCGTTACCAGGATGAGGCCCTGCGCGAACGTTGAGCGCAGTAGTCCGTGGACGCGGTTGAAGGCGAATCTCGACCATTCAGGCATATTCGGGAATCGCGTTGTGCGTTCGGGTGTCCCGATGCGCCGCCCGTGCCCGGGTGTATCTCGCTGGCGGTGAGGTTTTGCGGTTCTGCTGCAATGAAATTCGGTGACTCTTCATTGAAGATCGCACGTGGCTGCAGCAATTGGGGGGACAAACGACCATGGCCACCAACTGCAATGGAGTATGCCCGTGCGCGCCGCACTGATCGATCTTGACGGCACGCTTGTCGACAGCGTTCCTGAACTCGCGCATGCGATCGACCGGGCGCTGGCGGCGCTCGGCCACGAACCCGTCGGTCGGGAGCGTGTTCGTGACTGGGTGGGCGATGGCATCGATCGCCTGGTCGAGCGTGCGCTTGCGCACGCGCCTGGAGCGTCTCCCGAGGCCGAAGCGTTGCGGCATGCCCGGGGGCGATTCGATACGGCCTATGCCGAGATTCTGGGGACGATGGCACCGCTGTATCCGGGGGTGGTCGAAGGGCTTGATGAAATCCGTTCGGCGGGGGTCGCGACGGCATGCATCACCAACAAGAGCGGGATCTTTGCGATCGGTCTGCTCGGTTCGCTCGGGATCGCGGACCGCTTCGATACGATTATCAGCGGCGATCGCGCGGCGGAACGGAAGCCGGCGGCCGCGCCGCTGGAGATAGCGGCACGCAAGCTAGGCGTGGCAATCGAGGATTGCGTCATGGTCGGCGATTCGGCAATCGATATCGCCGCCGCCCGCGCTGCCGGGTGTCCGGTGTGGTGCGTGCGCACCGGCTACAACCGCGGAGCGCCGCTGGAGGACAGTGCCCCGGACCGGATCTTCGATCGCTTCGATGAACTCGCCGCTGCCCTGATCGCCGGGACGGGCTGAATCGCTGCGGCGTTCGGCCGTTGTCTCGCGCTTGACGGGACCGGTACGGCCCGTTTAAATGGCGTTTCTTCCTGTAGGAACGACGTCATGACGATGGTGTCCAGCAACCGGAAAGGTTCGGGGCCGCAGGCGCGGCGATGGTGGCGCGCGGGCTGAAGACCGAGCGCTGTCCCGATTTTTCCGGAGTTGACCCCCCATGACGCCAGAGCAGTTCCACGACTACGCCCGCGCGGGCTATAACCGCATTCCGCTCTCCCGCGAGATCCTCGCGGATTTCGATACCCCGTTATCCACCTGGTCCAAGCTGGTCGATGGGCCGTACTCGTATCTGTTCGAGTCCGTCCACGGCGGTGAGAAGTGGGGGCGGTATTCCGTCATCGGTCTGCCGTGCCGCACGGTCGTCCGGGTCGAGGAGCGGACGGTGACGGTGACCACGGATGGCGAGGTCGTCGAGCAGGCGGAGGTCGCCGACCCCCTAACCTGGATCGAGGACTACCGTGGCCGCTTCCAGGTGCCGGATGTTGAGGGGCTGCCGCGTGTGCAGGGTGGTCTGGTCGGCTATTTCGGCTATGACACCATCCGTTATATCGAGCCGCGTCTCGATGTGCCCCAGAACAAGCCGGACCCGCTGGGTACGCCCACGATCCTGCTGATGCTGTCGGACGAGGTGGTCGTATTCGACAACCTGCGCGGCACCGCCCGGTTCATCGTCTTCGTCGAGCCGACCGAAGAGGCGCGTGTCGCCGGCGAGGCCCGCATCGACAATCTGATGAGCGACCTGCGCGGCCCGGGCACCGGTTACCCGACGCCGACGCGTGCTTTCGACGTCACGGAGAAGGACTTTGTCTCCGGATTCACAGAGGCGGGATACAAGGATGCCGTCGAGCGCATCAAGCGCTACATCGTCGATGGCGACGTCATGCAGGTGGTGCCGTCGCAGCGCATGACCGTTCCGTTCGCGGCCCGCCCGATCGATCTGTACCGGGCCCTGCGTTGCCTCAATCCCTCGCCCTATATGTATCTACTGGATTTCGATGATTTCCAGGTCGTCGGCGCCTCGCCGGAGATCCTGACCCGGGTCGAGGACGACGAAGTGACCGTGCGGCCCATCGCCGGCACGCGTCGGCGGGGCCGGGACGAGGCCGAGGACCTTGCGCTGGAGGCGGAGCTGCTCGCCGACCCGAAGGAACGGGCCGAGCATCTGATGCTGATCGATCTCGGGCGCAATGATGTCGGCCGCATCGCCGAGATCGGCTCGGTCAAACTCACCGACAACATGACGGTCGAGCGCTACTCGCACGTCATGCACATCGTCTCCAACGTGGTCGGTCGGCTGCGTCCGGGCCTCTCGGCGATCGACGTGCTGCGGGCGACTTTCCCGGCGGGCACACTCTCGGGCGCACCGAAGATCCGCGCGCTGGAGATCATCGACGAGCTGGAGCCGGTCCGGCGGGGCGTGTACTCCGGCGCGGTCGGCTACCTCGCCTGGTCCGGCGACATGGACACGGCCATCGCCATCCGCACCGCCGTGATCAAGGACGGCGAACTCCACGTCCAGGCCGGCGGCGGCATCGTCCACGACTCCGAGCCCGACGCGGAGTGGGAAGAAACCATGAACAAGGCCCGCGGCATGATCCGCGCGGTCGAACTCGCCGAGAAGGGACTCGATGCGGCGGATGGGGTTCCAGAGCGGTAACGCCAAACGGCATAAAACCGGATCTCGCAGAGCCGCAGAGTGCGCAGGGAGGGCGCGGATGGAAGAAAACGAGATTGGTGGAGTTGTTATCGGGGCGGCTATATCGGTACATCAGGCTCTCGGGCCCGGTTTGTTGGAGACAGTCTATGAGGCGGCGTTGGCCCACGAGCTCCGGTGCCGCGGGCTGGAGGTGGAACGTCAGAGACTCGTTGGTTTCGTCTACCGCGGGATCCGTTTCGATGAGGGCTTTCGACTTGACTTGTGTGTGGAATCGCGCGTCATCGTAGAAATCAAAAGCGTGGAGTGCCTGAACAATGTTCACCGCAAACAGCTTTTGACCTATCTGCGTTTGACCGAGCTTCGTCTTGGGTATTTGCTGAATTTCGGTGAATCACGGATGAAGGACGGGATTATCCGTACTGTGAACGGATTGCGGGGATAGTCCGATTTTCTCCGCGTACTCGGCGCCTCTGCGAGAGGCCGCCTTTTTGAGTAGAGGAACCAACCATGCTGGTAATGATCGACAACTACGATTCGTTTACCTGGAACCTGGTCCAGTACCTGGGCGAGTTGGGGAGCGAGGTGGCGGTGTATCGTAACGACGAGCTGACGCTCGACGAGCTCGATGCGCTGGAGCCGGAGCTGCTGATGATCTCGCCGGGGCCGTGTACGCCCAACGAGGCGGGGATCTCGGTCGAGGCCGTGCTGCGTTTCGCCGGACGGATCCCCATCCTCGGGGTGTGTCTGGGGCACCAGAGCATCGGCCAGGCCTACGGTGGGCGGGTGGTGCATGCGCGCGAGATCATGCACGGCAAGACGTCGCTCATTCACCACACGGACCAGGGCGTGTTTGCCGGGCTGCATAACCCGGTCGAGGCGACGCGGTATCATTCGCTGGTGGTCGCGCGCGATGGGCTGCCTGATTGTCTGGAGATCACCGCCTGGACCGAGAACGCGGACGGGTCCATGGACGAGATCATGGGCCTGCGCCATCGCGAGCTGGCGATCGAGGGTGTGCAGTTCCATCCCGAATCGATCCTCACGCGTCACGGCCACGACCTGTTGCAGAATTTCCTCGGCCGCGCGGCCGACCGGCAGAAGGAGGAGGCGCCCGCATGAATGTCCAGGAAGCGATCAAGGCCGTCACCGAGGGGCGCGATCTGAGCGCCGAACAGATGATGGCCGTCATGCGCCAGATCATGACCGGCGAGGCCACCGATGCGCAGATCGGTGGATTCCTGATCGGGCTGCGCATGAAGGGCGAGACCGTCGACGAGGTCGTCGGCGCCGCCACCGTGATGCGCGAACTCTCCAGCCGCGTGACGGCCCGTGTCGATCATCTGGTCGACACCTGCGGGACCGGCGGCGACGCGGCCGGCACGTTCAACATCTCCACCGCCGCCGCGCTCGTCGCCGCGGCGGCCGGGGCGAACGTGGCCAAACACGGCAATCGCTCGGTCTCGAGCGCCTCCGGCAGCGCCGATGTGCTCGAGGCCGCCGGCGTCAATCTTGAACTCACGCCGGAACAGGTCGGTCAGTGCATCGAGCGGGTGGGGATCGGCTTCCTGTTCGCGCCCGCCCATCACAAGGCGATGCGTTACGCCGTCGGGCCGCGCAAAGAGATGGCCGTGCGGACACTGTTCAATGTCCTTGGCCCATTGACCAACCCGGCTGGAGCGCCCAATCAGGTGATCGGGGTCTTCTCAGAGCACTGGGTAGAGCACCTGGCGCGTGTCCTCGGCGAACTCGGCAGCCGCCATGTAATGGTCGTGCATGCCGCCGACGGCCTCGACGAGATCAGTATCGGCGCGGAAACGAAGGTCGCGGAATTCCGCGACGGTGAAGTCTCGACGTACACGATCACGCCGGAGGACTTCGGCCTGCAGCGGGCGAATATCGCCCGGATCCGGGTCGGCACGCGCGATGAGAGCCTGCGCATGGTGCGTGCCTGTCTCGATAATGAGCGTGGTCCGGCCCGCGATATCGTCGCCCTCAACGCCGGGGCGGCGATCTACGTGGCCGGGGTCGCCGGCACGCTGCACGACGGGGTTGAGCAGGCCCAAGCCGCCATGGCGAACGGAGCCGCCCGGATCAATCTCGACGAACTGGTGCGGATATCGAATGACTTCTGAAACCCCGGTTGCCGACACCCCGGATATTCTCCGCCGGATCCTCGCGCGCAAGGTCGAGGAGATTTCTGCCGC
>Ga0136597_1000236_pt1 | contig 28521 bp, 24 predicted proteins | sample AntRauTorcE11898_FD_101385 | JGI IMG/M metagenome (GOLD analysis project Ga0136597, IMG submission 101385) | Saline lake microbial communities from Rauer Islands, Antarctica - Metagenome Torckler E11 #898 | ecosystem: Environmental > Aquatic > Non-marine Saline and Alkaline > Saline | place... | reverse complement strand
CAATCCCCCGGCTGCAAGGACGCGGCCCGAATCCAGCGTTTCATCGAGGAGGTTCGCCGTGGCGACCGCAACGAAACCTGAGTACGGAGCCCTGCCCGACGAGCGTGGGCACTTTGGCCCCTACGGCGGCACATTCGTCGCCGAAACCCTGATGGCGCCGCTCGCCGAACTGCGCGCGGCCTATGATCATCTGCGTTCGGATCCGGAGTTCCGACGGGAACTGGACTGGACTCTGAAGCATTTCGTGGGCCGGCCGAGCCCCCTGTATTACGCGGAACGCTGGTCGCAGCAGCTGGGGGGGGCAAAGGTCTATCTCAAGCGCGAGGACCTGGACCACACCGGCGCGCACAAGATCAACAACACGGTGGGTCAGGCGCTGGTTGCCAAGTACATGGGCAAGAAGCGCGTGATCGCGGAGACGGGTGCGGGGCAGCACGGCGTCGCCTCCGCCACGGTCGCGGCGCGACTCGGCATGGAATGCGTCGTCTACATGGGTGCCGAGGACGTCGAGCGACAGGAGACCAATGTATTCCGGATGAAGCTGCTGGGGGCCGAGGTCGTGCCGGTGACCTCGGGCTCAAAGACCCTCAAGGATGCGCTCAACGAAGCGATGCGTGACTGGGTCGCCAATGTCGACAGTACCTATTACATCATCGGTACGGTCGCCGGCCCGCACCCGTATCCATCGATGGTTCGTGATTTTCACTGCGTGATCGGTGACGAGACACGCGAGCAGATGCTGGAGCAGGAAGGCACGCTGCCGGATGCGCTTGTGGCCTGCGTGGGCGGTGGATCGAATGCGATCGGCCTGTTCCACCCGTTCCTCGAGGATGACGGCGTACGTATGTACGGCGTCGAGGCCGGTGGTGAAGGGCTTGCAACAGGGCATCACGGCGCGCCGCTCGCGGGCGGTCGTCCGGGCGTGCTGCATGGCAATCGGACCTACCTGATGAGCGACGAGAGTGGGCAGATCACGGCCACGCATTCGATATCCGCGGGACTGGACTACCCGGGCGTCGGGCCCGAGCACGCCTGGTTGAAGGATATGGGCCGCGTCGACTACGTCACGATCGATGACGATGAGGCGTTGTCCGCATTCCATGAACTGACCCGGATCGAGGGCATCATGCCGGCGCTGGAAACGGCGCACGCGGTGGCGTACGTGAAGAAACTCGCGCCCACCATGCGCCCGGATCAGACGATCGTGATCAACCTGTCCGGCCGTGGCGACAAGGACATGGCGACGGTGGCGAAATTCAGCGGGGAGGCGATGGAATGAGCCGCATCGAGGGGCGCTTCAACGAATTGCGCGGCAGCGGCCGCAAGGCGCTGATTCCGTATATCACGGCCGGAGATCCGGACCCGGGCCAGACCGTCGGTCTCCTGCACGGACTGGTGGAGGCGGGCGCCGACGTGCTCGAGCTCGGTGTCCCGTTCTCCGATCCGCAGGCCGATGGCCCGGTCATCCAGGACGCATGCCAGCGCGCGTTGGAGCACCATGTCCGGCTGCGTGATGTCCTCGATATGGTGGCCGAGTTCCGGACCACCGATAGCACCACGCCGGTCGTGCTGATGGGCTATCTCAACCCGATCGAGGCCATGGGCACGGAGGCATTCGCGACCCGGGCCGCCGAGGTCGGGGTCGATGGTGTGCTCGTGGTCGATGAACCGCCCGAGGAGGGCGCCGATCTCATCCACGCGTTGACGGAACGCGATATCGATCCGATCTTCCTGGTCGCCCCGACGACGGCCGACGACCGCATGGCACGCATCTGCACCACGGCGCGTGGCTTCGTCTATTACGTGTCCCTCAAGGGCGTGACCGGCGCGGCGACGATGCCGGTGGACGAGGTCGAGGCCAAGGTGGCCGCGATCCGCGGGCATACCGGTCTTCCGGTCGGCGTTGGCTTCGGGATCCGCGACGCCGAATCGGCTGCCCGGCTGGGTGCCTTCGCCGATGCGGTCGTGGTGGGCTCCGCGATCGTGTCGCGGATCGCGGAGAACCGACACGATCCGGACGCGATGCGCGCATCGGTCAGCGAACTGGTGGGCTCGATGCGCCAGGCGCTGGATCGTGTTGCATGACCGGCGGGTGTGGCGGCTACCGTGCACCGCGACGGTCGATGAAACCCTGTATGGAGAATGAGCGATGAGCTGGTTTGGACGTCTGATGCCGTCGCGCATCCGCACGGAGACGCGCGACAAGGGCAATGTGCCCGAGGGACTGTGGGTCAAGTGCGATGAATGCGCGGCCGTGCTCTACCGCGCGGAGCTCGAGCGAAATCTCTTTGTTTGTCCCAAGTGCGCGCATCATCGCCGGATTTCAGCCCGCACCCGGCTTGATCAGTTGCTGGACAAGGAGCCGCGACGGGAGATCGGCGCGGGCATCGAGCCGATCGATATCCTGCGCTTCCGGGACAGCAAGAAATACAAGGACCGCCTTTCCCAGGCGCAGCGCACGACCGGTGAGAAGGATGCGCTGGTCGTCATGGAAGGCTGCATGGATGAAGTCCCGGTCGTCGTCTGCGCCTTCGAATTCGGGTTTATGGGTGGTTCGATGGGATCGGTCGTGGGCGAGAAATTCGTGCGCGCCGTCGATACGGCGATCGAGAACGAGGCACCACTGATCTGCTTCTCGGCGAGCGGCGGGGCGCGCATGCAGGAGGCGTTGTTCTCGCTGTTCCAGATGTCCAAGACCAGTGCGGCGCTCGCCCGACTGTCGCGCCATCAGATCCCGTACGTCTCGGTCCTGACGGACCCCACCATGGGCGGCGTCTCGGCGAGCCTTGCCATGCTGGGTGACCTGCACGTTGCCGAACCCGGCGCGCTGATCGGTTTCGCCGGGCCGCGCGTCATCGAGCAGACCGTCCGCGAGAAGCTGCCCGAAGGGTTCCAGCGCGCGGAGTTTCTGGTCGAGCACGGCGCGGTGGACCTGATCGTCGACCGTCGCGAGATGCGCAGCCGTCTCGGTAGCGTGCTGGCGATGTTGACCGGGCGGCCGCCCAAACCGACGGATCAGGCGCTCGAGATCCTGGAAGAACCCGCCTGACGGCCGGGCGAATGCGCTTTCCCTGCCTGGCCGGCTGGCTCGAGTGGATCGAGGGGCTACATCCCGTAGCGATCGATCCTGGGCTTGAGCGCACGGCCGCGGTCGCCCGCACGATGGGCCTGGATCGGCCGGACGTGCCGGTGATCACGGTCGCCGGCACCAATGGCAAGGGGTCGGTATGCGGGCTGCTTGAGTCTCTGCTCTCTGAGGATGGATATCGTGTCGGGCTGTATACGTCCCCACACCTTGTCCGCTTCAACGAACGGGTTCGGGTCGGTGGCGCCGAGGCCGGGGACCAGGCCCTCTGCGAGGCATTCGACGCCGTCGACCGGGCGCGCGGCGAAACCAGCCTGACGTATTTTGAGTTCGCTACGCTTGCGGCACTCGCGCACTTTCGTGCGCAGGCCGCGGATTTCCTGGTTCTTGAGGTTGGATTGGGCGGGCGCCTGGACGCGACCAATATCATCGATGCCGATGTGGCGGTGGTTGCCTCGATCGACCGCGATCACACGGAATGGCTCGGTTCGGATATCGATGACATCGCCCGTGAGAAAGCGGGTATAGCGCGCCGCGCCCGTCCGCTCGTTTGCGGCATGCGCGAGCCGCCTGCCGGCCTGCGTGTGCACGCCGGGGAGATTGGCGCCGATCTGTACTGCCGGGGAGCGGGGTTCGACGCGCGGCCGGCCGTGGAGCCCCGTTACTGGAACTGGAAAGGATTTGGCCAGACCCGATCGATGCTGCCGGAGCCGGCCTTGACGGGCGGTTATCAGCGGGATAACGCGGCACTCGCCCTGGCGGCGCTTGCCGTCATGGACCGATTGCCGGCGACGGCCGCGATCGCGGCCGGTCTCCGCGCGGTGACGGTGCGCGGCCGCTTCGAGTGCCATGTGGTCAACGGTGTGGAAGTTGTCCTCGATGTAGCCCACAATCCGGCCGCCGCCGCGGCGCTTGCGGCGACCCTGGGCGATCGGCCCTGCAGGGGGCGGACGCTCGCGGTGCTCGGGATGTATCGTGACAAAGAGATTGATCGCGTCATCGCCGCGCTGCACGAAGGGGTGGATTGCTGGTACCCCGTGGGCCTGCCGCCACCGCGCGGGCTCGGAGGTGACGAAACGGCCGGCGTGCTGCATGCTGGTGGAACGGAGGTCGCCGCTACGGCAACGGATCCGGTGGCGGGTTATCATGCGGCGCTCGCTGCAGCCGCGCCAGGCGATCGGGTCGTCGTCCTCGGTTCTTTCGCTACTGTGGCGCCGGTGAGCGGTCTTTTCCTATAATCGCCGCCTTGCCGCACGCGGGTGCGGTGATACGCGCAGGGATACCTTTTCTTTTGGATTCAGGCCTGAAACAGCGACTGGTCGGCGCCGTGGTCCTTGTGGCGCTGGCCGTGATCTTCCTCCCGATGCTTCTTGACGGTTCCGGCGCGCGCGAGCGCCTGAACGAGGACATCGCTATTCCGGAGCAGCCCGAAGCCCCGGAATCGCGCCTGGAACGCGATGGTTCCGGGTCGCAGAGCGGGCGTGAAATCGACAGTGAGACGGCCAACGCGACCCTGGCGACCGATGATTTCGGCGACGAGGGGGCGGACACCGAACCGGAGCGCACGGCGGATACCCGGACGAGCACCGACGCGCCGGCTTCCGACTCGAACGCGACCAGCGACGAACAGACGGCCTCCGCGGAAGCCACAGACAGCGGGGCCCCGGACGCGGCACCCTCGGCGGGGTGGGTCGTGCAGGTCGGGAGTTTCCGGCGTGAGACCAACGCCCTCGTCCTGCGTGATCGGCTGCGCGAGGACGGTTTCGATGCCAACGTCGAGCAGGTTGCAGGCGAGGGTGGCACACTGTGGCGGGTCTGGCTCGGCCCGGTCGCCGGGCGCGCGGAAGGCGAAGCACTGGAGAAGCGAATCGAGGACCATCGGGGCAGTGACGCGCTCCTGATGGAATATTCCGAGTAGCCGGCGGCGTTCGCGCCTGTCGGTCAGCGGTGCTGGACCCGTTTCATGACCATACTGGATTGGATCATCGTCGGAATCCTTGTGATATCCGCCGGGATCAGCATCATCCGCGGTTTCGTCAAGGAAGCGATCTCGCTGGCGACGTGGGTGCTCGCCTTCTGGGTCGCGCTCGCCTTCGCCGCGAAGCTCGCGCTACTGATGCCCGAATCGCTCGAAAGCCCGACGCTGCGCTGGGGCGCGGCGGCCGTGGCCCTGTTCATGGCGACCCTGCTGGTGGGGGGGCTGGCGAATTTCCTTGTCTCCACGCTGGTCGAAAAGACGGGCCTGTCCGGTACCGATCGGGCGCTTGGAGTGGTTTTCGGCGGACTCCGCGGTGTCGCGATCGTGGCGCTGATGGTGCTCGTGGCGGGTGATACCACGCTGCGCGAGGAGGACTGGTGGGTCGAATCGCGTCTGCGGCCGTCGTTCGACGCCGTTGCGGCGTGGATGCGGGCCCATTATCCGGCGGACATGGCCGAATCCTTGCTTTCGCAACAGTAAGTCCATAGGTTCCGGCTTCCCGCGTGGCCTGTCGCGGGAGCGGAGTGGAACGGTTTTTCAGTGCAGGTGCTGCGTCGTCCCCGGCGGGATTGCCCCGGCTGGCGGCGCCAGGAGGTTGACGCAATGTGCGGGATCATCGGCATCGTAGGGCGTGGCCCGGTCAATCAGTCGCTTTATGACGGATTGACGCTGCTGCAGCATCGGGGCCAGGACGCCGCCGGCATCATGACCTGCCACGAGGGCAAGCTGTTCATGCGCAAGAGCGTCGGCCTCGTGCGCGACGTCTTCCATACGCGCCACATGATGCGCCTGCAGGGCGACATGGGCATCGGGCACTGTCGCTATCCGACCGCCGGTACCCAGTCATCCGCTGAAGCACAGCCGTTCTACGTGAATTCCCCGTACGGCATTGCCATGGCGCACAACGGCAATCTCACGAACGCCGGTGAACTCAAACGCCAGTTGTTCGAGGCCGATCTGCGCCACATCAACACCTCCTCCGACACCGAGGTCCTGCTCAACGTCTTCGCCCACGAACTCCAGAACCGCGTAACATCGACCCGCCTCGAGCCCGACGATGTCTTCGAGGCGGTCTCCCGCGTCCACGAGCGTGCCCGTGGCGGGTACGCGGTGATCACGATGATCGCCGGGCGCGGCATCCTCGCCTTCCGCGACCCGTGGGGCATCCGCCCGGTCGTGCTCGGGCGCCGCGATACGATCATGGGGACGGAGTACATGATCAGCTCGGAGACCGTCGCGCTGGACGCGATGGGCTTCGAGTTCGAGCGCGATCTGCGCGCGGGCGAGGCCGTCTATATCGAGTCCGACGGCACCGTGCACAGCCGTGTGTGCGCCGAGGATACCGTGCAGGCCCCGTGCCTGTTCGAGTTCGTGTATTTCGCACGGCCCGATTCCATCATCGACGATGTCTCCGTCTACAAATCGCGCCTGCGCATGGGTGAGCATCTGGCCGACAGGGTCCAGCGGGAGTGGGCGAATCACGATATCGACGTCATTATTCCGATACCCGACACCAGCCGTACGGCGGCGCTCGAGATGGCCAACCGGTTGAATGTGAAATACCGGGAAGGCTTCATGAAGAACCGCTATATCGGCCGTACGTTCATCATGCCCGGCCAGCAGCAGCGCCGGAAATCGGTGCGGCAGAAACTGAACGCGATCGAACTGGAATTCCGGGGCAAGAACGTGCTGCTGGTGGACGATTCGATCGTGCGCGGGACCACCTCGCAGCAGATTATCCAGATGGCGCGCGATGCCGGCGCCAAGCGCGTCTACATGGCCTCGGCGGCCCCGCCGGTGCGCTATCCCAACGTCTACGGTATCGATATGCCCGCGGCCGACGAGCTGATCGGTCACGGTCGCACCGAGGAAGAGATCGGCACCGAGATCGGCGCGGACTGGATCCTCTATCAGACGGTCGAGGACCTGATCGAGGCCGTGCGCGCGGGCAATACCTCGCTCACTCAGTTCGAGGGCAGCTGCTTCACCGGCGAATACCTCACCGGTGACGTCAATCCGCAGTACCTCCGCCAGCTCGAACTCCTCCGGGGCGAAGGCACCCAGTCCGACATCCCTGACGGCGAAGAACTCGAGGACGTCGGCATCGGCTGAAGTTGGTCGCTTCCAGGCGTCGAGCCGTCACTGCAGGAGGGCGATCCGGGGTTCGATGCAGGCGCTCGGTGTGGGATAATCCGGCGGATGCCCCGGGCGCGGTCCGGGCTGGCACGCTTATGGAGGTTTTTGCGCGTGGATAACGATCGCAAGAAGGCGCTGAGCGCGGCGCTCGGCCAGATCGAGAAACAGTTCGGTAAAGGGGCCGTCATGCGCATGGGGGACGACTCCGCCGTGCGCAACGTATCGGTGGTTTCCACCGGGTCCCTGTCGCTGGACGTCGCCCTTGGTGTAGGCGGGCTGCCCCGCGGGCGGGTCATCGAGATCTATGGCCCGGAATCGTCCGGCAAGACCACCATGATGCTGCAGGTCATCGCCGAGTGTCAGAAAGAGGGCGGCACCTGTGCGTTTATCGATGCTGAGCACGCGCTCGATCCGACCTATGCCGAGAAGCTCGGGGTCGATGTCGACGAGTTGCTGGTATCGCAGCCCGACACGGGCGATCAGGCACTCGAGATCGCGGACATGCTGGTGCGTTCCGGTGCGATCGATATGGTCGTGGTCGACTCGGTCGCGGCACTGACGCCGAAGGCGGAGATCGAGGGCGAGATGGGCGACTCCCATGTCGGGCTGCATGCCCGCCTGATGTCGCAGGCGCTGCGCAAGCTGACCGCGAACATTCAGCGCTCGGGCACGATGGTTTGCTTCATCAACCAGATCCGGATGAAGATCGGGGTCATGTTCGGCAGCCCGGAGACGACCACCGGCGGCAACGCACTCAAGTTCTACAGCTCCGTGCGTCTCGATATCCGCCGCATCGGTTCGATCAAGAAGGGCGAAGAGGTCATCGGCAACGAGACCCGCGTGAAGGTCGTCAAGAACAAGATGGCGCCGCCGTTCCGGCAGGCCGAATTCGAGATCCTCTACGGCGAGGGTGTGTCGGTCGAGGGCGAGTTGATCGACCTGGGCGTCAAGAACTCCATCGTCGACAAATCCGGGGCCTGGTACAGCTACAACGGTACGCGCATCGGGCAGGGCAAGGAGAATGTCCGCAACTATCTGAAGGAGCATCCCGAGACCGCACGGGAGATCGAGCAGAAACTGCGCGAACTGCTCCTGGCCAAGCCGGCCAAGTCCAGTAAACAACAGGCCGAGGAGACTGAAACTGCCGGCTCCGGAGAGGGATAGCGAGCGCGACCCCGAACTGCACGAGGGCGCCGTGCGACTGCTCGCGCGCCGCGAGCATGCGGCGGGGGAGCTGGCGGCCAAGCTCGAAAAACGCGGTTACGCGCGTGCGGCCATCGATGCCGAGATCGAACGACTTGCCGCCGAGGGACTGCAGAGCGACGAGCGGTTCGCGACCCTGTTCGTCGAGCAGCGGGTGGCGCGCGGGGACGGGCCACTGAAACTGCGCTCGGCGCTGGGGAACCGGGGTGTCGATGCCGGTACCATCGATGCGGCGCTTGCGCCTTTCGAGGATGAATGGAATGCGCTTGCGCGTGAGGCGCTGGAGCGCCGTTTCGGCGTGTCCGCCCCGGCCACGCGCAATGAACTGTCGAAACGCATGCGTTTCCTGCAGGGGCGCGGCTTCCCGGCTGGCATCGTCCGACGGGTTACCGATTATGACAATGCGGATGACTGACCACTCCGCGACGGGGAAATGAACGTGGCAGACGCCGATATCCGTGACGACGCGAACTGGATGGGCAGTGCCGAACTGCGGCGGCGCTTCCATGCGTATTTTGAGCAGCGCGGCCACCGGATCGTGCCGTCGGCATCGCTGGTGCCCGCCAACGATCCGACGCTGTTGTTCACCAACGCCGGCATGGTGCAGTTCAAGGATGTGTTCCTGGGCAAGGAGCAGCGCGACTACAAACGCGCGGTAACCAGTCAACGCTGCGTGCGCGCGGGCGGCAAGCACAACGACCTCGAGAACGTCGGCTACACGGCGCGGCATCACACCTTCTTCGAGATGCTCGGCAACTTCAGTTTTGGCGACTATTTCAAGAAGGAAGCGATCGAGTATGCCTGGGGCCTGCTCACCGAAGAGTTCGGATTACCCCCCGAGCGCCTGTGGGTGACGGTCTACGTCGACGACGACGAAGCGGCCGATCTGTGGTTGAACCATATCGGCATTCCGGAAGAGCGGTTCACGCGGATCGCCGGCAGCGACAACTTCTGGCAGATGGGCGATACCGGTCCCTGCGGCCCCTGCAGCGAGATCTTCTACGACCACGGTCCCGGCATCGAAGGCGGTCCGCCGGGAACGCCGGAAGAGGACGGCGATCGCTACGTCGAGATCTGGAACCTCGTGTTCATGCAGTACGACCGGGACGCGGACGGGACGATGAATCCGCTGCCGGCCCCCTGTGTCGACACCGGTATGGGCCTGGAGCGGATCGCGGCGGTCATGCAGGGCGTGCATGACAATTACGAGATCGATCTGTTCCGGCGGCTGCTCGATGCAGTCGCGGACGTGGCGCCGACCGAAGAGCGCGACAACGCCTCGCTGCGGGTTATCGCCGACCACATCCGCTCCTGCGCGTTCCTGATCGTCGACGGGGTGCTGCCGTCCAACGAAGGCCGCGGCTATGTTCTGCGCCGGATCATCCGACGGGCTGCCCGTCACGGTTACCAGTTGGGTCTGCGCGAGCCATTCTTCCACCGTCTCGTGGATCCGCTGATCCATGAAATGGGCGAGGCCTTCCCGGAACTGGTGGAGAAGCGGGAACTGGTCGAACGGATGCTGTTGAAGGAAGAGCGGCGTTTCCAGGAGACCCTCTCCCAGGGCATGAAACTGCTCGACGATGCCATGTCCGGTCTCGTGTCGCGTGAAGACTATCGCGATACGCCGCCGGACGAAGATGACGAAGACACGGCACTCGATCCGGCTTCGACCATTGCCGGGGATGTCGCGTTTGGTCTCTATGACACCTATGGGTTCCCCTGGGATCTCACCGCCGATATCGCGCGCGAGCATGGCCTGCGGGTCGACCGCGCCGGCTTCAACCGCTGCATGGAAGAACAGCAGCGTCGCTCACGCGCGGCGAGCCAGTTCGGTGCGGATCTGTCGGCGGATGTGCAGGTTGATGTGAGCAGCACCTTCAGCGGGTATGCGCGCGATGCGGATGAGGGGCGGATCATCGCCCTCTATCGCGATAATGAAGCGGTCGAAGCGCTGGAAACCGGCGAGGCCGGCATGGTGTTCCTGGACAACACGCCGTTCTATGCCGAGGCCGGCGGGCAGGTCGGTGACCGCGGTCGGCTCATTGCCGGCGAAACCGTTTTCGAGGTCGAAGATACCCGCAGGAAAGGGCATGCAAGCGCGCATATCGGTCGCGTACTCTCGGGGCGGCTCGCGATCGGCACGCCCGTGCAGGCCGGTATCGATGCCGATCGCCGCAATGACACCCGGCGCAACCACTCGGCGACGCACCTGCTGCACGCTGCACTGCGCCATGTCCTCGGTAGCCATGTGCAGCAGAAGGGCTCGCTGGTCCACCCCGATCACCTGCGCTTCGATTTCTCGCACTTTGAGCCGGTCGCGCGGGCCCAGCTCGCCGAGATTGAGCGGTTCGTGAATACCGAGATCCGCCGCAACAGCCCGACCGAGGTGCGCGAGATGCGCATGGAAGACGCGGTGGCCGAGGGTGCCATGGCGCTGTTCGGCGAGAAGTACGGTGACCAGGTGCGGGTATTGCGCATCGGACCGGAGTCGCTGGAGCTGTGCGGCGGCACCCACGTAGATCGGACCGGGGATATCGGCCTGTGCCGGATCCTGTCCGAGACGGGCGTCGCAGCCGGCGTACGCCGCATCGAGGCCGTGACCGGCGCAAAGGCTGTCGACTCGTTGCAGGCCCAGGACGAGCGTCTGCGTCGGATCGCGGAGACCGTCAATTCCGGCCTCGACGAGGTCGAACAGCGGGTCGATCAGGTCGCCGAGCGAAGCCGCCGGCTCGAGAAAGAACTCGAACAGGCCAAGGCCCGGCTCGCAAGCCAGGCGGGCGGCGATCTCGCCGCGCAGGCGGTCGAGATCGATGGTCTCCAGGTGATCGCGGCCCGGCTCGATGAGGCCGATTCGAAAACCCTGCGTGAGACCGTTGACGGGCTGAAGGGGCGACTCGGTGCCGCCGCCGTCGTGCTCGGAACGGTCGCGAACGGCAAGGTCCAACTCGTCGCCGGCATCACCAACGGCGAGACCGGTCGCATCCGCGCGGGTGATCTCGTAAACCACGTCGCCGGTTTCGTCGGCGGCAAGGGTGGCGGCCGTCCGGATATGGCTCAGGCGGGGGGCAACGATCCCGCCGGGCTGGATGATGGGCTGGCCGACGTCACCCGCTGGGTTCGCGAACGGCTCGGCTGACTATACTCACCCGCAATATCCCGAAAACCGCAGCCATGGGAGTGCAGCACGCGGTATGAGCCTGCTAGTGCAAAAATTCGGCGGAACGTCCGTCGGCACCATCGAGCGGATCGAACACGTCGCTGACCTGGTCAAGGCCTCGCGTGAGCAGGGCCACGACGTGGTCGTGGTCGTCTCCGCCATGAGCGGCGAGACCAATCGCCTGATCGATCTCGCGAAACAGGTGATGCCCAAGCCCACGCCGCGCGAACTCGACGTCCTGATGTCGACCGGGGAACAGGTCACGATCGCGCTGCTGGCGATGGCGCTCGAGAAACGCGGCTGTCCGGCACGCTCTTATACGGGCGGTCAGGTCGCCGTGCAGACCGATGAGGCGCATAACAAGGCCCGGATCAAGAGCGTCGGGCGCGAACGGATCGACGCCGATCTCGCCGCCGGCCGCGTCGTGGTTGTCGCCGGATTCCAGGGCGTGGACGCCGCGGGCAATATCACGACACTCGGGCGCGGCGGCTCGGATACCTCGGCGGTCGCCCTGGCGGCCGCGCTCAAGGCCGACGAGTGCCAGATCTTCACGGACGTGGACGGCATCTACACGACCGATCCACGGATCGAACCACGGGCCCGTCGCCTCGACCGGATCACGTTCGAGGAGATGCTCGAACTCGCGAGCCTCGGTGCCAAGGTGCTGCAGATCCGCTCGGTCGAGTTCGCCGGCAAGTACAACGTGCCGCTGCGCGTACTCTCCAGTTTCCAGGAGAACGGTGGCACCCTGATCACCTACGAGGAGCCCGAAATGGAAGACGCCGTCATTTCCGGCATCGCCTTCAACCGCGACGAGGCGCAGATTCGCGTCGCCGGCGTGCCGGACCAGCCGGGGATCGCGCGCCGGATCATCGGCGCGGTCTCCGATGCCAACATCGAAGTCGACATGATCCTGCAGAACGTGGCCTCCGCTGGCGGTGTCGCCAACTTCACGTTCACGGTGCACCGCAACGATTACCAGCAGGCCCTGGAGCTGGTCCGGGGCGTGACCGAGGAAATCGGCGCGGAACGCGTCGATGGCTCGGAGAATATCGTCAAGATCTCGCTCGTCGGCGTCGGGATGCGCTCCCACGCGGGCATCGCGACGAAGATGTTCGAGGCACTGGGCAACGAAGGGATCAACATCCACATGATCTCGACCTCCGAGATCAAGATCTCTGTCGTGGTCGACGAGAAGTATCTGGAACTTGGCGTGCGGGCCCTGCACGCCGCGTTCGGGCTGGACGCTCCGGCGAAGGCCGTGGGACAATTGGAGTAGCCACAAGGCGCCAGAAAACAATAAAGAGCCCCCGCGAAGAGGGGGCGGCGCGGGCAACGGAACGGGGTCCGATTGGGAGGTCGACCCCTGCCGATTCGAGGTGAAGAGTTACAGGAGTATGAAATCATGCTGATCCTTACGCGCCGCGTAGGCGAGACCCTTATGGTCGGCGACGAAGTATCCGTCACCGTGCTCGGGGTCAAGGGAAATCAGGTCCGACTCGGAGTGAATGCCCCGAAAGATGTCGCCGTGCATCGTGAAGAGATCTACGAGCGCATCAAGAGCGAGCAGGATCCGGTAGAAGGCGACTGATCCCCCGGGGTCACCCGGTTGCCCGGGTGGCCCCATAGTCTGTAAGCTCTCGATCCGCGCCGCTGGTCGCGAGCAGAAATCCGGAGAGATGGCCGAGTGGTCGAAGGCGCTCCCCTGCTAAGGGAGTAAGGGGTTGATAGCCCCTTCGAGGGTTCGAATCCCTCTCTCTCCGCCATATAAACAAAAAACCCCGCCACCGGCGGGGTTTTTTGTTTATACGGTGCAGAGCGGTGTGGACGAACCCTCCCGGTTCGACAAATCGGCAGGAAAGCCGATTTGGACGCCGACCAACGGGAGGCGCCCCGAAGGGGCGAGGGCCATGGATGGCCCGAGTCTATCCCTCCCGAAGCATCCCCCTGACGACCCCGCTTCAGAATTCCACGCGCACGCCCCGACTTTGTTCGGCGCCCCGCCGGCCACACCGCCTGACAATTAATCGCAAAAACCGATCAAAAACGCTATCCCATTCGTTTGTACGATCACCCGCGCGCACGTAATCTGCGCCGCAAGTCCCGCGACGGGATGACCGCAAAGTCCGGCCGTGTGCAGCGGCCTGGACACCGGCACCGGCAGACAGGAGGAACCCACCGTGATCGTCGACTGCGATTGCCACAACTACTGGAGTTCGGCAGAGGTTCTGCTGCCGTATCTCGACGAATACCATCGCGACTACTTCACCCGTGGCGAGCAGCCGGGTCCGCGCGGTTCGTTCCCCAACGCGAACCGGCCGTGGCTGCATCCGGAAGGGTTCAAGCGGATGGACATCAATCCGGAGACCCAGGAAGACCAGTACCGGGTCATGAAGGAGAAACACCTCGACGCCTACAACATCGACTACGCCATCATGACCGGTGACGAGGCGATGGAGGCGTCCACGATCGCCAATCCGTTCTATGCCCACGCGCTGGTCAAGGCCTACAACGACTGGGTCATCGACGAATGGCTCTCGCGTGACAGCCGGCTCAAGGGCTCGATCATGATCGCCCCGCAGGCCCCGGATCTGGCCGCGCAGGAGATCCGTCGCCTGGGGCACCGCAGCGACATGGTGCAGGTGCTGGCCTCACACGGCACGGAGCGTCCCTACGGCAATCCGTTCTATCACCCGATCTTCGAGGCCTGTGCCGAGGTCGGTCTGCCCTTCGCGATCCATCTCGGCGGCCAGGGCGGCATCAATACGAATCCGATCGCGGCCGGCCCGACGCGCTACTTCTGGGAGACGCACGCGCTCCTCGGTCAATCCTCGCAGACCCACGTCGCGAGCATGATCGCGGAAGGCGTGTTCGAGAAGTGGCCGGGCCTGTACTTCATCGTGATCGAGTGCGGCGTGGCCTGGGCGGCGCCGATCCTGTGGCGGCTCGATGCCGACTACAAGGCGCTGCGCAAGGAAACGCCGTGGCTGAAGATGCTCCCGAGCGAATACTTCCGCCGCAACATCCGTTTCACGACGCAGCCGCTGGAACAGCCGGAGATCGGTGTCGAGCATCTGTGGAGCATCCTTGATGCGATGTACGGCCGCGAGACACTGATGTTCGCGTCGGACTACCCGCACTGGGACTACGACGACGTGAAGAAATTGCATATCCCGCCGGAGTGGCGGAACGACGTGCTCGGCAACAATGCACTGAAGGTGTACCGGCGTTTGCAGACCAGCAACGCCATCGAGGCGCCCGTTGCAGAAACCGCCTGAGCTGGCCGGGAGAATGATGATGAATGGACAGGGTATTCACGCCTGCAAGACGAGCGAAGTGGCACCCGGACAGCAGAAGATCGTGCGGATCAACAATATGCCGATCGGCATCTTCGAGATCGACGGCGACTACCATGCGATGCTGAACATCTGTCCGCACCGCGGCGGTCAGCTCTGTGAAGGGCCCCAGTGCGGGACCGGGATTGACGTCGGTGAAGCCGGAATCGAATACGGCCGACGGAACGAACTGGTGCGCTGTGCATGGCACGGCTGGGAGTTCGATATCCGCACCGGGGAAGCGCTTGCGGATCCGAAGATGAAGGCTAAGACCTTTGAGGTGTCGGTCGACGGGGACGATCTCTACGTCCATATGTGAGCTGTTTGCAATTCTCCGTCGAGCCGTCTTCAACGAGAAGTTGCAGGAGCAACCGGGAGCCGGTGCCGTTACGTACGACACCGGCGCGCCGGTTGCGTACCGATCAGCCGCCGAACTGCTGGCGGACGGCGTCAGCACCGGAACCGCCGTCGGCGGTCTCGACGCCCTCGACCCACTGGGTCACGGTTTCCAAGTTGCTGCCGATCCACTCGGATGCGACTTCCTCGACCGGGCGCTCGTCGCGGGCGAAGCCGGCGATCCACTGGCTCTGGGCCGCGACCGGCACATCGAACTGCTCGAGGAACTTCGACGCCTGTGGGTTCTTCTCCGACCAGCCATCGCCGACGATGGTGTAGATCGTCGTCTCCATGCCGGCCAGCTTGCCCTCCGGGTCGGCCTCGAGGAACCGAATGTCGTACTTCAGGTCCATCCAGTGTGGCTTCCAGCCGTGGAAGACGATCGCCTCGTTCCTGTTCGTGGCCCGATCGACCTGCGAGAGCATGCCGGCGACACTGCTTGGCACGACCTTCCAGTCGCCGAGGCCCATGTAGTCGTCTTGCACGGCATCCTGGAACGCGCGTGTCATCGCCGCACCGGAACCGATCGCATAGATCTCGCGGTTGAACTGCTCGCCGTGCTCGACGAGGTCCTCGACGCTCTTCACGCCGCCTTCGTACGTGTACGCGGGCACGGCGAGACCCTGTATGGCGCCGTTCAGGTTCGCGGCCAACTGCACGGCGACTCCGTCGTCGAGCAGGGGCTGGACCATGTCCTTGTGCGCCGGCATCCACGCGCCGAGCGAGACATCGACGTCATCGCTGCGGATACCCTGGTAGACGAACTGCGGGCTGAGTTCCTGCAGGCTCGTATCGTAGCCCATGGACTCGAGCACCTGGCGTGCGACCTCGGTCTTCACGGTGACGCCGGGCCACGCCTGGATGGCAAAGCGCACGGGTTCCGCGGCGCCTGCGCGCAGTGGCAGCAACAGCATAATCGCAATCAAGGCCGCCGCGTTGATCGTGGTGGCTTTTCGGAGCAATCGGTTTCGGTTCATGGTTTTCCCCCATGGTTGTGTCGTGGTGTGCGGGAACGGTTGAACGCGAGGTGGCAGCTATGCCGCCGAACGTTCCAGTACCCGCTGGCGTGACCGGATGAGGTCACGATCGAGATAGGTGCCCTGCAGGTGGCGATGCCCGGTATTCGGGTCGAAGGTGTCGCGGCCATGCAGGACCCGGAGATTGTCGAAGGCAATCATCTCGCCGGGGCGCAACATGAAGCGCAACGTCCACGCGGGATCGCGCAGCATTTCCCAGAAGCGCCGATACGCGCGATAGAAGGCGTCCACCTCGGCGGCGGGCAGGCGCAGGGTGTCGCGGATCCAGTTATTGAAGCGCATGACCGTCGGGCTGCCGTATTCATCACAGCCGATCACCGGGGCCCGGTAATGGATGTCGGCATTTTCGTCCTGGAAACGGAAGTCGATCTCGGTTTCGGTCAGGGTGCGATAAGCCTCGGGATCGCTATCGCGGAGCGCCCGTGCAACGGCCAGTCCGTCGGTCAGTGTCGATTCGCCCCCTTGCGCTTCATTCGCGAGGCAGTAAAGCAGCTGGAAATCCGGCGGCCGCTGCCAGTTCGGCAGATCGACGTGCGGTTCCAGAGCGACGGCGGTGTAGGCGGCATTGTTCGGATCGGGCATTGAAACGACATCGAACTGCCGTCCGAAGTTGGTCTCGCGCGGCCAGCCGACGCGTTCGGTTACCCGAATCACTTCACCCGGTTCGGTCGGACCGTTACGCAGGACGGCGAAGCCGTAGCGATCAAGGGCCTGAAGCCACTCGGACAGGCCCGTTTCCGTGTGCATGAAGGCGTGGTGGTCAACGACCGGCAGTGAATCGGCGATCGCCGAGGTCCATGGTGTTTTCCGATCGACGTCGAGCGGATCGGCCCGGCGCGCATCCGCACGCTGGTACAGCCAGCCTGCATCGAACACGCTCTCGTGGGTGTCGAATCCCGGCATGGCCGGCCATTCGAGGCGGAGCGCGCCGGATTCGGTGAGCGTGACCGCCGGCTCAGGCAGGGTCTCCGGGAGATCGATAATCCGTACGAGGCGCTCATGGGTCTGCGGATGCCGGCAGTCGCGGCAGGCACAGTGGTCGCGCAGCCACATCAGGGGGAAATCGCCACGGGTTCCGTCCTCCCAGGTCAGGCTGACCGACCCGTCGCGGCTCTCCGCAGCGGAAAGGCGGGGCCCGCCCGCATACGATGCGAATTCGCCCATATCCACGGTAGCGGTGCGCTCGGTCGCGAGTGCTTCGGCGGTCATGCGATGTTTCTCCTTGCGTGAATCCGTAATGTGCGGAGCAGTCTGTGGTGTGGGTGGCGCGGGGGACAAACGAATAATCCCGGGGAAGCAGGTATAATTTTCTTATATCCCGTTTATTGGAAGTCCATGTCACGTCGACTGCCACCGGCGCAGACCCTGCACGCCTTCGACGCCGCGGCGCGTCACATGAGTTTCACGGAGGCCGCGCGCGAACTCGGCATAACCCAGGCCGCGGTCAGCCAGCGCATCCGGCTGCTGGAGCACCAACTGGGGCAGACCCTGTTCCTGCGGCACGCGCGGGGTCTGGAATTGACGGAGGCGGGGCAGGCCTTCGTACCCGCGGTCACCGAGGCCTTCGAGCGCCTGTCGACCGGGATCGCCGAGGCCTTTGGTACGCCCCGTGACGCGCCCCTGACCGTGCGCACGACGCCGGCGTTCGCCGCGCATTGGCTGGCGCCACGCTTTCAGGACTTCCAGCGCACCCATCCGGACATCTCACTGCGAATCACCACCGCGGTCTGGCCGAGCGATTTCGACCTGGACGGCGCGGATCTGGAGGTTCGCTACGGTCACGGCGAGTGGGATGGGGTCGATTGCCAGCGCCTCACGCACGAGCGGCTGGCACCGGTTTGCACGCCCGCGACGGCACGCGAGCTGCGTGATCCCGACGACTTGTCCGGTCGCCATCTGCTGCACGCGGCCGGATTCGCGACCGGCTGGCCGCAGTGGCTGGCCTGGGTCGGCGCCGGGCATGTTCTGGACCGGACAACCCCGCTGATCGCCGACACGATGGCCGTGATCCTGGCGCTGACCATGCGTGATGCGGGGATCGCGCTGGCGCGCAGCGGCTTTGTCGAAACCGCCCTCGCGGAGGGGACGCTGGTGGCGCCGTTCGATCTGTGGCTGGAAACCGACGAATCGTTCTTTCTTACGCGGGTCGCCGGCCGTAAACCCCGCGCGGATGCGGAGATCTTCTGGTCGTGGCTTGTCGGCCAGCGGGAAGCCGATACCTGAGTCGGTGATCCCGGTCCGGAGTTATCGGCCCGGTAGCGCGTCAGCAGTCGAGTGTCACGGGGCCGGTCGGATAAGTGCAGCATGCGAGGACATAGCCCGAGGCTTCATCGTCGTCGGAGATCCCGCCCATGTGCTGCATCCGCGTATCGCCGGATGTCTTGAGGACCTTGCACGAACCGCAAACGCCCATCTGGCAGGCGCACGGGATCCATGCACCGTTGTTCTGCACCGCCTCAAGCAGGGTCTCCGAGGGCGCGCAGGTGAATTCGATGCCGGTGCGAGCGAGGCGCACCGTGCATTCGGTTTCGACGGCCCTGGCCTCGACGACGTCGCCCACGTTCCCATCCTCCGCCGGTGCGGGCGCTGGGGCCGTCTCCGCCTCGGGTGCGGGCGGTGGCGCGCCGCCGAAGCTCTCTTCATGATACTGGTCGGCCGGGAAACCGAGCCCGCCCAGGATATCGCGCACGGCCGCCATGAGCGGTTCCGGGCCGCAGGTATAGACCGTACGCTCCATCAGGTCCGGGGCCATCTGCTGCAGCATCGACGCGTTCAGCCGTCCCTGGTAACCGGACCAGTCGCCGTCACCGGTCGACTCGCAGGTTATGGAAAGGCGCAGGCGGTCGTTCGCGCGGGCCATCGCCTCGAGCTCGCGCCGGAAAATGATGTCCTGCGGGGAGCGCGCCGCGTGGACGAAATGGATATCCACGTCCGCCGCCGTGTCATGCAGCCAGCGCAGCATCGACATCACGGGGGTGATGCCGCTGCCACCCGACAGCATCAGGATCCGCTCGGCGGGGCGGTCGATGATGTTGAAGTCGCCCTGCGGTGCCGAGACGGTCAGGCTGTCGCCGGCGCCGAAGTGGTCGTGGAGCCAGTTCGACACGAGGCCGCCGGGCTCGCGCTTGACGGTGATGCTGAACGTGCACGGGCGCGACGGCGTGCTCGATACCGAGTAGCAGCGCGGCACCGTGCGGCCGTCGATCACGGGTTCGATGGTGACGAACTGTCCGGGCCGGAAACCGAACAGCATCGGCTCCTGCGCCCGGAATACGAAAGTGGCGACATCATGCGTCTCGGCCTCTACGCGCAGGCAGCGCATGGTCATGCGGCCGCTGTCCCAGCCGGGCAGGGTGTGAATGGCGGCGGGCTGCAGTGGTTCGGACATTCGCGGCTCCAGGCGTTGCGGTTTGCTGCAAGCGTTTCGAGCCGGAGATTGTATTGAACGGGAAAATCGATTTGTCGGCGTATTTGATCGATTCCGCGAATCGAGGATCACAGCCCGTCAGATCGGTGAGCACTTTCCCGTTGGACGATGACCGGAGTCTGCGACGCGCTCACGAGTTCACGTCGAGGCTCGATAACAGTGCGAGTGCGGCTTTTACGTTCGGCCGGTAGCGATGGCGGGAGACATAGGTTGCGTAGACCGGTTGATCGATCACCGGCGCACCCTCGACGGGGAAGAGCGCGCCGGACTCGGTCAGCGGGCGACTCATGCGTTCGGGCAGATACGCGATACCTGGATGTCGCTGCAGGTAGGCGACCGTCATATTGCTGAGCCCCATCGACAGTGGTGCGTGCTGAAGCTGCGGCAAGAGTTCGCCGTGCCTGGCCTTGAAGTAAGGACTCGAAGCGACGAACAGGTATGACTCGGGCTCGACGTTGTCCAGCGTGCAGGGGCTTGTCGCGACCATGCTGAACCGTTCTTCGAACAGGTGATCGACCGCCAGTTCCGGGCGGTACTCCGGGCTGTAGATGACGGCGACGTCGAGATTGCCGAATACGATCTCGTCGATCATCGCGCGGGAGTAATCCGATTCCACGTGCACGGCCGTGTCCGTGAGCGTGCGGCGGAGTTCGGCGACCCAGTCGGTGATCAGCTTGTCCCAGAGACTGACCTGCATCGCGACGCGCAACTGCCCGCGATAGCCGGCCGGCATCGCGAGGTCCTGACGGGCGAGGTTCCAGCCGAGACGGATGTTGACTGCGTAGTTCTCGAACTTCTGTCCTTCCGGGGTGAGTTCGGCTCCGCCACGGCCGCGCACGAACAGGCGTACGCCGAGTTGTTCCTCGAGTGCGCGTATACGGGCACTCACGGTCGACTGCGTGATCTGCAGGTTGTCGGCCGTGCGGTTGAAGTTCTGCGTCTCGATCAGGTCGAGGAAGGTGTCGAGCATTTCGATGTTCATGGGGGAGCCTGTCGATCGTTGCGGCGGTGGGATCGACGTAGGTTGGGTTGAGCGAAGCGATACCCAACGTCGTGTTGGCGCTGGATCGCTCGACGTGTTGGGTTTCCTTCGTCAACCCAACCTACGGGGTTACAGCATAGGGAATTGCCGGGAACGGTGACAGGGTGGGGCGGCGCCCCCGGGAGGATTGCGCGGCCCCTCCATGGGCCGCGTACCTTCGGGACTCGCTTCGCTCGCGCTGATCGGCTTCCTGCCGATCAGTCGAACGGGGGTTCTCATCAAGACCCCCGGACTCGCCGGACACAAAAAAAGCCGGCATTAAGCCGGCTTCTTTTGTGTCTGGCGCGCCCGGGAGGATTGACTCGGGCCATCCATGGCCCTCGCCCCTTCGGGGCGCCTCCCGTTGGTCGGCGTCCAGATCGGCTTCCTGCCGATCTGTCGAACGGGGGGTTCGAATCGAGTCCCCCAGTCCCGTCAGACATAAAAAAACCGGCTTGAAGCCGGCTTTTTTATGTCTGGCGCGCCCGGGAGGATTGCGCGGGCCATCCATGGCCCGCGTCCCTTCGGGACTCGCTTCGCTCGCGCTGATCGGCTTCCTGCCGATCAGTCGAACGAGGGGTTCGAATCGGGTCCCCCGACCGGGCCATATAAAAAAAGCCGGCTTGTAGCCGGCCTTTTTCATATGGCGCGCCCGGGAGGATTCGAACCCCCGACCTCATGGTTCGTAGCCATGCGCTCTATCCAACTGAGCTACGGGCGCCTGTCGAGAACGCGGGATTATCCCGGGGAGCGGCGGTTGGGTCAAGGTGCTTGGCTATTTCAGATTGGCATCCGTCGGATGTCCGTCGCGGCGGGTATCGGGATCGAGGAAGCGCAGTAGCGGATGGCGGTGGCCTTTGAGGGCGTTGGCCAGGAGCAAGGCCGCGAGCGGTGTCGTGAGCAGGCCGTGGGCGCCGTGGCCGGCGGAGATCCAGAGATGGTCGGCGAGGCGGCCGACGAGGGGGATTCGGTTGGGCGTGGTGGTGCGGAAGCCGACGAATCGGTCGATCGGATCGAGGGGGGCGCCGAGGCCGAGACAGGTTTGTGCGAACCCGAGATTGGTCCGGTCGTCGTCGGCGCGTGGTGTCCGGTCGGTGTCGCCGCGCTGGAGGGTGGCGCCGGCCCAGTGGGTGCCGTCGATCGCCGGTGTGACGTAGCCGCCACCCGATATGGGCACGCGCAGGCCCGCGGTGGCGGCTGTGGCCTCAAACGCAGTGGCCTGGCCGCGGGCGGGGAGCAGCCAGCGGCGGGTCTGCGGCCACAGCCGCGTGCAGGCCGTGCCGGCGGCGAGAATCGTGGTCTCCGCCGTGGCGAGCGGTTCGCCCGTGGCGCTTTCCGCGGTCCAGCCGTTGGGGTGTGCGACGAGTCGGTCCACGCACGCGGAGAGCTGATGGATCCTCGCGCCATGCGCGTGCCGCAATGCCGTGGCCAGCCGATCGGGGTGGATGCAGCCGCCGCGGCTATGCAGGACGCCACCGGTGGGCGGTTCGATGCCAACGGCCGCGTGGGCCTCGGGTGGCGTTACGTGCCGCGCGTCCGGGTCGTCGGGCGGCACGCGCAGGTGGCGGGCTCGATCGCGTTCGTTGCCGGGCAGCAGGAGGGTGCCGCGCGCGATGCGGCCACAGTCGAGACCGGCCCGTTCGAGGTGGGCAAGCCAGGCCTCGGTGACATTCAGGCCGCGGCGCCGGAGTCGGGTCAGGGGATCGGTCGCGCCGCCGATGGCGGGGGCCATGACGGCGGCGGGTATATCGGAGGCGCGGTCGGCGTCGTTATCCGCGATCAGGGTAACCTGCCATCCGCGCCGGGCGAGGGTGGCTGCGGCGGCGCTACCGGCGAGGCCGCCGCCGATGATCAGGACAGACCGGGACGGCCGGCTCACGCGGGTGCGTCGCTGTGCCCGTAGTTGCGCTCGACGTAGTCCTCGACGATCGCCTGGAATTCACCGGCGATGTTGTCGCCCTTGAGGGTGACGGTCTTCTCGCCGTCGACGTACACCGGGGCGACCGGGCGCTCGCCCGTGCCGGGCAGGCTGATGCCGATATGGGCATTGCGGCTCTCGCCGGGACCGTTGACCACGCAGCCCATGACGGCGACACGCATCTCTTCGACGCCGGGATAGACATCCTTCCACTCGGGCATCCTGCGGCGCAGATGTCCCTGGATGTCTTCCGCCAGTTGCTGGAAGTAGGTGCTGGTGGTGCGGCCGCAGCCGGGACACGCGACCACGCTCGGGACGAAGGCCCGCAATCCCAGGCTCTGCAGGATGTGCTGGGCGACCTCGACCTCGCGGGTGCGCGGGCCGCCGGGCTCCGGCGTGAGGGAGATGCGTATGGTGTCGCCGATGCCTTCCTGCAGGAGCACGGAAAGGGCGGCCGTCGACGCCACGATGCCCTTGCTGCCGGTGCCGGCCTCGGTCAGGCCCAGATGCAGCGCCCATTCGCCGCGCTCGGCGAGGTCGCGATACACCGCGATCAGGTCCTGAACGCCGCTCATTTTGCAGGAGAGCACGATCCGGTGCCGGGGCAGGCCGAGTTCCTCGGCGCGCAGGGCGCTGCCGACGGCGGATTCGACGACGGCCTCGCGGTTGATCAGGGTCAGGTCGCGCGGTTCGGCCCGTTGCTGGTTCTCGTCGAGCAGCCGCGCCATCAGGTCCTGGTCGAGACTGCCCCAGTTGACGCCGATGCGCACCGGCTTGTCGTACTGGATGGCGAACTCGATCATCTGCGCGAACTGCTCGTCGCGACGTTTGCCTTTGCCGACATTGCCCGGATTGATGCGGTACTTCGACAGCGCCTCGGCGCAGGCGGGATGATTCGTCAGCAGTTTGTGACCGTTGAAATGGAAATCCCCCACGAGCGGGGTATTGCAGCCGGCCGCGTCGAGGTGTTCACGGATATGCGGGACCGCGGCGGCGGCCTCGTCGCTGTTGACGGTGATCCGCACGATCTCGGAGCCGGCCTCGGCCAGTTCAAGGACCTGCTGGACCGTCGCTTCGATGTCGGCCGTATCGGTGTTGGTCATCGACTGCACGACGACCGGTTGACTACCGCCAACCGTGACGTCGCCGACCGGGACGCCCACGGTGGGGCGACGCCGGATGGGATTGAGGGGGTCGCTCATCGCGCCTCCGGGATTCGGGCGTGGCCCGTAAGGGCGCATATTCTACCGCGCTGGCGGTGCGCGGCCATAGGGCAGCGCAATCTTCGGGTTATTGGCACTCGTCCACCGGGAGTGCCAACGGGCGGGGTCGTTCGGTAGAATCGCGGCATGGCCGATACGGACAGTACCATCCCGCTGAACGAGCGCAGCCGGCACCTGCTGCAGGTGCTGGTCGAGCAGCATATCCGTGCCGGCGAGCCGATCGGATCGCGCAGCCTGGCGCGCGCCTCCGGGCTGGGGCTGAGCGCCGCGACCATTCGCAATGTGATGTGCGATCTCGAGGAGCAGGGGTATATCCGAGCGCCCCATACCTCGGCCGGTCGCGTGCCGACCGAGCGTGGCTACCGGCTGTTCGTGGACAACCTGCTCGGGATGAAACCCACCGGTCAGATCTCCGCGGCGGAGCTGCGCGAGCAGTTGCAACTGGATGCCGACGATGCGCCGCAGGATCTGGTCGAGTCGGTCTCTTCCTTTTTGTCCGGTTTTACCAGCATGGCCGGTGTCGTCACGCTGCCGCGGCGGGAAGTCTCGAAACTGCGCTACATCGAATTCCTCCCGCTCGGCGAGCAGCGCGTGCTTGTGATCCTCGTGGTCAACGACCATGAGGTGCAGAACCGGGTTATCCACACGGATCGCGATTACGGCCGCGCGGAACTCGAACGCGCCGGAAACTACCTGAACCGACAGTTCGGTGGCCGCGATCTGAGCGATGTCCGGGCCTCGCTGCAGCGCGAACTGCGGGCGGCACGCCGGGAGCTGGACCGCATGATGGACGCGGTAGTGGACATGGCCGGCAAGGCCTTTTCGCCCGACACCCGAACCCGCGAGGATGCGAATTTCGTCCTCGCGGGCGAGACCAATTTGATGAATTTCGAAGAGCTGTCGGATGTCGACAAGCTCAAGTCGCTGTTCGAGACCTTCAACCGCAAGCGCGATCTCTACGATCTGCTCGAGCGCTGCTCGCAGGCGGATGGCCTGCAGATCTACATCGGCCGGGAGTCCGGCTACGAGGGGCTTGACGACCTCAGTATCGTGACCGCGCCGTATTCGCAGGGGACCGATGTCGTCGGGGTACTCGGCGTGATCGGTCCCACCCGCATGGAATACGACCGGGTGATTTCGGTGGTGGATGTCACCTCCCGACTGCTCGGTGCGGCCTTGAATTCCCGTTCGTGAGCCCCATATGGGGCTGAGTCACGTGGTGCGCCGCGTCCCCTCGGCGCGCAGGGCCGGGGTTTGTGTCGGCGACCACCTCTCGGTTTGGAAGCAGTTACGGAGGCGCAGCATGGCGAACGAGCAGTCGGCGGAACAGCCGGAGACCCAGCGGGACGTCCGCGAAGAGACCGATGGGGAAGATCAGGGCGAAACTCGCACTCCAGAGGCCCCGGAGGGCGTCGACGGCGGCGAGCAGGGCGCGGTGAGCGATGATCCGCAGGCCGAGATTGAACGCCTGCGTGAGGAACTCGGGCAGGCCGAGGCCCGCGCCGACGAGAACTGGCAGCGCGTGCTGCGCACGGAAGCGGAGAAAGACAATATCCGCAAACGGGCGCAGAAGGATGTCGACAGTGCGCGCAAGCAGGCGGTCGAGAAGATGGCCAATGAACTGTTGGGCGTGCGCGACAGCCTTGAACTCGGTGTCGACGCCGCACAGCAGGATGAGGCCGACATCGCCAAGGTACGCGAGGGCACCGAGCTGACCCTGCGGATGCTGTCCCAGGCGATGGAGAAGTTCAGCATTGTCGAGATCAACCCGCTGGGCGAGAAATTCGACCCGGACTTCCATCAGGCGATGTCCATGCAGGAAGTGGAGGGGTATGAGAGCAACACCGTCTTCCAGGTGATGCAGAAGGGTTACCGCCTGGAGGACCGCCTGCTGCGCCCCGCGTTGGTGATGGTGGCGAAATAAACCGCTTGAAACGGGGCGAGCCGACCCCAACTTCGGTCATAGACGGCGTTGCGCCGTAGACAGAATTTCGCAGAGCTGGAGGAAGCAACATCATGGGTAAGATGATCGGTATCGACCTCGGGACGACCAACTCCTGCGTCGCCCTCATGGAGGGGGACACCACCCGGGTAATCGAGAACAGCGAGGGCGCGCGCACGACGCCGTCCGTAGTGGCCTTCGCCGAAGACGGCGAGGTGCTCGTTGGCGCGCCGGCCAAGCGCCAGGCGGTGACCAACCCGCACAACACGCTGTATGGCGTGAAGCGCCTGATCGGGCGCGCGTTCGATGAGGACGAAGTCCAGAAGGACATCAAGTATGTCCCCTACAAGATCGTTAAGGCCGAAAACGGCGATGCGTGGGTCGAGGCCAACGGCAAGCAGATGGCGCCGCCGGAAATTTCCGCGCGCGTGCTGCAGAAGATGAAGAAGACCGCGGAGGAGTATATCGGCGAGGAAGTGACCGATGCCGTGATTACCGTGCCCGCGTACTTCAACGACTCGCAGCGCCAGGCGACCAAGGACGCCGGCCGGATTGCCGGTCTCAACGTCAAGCGCATCATCAACGAGCCGACCGCCGCGGCACTGGCCTATGGGCTGGACAAGAAGCGTGGCGATCAGAAGGTCGCCGTGTATGACCTGGGCGGCGGTACGTTCGATATCTCGATCATTGAGATCGCGGAGGTCGATGGCGAGCACCAGTTCGAGGTGCTGTCGACCCACGGTGACACCTTCCTTGGTGGCGAAGACTTCGACCTCACGATCATCAACTACCTCGCGGAGACCTTCAAGAAGGAGAGCGGGATCGACCTCAACAGCGATCCTCTTGCGCTCCAGCGCCTCAAGGAAGCCGCCGAGAAGGCGAAGATTGAACTGTCCGCGGCGCAGCAGACCGAGATCAACCTGCCGTACATCACGGCGGATCAGAGCGGGCCCAAGCACCTCAATATGAAGATGACCCGCGCCAAGCTCGAGTCGCTCGTCGAGGACCTGGTCAAGCGCACGATCGAGCCCTGCAAGACGGCGCTGAAGGATGCGGGTCTCAATGCGAGTGGCGTCGACGAAGTGATCCTGGTCGGTGGCCAGACGCGCATGCCGCTGGTGCAGAAGATGGTCGAGGAATTCTTCGGCAAGCAGCCGCGCAAGGACGTCAACCCGGACGAGGCCGTGGCGGTCGGTGCGGCGGTTCAGGCCGGCGTGCTCGGTGGCGACGTCAAGGACGTGCTGCTGCTCGACGTGACGCCGCTGTCGCTCGGCATCGAGACCATGGGCGGCGTGATGACGCAGCTCATCGAGAAGAACACCACGATCCCGACCAAGGCATCGCAGGTCTTCTCGACCGCCGAGGACAACCAGTCCGCGGTGACGGTCCACGTCCTGCAGGGCGAGCGCCAGATGGCGAAGGACAACAAGTCCCTCGGCCGCTTCGATCTGAGCGATATCCCGCCGGCGCCGCGCGGCGTGCCGCAGATCGAGGTGACTTTCGACATCGACGCGAACGGCATCCTCAACGTCTCGGCGAAGGACAAGCAGACCGGCAAGGAGCAGTCGATCGAGATCAAGGCCTCCAGTGGTCTCTCCGAGGAAGAGGTCGAGGCGATGGTCAAGGATGCCGAGACGCACGAAGAGGAAGACCGCAAGCAGCGCGAACTGGTCGACACCCGCAACCAGGCGGACAACCTGATTCACGCCACCGAGAAGTCGCTGCAGGAGTACGGCGAGCAGATCTCGGGCGACGCGAAGCAGAAGGTCGAACAGGCGGTCGAGAACCTCCGCGAAGCCATGAAGGGCGACGACAAGGAGACCATCGAAACCCGTACCCGCGAACTCTCCGAGGCATCCGGTGAACTGGCCCAGGCCGCCCAGAGCCAGGCCGGTGGCGAAGCCGACGCCGCGGAGGGCCAGCAGCAGAGCGGGCAGGACGACGAGGTCGTCGACGCGGAGTTCGAGGAAGTGAACGACAGCGAATCGAAGAAGAATTGATTCGGCGGCCCGCTCCGGCGGGCCGTGTTGTTCGTTGTCGCCGGGGCGTCCCGGCCGGTCGGTGACCGGCCGCGGACGTTTCCGTTTGTGCGATCGGTCGGCGGGCACCGGCCGGTGACCACAGGGGAGGAGCCTGGATCATGTCCAAGCGGGATTATTACGAGGTACTCGGGGTCGGGAAGAACGCCAGCGATACCGAGATCAAGAAGGCATATCGGAAACTGGCGCAGAAATACCATCCCGACCGCAATCCCGATGACGAGGAGGCGCTGGAGAAATTCCGCGAGGCCAAAGAGGCCGCGGAAGTCCTGTCCGATTCGCAGAAACGCGCCGCCTACGACCAGTTCGGCCATGCCGGCGTCGATGGCAGTGCCGGCGGCGGAGGTGGCGGCGGCTTCGGCGGCGCCGACTTCTCCGATATCTTCGGCGATATGTTCGGCGACATCTTCGGCGGTGGACGCCGCCGCAGCGGTCGTGGTGCGGACCTGCGCTATAACCTCGAGCTCAGCCTGGAGGATGCCGTCCAGGGGACCGAAACGGAGATCCGCATTCCGACTCTGGTCGAGTGTGAGACCTGCAAGGGCTCCGGTGCGAAACCCGGATCAACCCCGAAAACCTGCGGGACCTGCCGCGGTATCGGTCAGGTCCGGATGCAGCAGGGCT
>Ga0136597_1000230_pt1 | contig 28726 bp, 27 predicted proteins | sample AntRauTorcE11898_FD_101385 | JGI IMG/M metagenome (GOLD analysis project Ga0136597, IMG submission 101385) | Saline lake microbial communities from Rauer Islands, Antarctica - Metagenome Torckler E11 #898 | ecosystem: Environmental > Aquatic > Non-marine Saline and Alkaline > Saline | place... | reverse complement strand
CGTCTGCGCCAGGCCGAACCGCCGACGTTCGGGACCGGCGAGCGCCGGCGTTTCGTGATCCGCCAGGCCAATGCGCGCTACTTCGATCCCGGCAGCGGTGAGCGCACGGATGCCCCGGGGGTGGCCACCATATGAGTACCGCGACCGGACGACGCCACCCCGTAGCGGCAGCCCCTGCCGGATTCGTGGGGCGCGTGAGCGAGGCGCTTGAACGACCCGGCGTACTCGGGGTCGTCATGCTGGCACCGGCCGTCCTCTATGTCGTGTTTTTCGTGGCCGTTCCGTTCTTCATGGCGATCCTGCTCAGCCTGAGCGATGCGACGGCCGGCGATCCACGGATCGACAACTTCGTCGGACTCGACAATTTCATCGCCGTAACCGGCCAGGAGGCATTCTGGACGGCCCTCTGGAACAGCCTGATCATCACCCTGGGAACAGTCACGACCATCGTCGTGCTGGCCACGATCGCCGTGGAGATCCTTGCACGCGAGTTCCATGGCAAGCGGCTCGTACAGGTCCTGTTCATGATGCCGTGGGCAATGCCCGTGTCACTGGCGGCGATCACCTGGCTGTGGATGCTGGATTCGCAGTTCAGTCCGATCGACTGGGTTCTGGTCCAGATCGGCATACTTGGTCCCGAGGGGATCTTCGGGCCGAGCCGTCACGTGTACTACCTCGGCCGCACGGGCTGGGGCATGGCCTCGGCGGTATTCGTGGACGCCTGGCGAACCCTGCCGCTGGCGACCATCATCGTGCTCGCCGGCCGCCTGTCCATCCCGCGCGAGCGACTCGAACAGGCACAGATCGACGGCGCCGGGTTCTTTCGGACCCTGTTCCGCATCGTCCTGCCGGCGCTGGCACCCGTGCTCATCGTCGCGATCCTGTTCACCGCGTTGCTGGTGATCGGCGAGGTCTCGACGATCGAACTGCTGACACGCGGCGGCCCCGGCCATTCGACCCAGATCCTTCCGCTCTGGGCCTACGAAAAGGGCATCGAGAGCGGAGACCTCGGCCAGGGGGCGGCGATCGCGCTGTTCCTGTTCCCCGTGTTGCTTGCGGCGGCGATCGTGGCGCTGCGCTTCGCGAACCGTCTGCACAGCGACTGAACGGAGCCAGCCATGCACAGAAACGTACGCAAGTCGGGGTTCTACTTCGCGGTCGTTGGCCTCGTGCTGTTCTCGATCCTGCCGATCCTCTATGCGGTCATCACGGTCTTCAAGAAGCAGTCCGAGCTGTTCGATGCGAGCGCCAACCCGTTCATCTATGAACGCGGTCCGACCATCGATCATCTGATCTTCCTGTTCACCGACACGAAATATCCACTGTTCCTGTGGAATTCGCTGATCATCGGCATCTGTGTGGTGGCAATCACGGTGCTGCTGGCCGTGCCCGCGGCGTACGCACTGGCCCGACTCACCGGACGCTGGGGCGAGAGTTCGGGCATGGCGATTTTCCTCGTCTATCTGGTCCCGCCATCACTCCTGTTCCTCCCCCTGTTCCGGATCGTGGTCGCACTGAACCTGACCAACACGATCTGGGCCCTTGTGCTGGTGCTGCCCACGGCAACCGTACCGTTCTGTACCTGGCTCCTGCTGGGCTTTTTCCGATCGGTACCAAGGGAACTCGATGAGGCCGCGTTGATCGATGGCTGCTCACGCTTCCAGGCCTTCCGCAAGGTCGTACTGCCCCAGGCCCTGCCGGGCATCGGCGCCTGCGTAGTCTTCGCGTTCTCGCTCTCTCTGGCGAACTACATCTACTCGGTAACCTTCATCAGCGAGAGCGCATCGCGCAATCTGAGCGCAGGTGTGCCGATGGAGCTGATCCGTGGCGACGTCTATTTCTGGCCATCCCTGATGGCGGCGACGGCGATCGTCGCGATCCCCCTCGGCATTGCTTACGGTCTGCTATTCGATTACCTGGTGCGCGGTTTTCAGAGCGCGGGGGCCAAGACCTGACAGTCCGGGAGTCGACGCCCCGGATTCCGCCTGCGGCTCCATCCGGGCGACCGCCGCGGCGCTTCCGGGTGTACTTGGCCCGCGCGCGGCCATTGACGGGTCCGTCGTTCTGACGGACCGTACGGCGATCCGAGGGGCATCATCAGGGAGCGCTCGCCATGGCCACCGAAGAGCGTGGTTTTCAACCACTGAACGTCGCCGTATTGACCATTTCCGACAGCCGCACGGAGGCGACCGACAAGTCGGGCCAACTGCTGGCGGATCGGCTCGAATCCGCCGGCCATCACCTGGGCGATCGACGCATCGTCCGCGACGATCGTTATGCGATCCGCGCCGTCGTGTCGACCTGGATCGCAAACGGCGCCATCGATGCCGTGATCGCCACGGGCGGTACGGGCCTGACCGGCCGCGACGGTACGCCGGAAGCGGTGAGACCGCTGTTCGACAAGACCATCGAGGGCTTCGGCGAGATCTTCCGGGCGATCTCGTTTGAGGAAATCGGGACATCGGCGCTGCAGTCGCGCGCGATCGCCGGTGTGGCGAATCGGACTTTCGTGTTCGTACTGCCCGGCTCATCCGGGGCCTGCCGGACCGCCTTCGACCGCATCATCCGCGAACAGCTCGACTACCGGACCCGGCCCTGCAATCTGGTTGAGCTGCGCCCGCGCCTCGACGAAGACTGAAGCCGCATCCCTCTTTCGCCTCACTCCGAAAGGCCCGGCATGTCGACCGCAATCGTCTGGTTCCGCCGCGACCTCCGCCTGGCCGATCAGCCGGCGCTGGCCGCGGCGCTCGCGCGCCATGAGCACGTGGTCCCGCTGTACATCCATGCGCCGGAGGAAGAAGGTGACTGGGCTCACGGCGGCGCCCAGCGCTGGTGGCTGCATCATTCGCTCGCGGCGCTGGCCGATCTCCTCGCCGGAGCGGGCGCGCCACTGACGATCCGCCAGGGGCCGTCGCAACAGGCGCTGGGCGACCTGCTCGACGAGACCGACGCCGAGGCCGTGTACTGGAACCGTCTCTACGAGCCCCTGGTCATCGCGCGGGATCGCCGGATCAAGACGTGGCTGCTGGAGACGCGCTGCATACACGCCGAGAGTTTCAACGCCGCCCTGCTCTACGAGCCCTGGCAGGTCGAAACCGGCCAGGGTCAGCCATACCGCGTGTTCACGCCGTTCTGGAAACGGATCTCGGGCTATGGCCTGGCCGACACCGTGGAGCCGGCCCCGCGATCGATTCCCGGCCCCCGGCACGCGCCCGCCTCGGAGGCGATCGCCGCCCTCGGGCTCAAACCGACGATCCCGTGGGACGAGGGCCTCGAGGCGGCCTGGCAACCGGGAGAGGCCGGCGCGCATGGCCGCCTCGATCAGTTCTGCACGAACATCGTCGGCAACTATCGCTTGGAGCGCGATCGCCCGTCGCTGGACGGGACATCCGCGCTGTCACCGCATCTCCACTTCGGCGAGATCGGGCCGCGCCAGATCGTAAGTGCGCTGCGCCAGCGCGGACAGGCGGAAACCGCATCCGCCGGCGTATTCCTGAGCGAACTTGGCTGGCGCGACTTCGCCCATCACCTGCTTTTCCATTTCCCGCACACGCCCGAGCGCCCGCTCAACCAACGCTTCGAGGCGTTCCCGTGGCGCAGCCCGCAGGGCGAAGCCGCAGAGGACCTCGCCGCGTGGCAGGCCGGGCGCACGGGCGTGCCGCTGGTCGATGCCGGCATGCGGCAACTCTGGCACTGCGGCTGGATGCATAACCGGATCCGCATGGTCGTCGCCTCATTCCTCACCAAGAACCTCCGCCTCGATTGGCTGCATGGGGCCCGCTGGTTCTGGGATACCCTCGTCGACGCGGACCTCGCCAGCAATACGCTCGGCTGGCAGTGGGCCGGCGGCTGCGGCGCCGACGCGGCCCCGTATTTCCGGATATTCAATCCCGTGCGCCAGGGGGAGCGCTTCGATCCCGATGGCGCGTACGTGCGAACCTGGGTACCGGAGATCGCCGCCCTGCCGGACCGGCATATCCATGCCCCGTGGCAGGCACCGGCGAACGTACTCGAGGCGGCCGGCTTCACGCCGGGCCTCCATTACCCGCGGCCGATCGTCGATCTCAAAGAGAGCCGCCAGGCCGCGCTCGCGGCCTTCGAGACAATCAAGGGAACGACATGAAACGCGTGACCGTCGACGACGCCGAAGCACCAGCCGATATCGCGGAACTGCTCCGCTCGGCCCGAGTCGTGATCTTCCGCAGCAACCTGACCGACACCCGCGGCCTGCTCGCCCATCTCGATCGCGAGGATGTCGATTACCGGGAGATCACGATGGGCATGGGTTCGGGCGTCGAGCGCGATCGCTTCCACCGGTTGCGCGAGTGGACGGACTGGCCACTGCTGCCCCAGGTATTCGTAGATGGTGCCTTCGTCGGCGGCGCCGACGAAGCGATAGAGACGATCGGGCGCGGGCACTGAACCGTATCGCGCGGGCGGAAAGACCCGATTCTCTCTCGGAGCGGATTCCGATCCGTGCTACCGTTCAAGTCATACGAAACGACACCGATCCCGCCTGAGGACTACCCGTAAACCCATGACCGATCACGAAGAAAATCGAGAAGAATTCGACAAGCAGGCGCTCATCTACCACCGGATGGATCCACCCGGAAAACTGGGCGTCGTCGCGACCAAGCCGCTGGCCAACCAGCGTGATCTGAGCCTGGCCTACTCGCCCGGCGTCGCCGCGGCATGTCGGGCGATCGTGGACGACCCGCTGGAGGCATCCACGGTCACCGCGCGTGCGAACCTGGTCGGTGTCGTGACCAACGGGACCGCGGTGCTCGGTCTCGGCAACATCGGCGCGCTCGCGGCCAAACCGGTCATGGAGGGCAAGGCCGTCCTGTTCAAGGCCTTCTCCAACATCGACGTCTTCGACATCGAGGTCGATCAGCCCGACATCGACCGTTTCTGCGACGCGGTGGCGGCGCTTGAGCCGACCTTCGGCGGCATCAATCTCGAAGACATCAAGGCCCCGGAGTGCTTCGAGATCGAGCGCCGCCTCGGCGAGCGCATGAATATCCCGGTATTCCATGACGACCAGCATGGCACCGCCATCTGTGTCGCCGCCGCGACGCTCAATGCCATGCAGGTCGTCGGCAAGAAGGTCGAGGACCTGCGCATCGTCTGTTCCGGTGCCGGTGCCGCCGCTCTCGCCTGTCTCGACATGCTCTGCTCGGTCGGTGCCCGCAAGGACCACATCACCATCTGCGACGCGAAGGGCGTCGTGCGCACGGACCGTGAAGAGGGCATGGATCAGTACAAGGCCCGCTATGCCCGCGAGACGGATGCGAAAACGCTCGGCGAGATCATCGACGACGCGGATCTCTTCCTGGGCCTGTCCGCCCCGGGCGTGTTGACCGCAGAAATGGTCAAGCGCATGGCCTCGGACCCGCTGATCTTCGCACTCGCGAACCCGGTACCGGAGATCTGGCCCGAGGAGGCCCTGGCGGCGCGAGACGACGTGATCATGGGAACCGGCCGGTCCGACTATCCGAATCAGATCAACAACGTCCTCTGCTTCCCGTTCATCTTCCGCGGGGCGCTTGACTGCGGCGCCACGGAAATCAACGACGCGATGAAGGTCGCCTGCGCGCAGGCGATCGCCGCCCTCGCCCAGAAGGAAGCCACCGAGGCGGTCGCGAGCGCGTACGAAGATCAGTCGCTGACCTTCGGCCGCGAATTCCTGATCCCGAAGCCGTTCGACTCGCGCCTGATCCTGGAAATCGCGCCGGCGGTCGCACACGCGGCAATGGAAACCGGCGTCGCGACACGGCCGATCGAGGATTTCGAGGCCTACAACAACCGTCTGCACGAGTTCGTGTACCGCTCAACGATGGTCATGAAACCGGTCTTCGAGAAGGCCCGGCAGGCCCCGAAGCGGGTCGTCTACGCCGACGGCGAACAGGAACGGGTGCTGCGCGCCATCCAGGTCGTCGTCGACGAAGAACTGGCCATCCCGGTCGTTATCGGGCGTCGCGAGGTCGTACGGCGCCGCATCGAACGGCTCGATCTGCGCCTCGAGATGGACACGGATTTCGAGCTCTGTGACCCGGAGAGCGATCCGCGTTACCGCGAGTACTGGACGCTCTACCACCAGTGCATGGCGCGCAAGGGCGTTTCACCCGATACCGCGCGCACGATCGTGCGCACGAATAACACCGTCATTGCCGCACTGATGGTCAAGCGGGGTGAGGCGGATGGGCTGATCTGCGGTCACGCCGGGATCTATCAGGACCACCTCCGCGACGTCGATGACATCCTCGGCCGTCGCCCACGCGTGAGCCATCTGTCCGGGCTGACGATGCTGATCATGCCCAAAGGCACGCTGTTCATCGCCGACACGCATATCTCGCCCAAACCGGACCCTGACGCGCTCGCCGAGATGGCCGTACTCGCCGCCCGGCAGATGCGGCGTTTCGGCATCGAGCCCAAGGTCGCTATGCTGTCGCACTCGAATTTCGGGACCTCGAACGCGAACGGCGCCCGACGGGTGCGAGAAGCGGTCGCCACACTCCGCCGCGATCACCCGGATCTCGAGATCGAGGGAGAGATGCAGGGCGATGCGGCCCTGGACGAGCATATCCGCGAGCGACTGTTCCCGGACGCCGAACTCAAAGGCGCGGCGAACCTGCTGATCATGCCGTCGCTCGACGCGGCGAACATCGCCTACAACCTGCTCAAGCAGACCACCGATGCCCTGTCCGTCGGCCCGATCCTGCTTGGCTGCGACCGGCCGGCGCACATCGTGACGCCATCGGTTACGGCGCGGGGGATCGTCAACATGACCGCCATAGCCGTGACGGACGCCCAACTGCAGCAGGACGGACCGGGCATCACCTGAGTCGACCCGCGCGATACGGGCGCACGGGCCACCGCCTGACGCTCAGGCTCCGGAGAGCACTACCGGGTCCGGGCGCGCCCGGCCAACCGCGAATCTAATCCCGGTCCGCGTGGCCGCCGGCCGACTGCGGGCGATTGACCCCCGCCGTAAGCACCACCCGCATGGCCTGCTCGATGGTCAGGTCAAGCGGCTTCAGTCGGCTGGCGGGAAGATAGAGGGTGTAACCGCCGACCTGGTAGCCCATCGGCATATAGACGGAAACGAGCGGGTCATCGTCGCTGCGTGCGAGCTCAGGCAGGCCCTGACCGACATCATTATCGGTCACGAAACCGATCACGTGGACTTCCGGCTGAATCTCCACCGATACCACCTGCTTGAGATCGGACTCCTCCCCGGATCGCGACAGAAAATTCAAAAGATCGCGCAGCCCCGCATAGACGGTTTTGATAAACGGTATCCGGGCCAGCATCGCCTCGCCCAGATCGATCAGCCGGCTGAACAGCCATGCGTTCAGGAAGGCCCCGACCAGGAGAACGATCCCGATCGCGAGCGCAATGCCCAGTCCCGGGAAGTACCATCCTCCGGGCAAAACCACTCGCGCCAGCCCGCCAAACAGGGCCTCGGCCTGCTGTAGCAACCACCAGACCAGGTAGAGCGTGATGCCGACCGGCAGAACGGTCGCCAGACCGGAGAGGAACGTACGCCACAGGCGCTGCCAGAGTCCGTCACGGGGCGGGTGCGGAGAATCAGTCACGGTACCAGGTGCCGTCGGGATTGGGTTTCATCCATACGTAGCTGTACCAGAACCAGTGATCGCCATCCGTCGCCGGGGCCGTACAGTTGATCTTCGTTCGCCCGGTCCCCAGCGTCTGCGCGGGCCGTACGCGCAGGCTCGCGGGCGTGCCCGGATCGATCTCGGTCGCGGCCGGTCCACCGCCGATATAGCAGCGCACCGTCTCCGGACGATAGGCGCCCTCCCCGAGCGTCAGGGTGAGCGATGGCCGCTCGGAGTCGGCTTCCAGAACCCCGCTCACGGGCTCGGCATCCGTTACCGGAAGCGGCCGCGACCGGGCCTTGAGCGCGAAGCTGTCGAGCGAGTCGAACCCGGTCGCGAGCGGGAAACGCGGCAGCGCGGTGAAATCGCTATTGGGCCCCACCGCCCCGGACTGCTGTCCGAACCCGACATAGTCGAGATCCGCCAGCAGGCGCTGAAGCGGCGGCGAAAATTCCCCGAATGGCCAGGCGAAAAGACGCGCGGGTGATTCCAGTTCCGCCTCCAGACGTTCCTGTGCGTCGACGATATTGGCCCGCGCATCGGTGAGCCACTTTGCGCGATCGCGATCGCCGCGCGCCACCATATGGGCGTGGTCAACGCTGTGATTGCCCACGGTGACGCCGGCGGCTTCCATTTCCCGCAGTTCGTCCCAGGTGACAAACGCGTCGATACCCTTGTCGATGGATTCCGTGGCCACGAACACGGTGAATGGCCAATCCCGCTCCTGCAGGCGCGGGAACACCTCGTCGTAGACGGAGGCATACGCATCGTCGAACGTGATCGCCACGGTCCGGTCCGGTACTTCGCCGCCGGCACGCACGGTCTCCACAAGCCTGGGCAACGGCCAGACGGTGAAGTCGTTTTCCGAAAGGTGATCCATGTGCGCCTCGAATTTCGCAGGCGTCACGCTCGTCGACGGGGGCGTGTCCGCCGCCACGTGATGGTATTCGAGCACCACCGCGCTCGCCGCGGAGACGATCGGAGCGAACAACGCGCCTGCCAAAGCGATCACCCAGCGGCCCACGCGTGGCTTACCCCGACTGCTGATCCGGCCGCTGACGAAGCCCGTTGGCCTCGATGACGCTTCGGATATGCGAGACATACTGCTCTCCAATCGCCGCGTAGTTGACCAGCCCCGCGGCCATCGCATAGCCATTCGGCATCTGGCCCTCGGCGCGCAGGCGCGCCCGGATCTCGCGCAGTTTCGCGTAGGCGGGATGGGAATTGAGATTGTGGATATAGCTGCGTACCGAGCCGCCTACACCGTCAAAGGCTTCGACCTCATAGGTCTTCCCGGCGGGGCGCCGCGCAGGGACCACTCCACAACCGGGTTCAAAGCACCACTCACCGAACAGATTATTGGCCTCGCGGGCAAACCGCGACTGTCCCCACGCCGACTCGAGTGCGGCCTGCGCGAGCGCCAGTGATACCGGGATGATATCGATCCGCGCCCACAGCGCACGCGCGCGCTCAAGAGGATCTTCGGACTTCACACGGTACCGTTGCGCCATCCACGCCAGCCATTCACGGTCCCCCGAAGAGAGCGACCGATCCGCTTCCAGGGCCTCGATCAACTCCCCCAGGTGCTCGCGCTGCTCGTGCAACCGACTGTTCTCGGCCCGGATCACGGGTTTGAGAAAATCGAAGAACTCCCGCTTTTTCGTCGGAAGTTCCGCCTTTTTCTCAGGTAGATCGGCGACATTGCGCACACCGGGCTCGGGGGGCGCGACCAATAACGGCCCGGCTACCGCGAACAGGATGATGAGCGCGGCGACCATGCAGACGACCACGATCGGCCTGTAATCACGCAGGAGCGCGACGAGACCGCGCCTGCTCGTTTCGTTCGTTGCCATAAGTCTATTGTGCCCGACTTATGCAGTACCGCGCCAATCCGCCCGTCCCGCGCAAGCTTCATTCATCCAGATATACGACCCGGTCGCGGCCCGCGCCCTTGGCCTCGTACAGGGCGCGATCGGCGCGCTCGAGCAGTTGGTCGACATCCCGGTCCGATGCCAGCAGGGAGGTTGCCCCGAAACTCGCCGTGACCGTCAGTTCTTGCCCGCACCACTCGACCGTCAGCCGTGCCAGCGCGGCTCGCATCCGCTCCGCGACCGCTTCGGCCTCGGCTCGTGCACTCTCCGGGAGCAGCACCGCGAATTCTTCACCGCCATAGCGCGCCAGGCAGTCCGTCTCGCGCAGCCCGGCGCCAGCCGTCTCGGCCGCGGACGCCAGTACCGTATCTCCGCACTGATGCCCGTAGCGGTCATTGATCCGTTTAAAGTGATCCAGATCGAACATGATCAGCGACATCGTACGGTCGTACCGGCGGGCGGCGCGCAGTTCATGCTCCGCGATCTCCAGGAACCGGCGTCGATTGCGGACACCGGTCAGCTCATCGGTGGTGGCCAGCCTCTCCAGTTCCGCGTTGCTGCGCTCGAGTTCCTGCTGTTTTTCGTGCAGATCCGCGGTCCTCGCCTCGACCCGCGCCTCGAGGTCGCGCTGGTAGCGCCGCAATTCGGCCTCGACCCGCGCCCGCCGCTCGACGGCGTAACCGAGGCGCCGGGCCGACAAGCGCGAGACTTCGGCCTGGTACACGGCTACCCCCACGAGCAATGCAAGCGCAAGCCCTATGGCAAGGGTTAAACCGGGCAGCGAGGTCAGGTATTGCTCGCGCGTCCGCCGATCGGGGGCGATCCGGATCGTCCAGTCGGTGCCATAGGTCTCGAAACGCCCTTGTCGCCACCAGTCACCTTCAGACCGCCCGTCACGCGGGCTGCGAGGCACGAGTCGGTCACTGGCGTTCGCCAACATGATGGCGTAGCCGGGAGCGACGTTGTCCCGAATGTCGTCCATGATGGGATCAAAATGGTAGAAACCGACGATATAGCCGAGGAAGTCGTTGCCCCGCGGCACGGGTGCCGCGACGATGAATCCGAGCCCACCGATCGCCAGTTCCACGGGCCCGCTCATCGCGGGCCCGCCCTGTTCCCTGGCGCGCTGGAGCGCCCCGTCCATGACGTCGTTATCCTTCAGCCTGCTGTTCTGCAGCTTGTGCGACCCGGCGAGCGGTGCCAGCCAACGAACCCGCGTCTCCGGATCCACCCAGGCGACCGCCCTGACCTCCGGGAAATGGTCGACGAACAGCCACGCGTCCGTCTTCCAGTCGTTGCGATCCGGTTGCCCTGTCCACACCCATGAGCGCGCCATCCGGTCCACCCCCAGAACGCTGCCTGCCAGGCGGGCGGTGAGCTGATCCCCGATCCGTTCCATGGTGGTGCCGACCCGGGCCTCGAGTTGCCCGACCTCCTGGATCCGGACCAGCTGCGCAAGCAGCACCGCGCCGGCGGCGACCGCGAGCGCCACCGGCAGGAACAGCCAGCGGGTGAGGCGGCTTCGGACCCGCCGGCGCACCGGTCGCCCGACCAGAATCACTGCGGTCCCGAGAACGACCAGCAACAGCGCGCGCCAGACCGTCAGCCACAGCGCCGGCCCGCTCATGTCGATGCCTGGGAACAGATCGTGCAGCAGACCGGCGATCCCCAGCGCCACAATGACCGCGCCCAGGGAAACCACCGTCATCACACGCCGCCGCGGCTTGCGGAGCCATGCGGCCGCCCCGATTGCAAGACCGCCGAGCATGGTCGCCAGCGCGATGACCTGACTCAGCAGCCCGGATGCATCGCCGGCACCCGCCCCGTCGACGAGGCCCAACGCCTGATACCGATCAAGCGCGGCAACGCCGCCGAAAAAGGCAACGATGGCCAGCATGGATGCCAGGCCCGGCGCCCCGATCGTAACCGCCATCAGGCCGCCGGCACAGGCGAGAAGCGCGGCGATGCTGGCCGCATCGAGCCACGCCCCGTCGACCTGCGCCGGTGGCGCGAGGGCGGCCAGGGCCAGCAGCATCACGACCGCGGAAGCCGCAACCTGGAGGATCCTGCCGCTGGATCGGATTTCGGTAAGTGTGCGCATCCGGTTCCGGTGTCGTTCCGCCCCGAGCCCTACCGCCGCCGCGTTGCAGGGCACTCGCTGCCAGCGATCGATCACGCAAGCCTAACAGGGCCGCGGGAGGAGTCGCCTCGGACGCGCACATGGAACGCAACGTTGGGCCCGTGCGCGCCGACGGCTACAATCGGGTGAAATCCCAGGAAGGAACACCAATGCAACGACCCTGCCAGCTTCTCCCGCATCTGCTCGCCATCGCCCTTGCATCCATGCTCGGACCCGCTCACGCCGAGGATGACGACTACGGCGAACGGGCGGCGGAAGAACACGCGGATGACAGCCCGAGCGCCAACATCGAGGCCGCCGAGGACACCGTGCGTGTGGAAACGCGCGATTACGCGACCCTGGACGGTGAGCCGGTCAGCGGCTATCTCGCCCGGCCGCGCACCGGGTCGGGTCCCTTCCCGGCAGTCGTGCTGATCCATGAATGGTGGGGACTGAATGACAATATCCGGGCGATGGCCCGCAGATTCGCCGACGCCGGCTATGTCGCACTGGCGGTCGACCTGTACGAAGGCGAGACGGCCGAGCGTCCCAAACGGGCCCGCTCACTCATGGAGCAGGCCATGGCGCGGACCGACCGGCTTGAACGCAACATCGAGCAGGCGTTCTACTACCTTGACGTGATGCCTTCCACGAACCGGATCGGCAGCGTCGGCTGGTGTTTCGGCGGTGGCTGGTCCCTGCGCACGGCGTTGATGTTCCCGCAGGAGCTCGACGCCAGCGTGATCTACTACGGCGAACTCGAAACCGATCGCGAGCGCCTCGCGCCGCTGGACGTCCCCATTCTCGGCATCTTCGGCAGCGAGGACAGTGTTGTCCCGGCCGACACGGTGCGGGAATTCGGTCGGGTCCTCACCGAACTGGAGAAACCGCACGAGATCCACGTCTACGAGGGCGCGGGCCACGCCTTCGCGAATCCCTCCGGCGAGAACTACGACTCGGATACCGCCGCCCGCGCATGGGCGGAGACGACGGCATTCCTGAATCGCTACCTGAAAGAGGGCTCGGACGCGTCGGAGTGAGAACGCCTACAGGGGAGGGCGGCCGGGATCACGCCACGACCACGCGTCGCCGGCCACTCCTTAGCGGGCCTCTTCGAGCACGTCTTCCAGCGTGTGGGTCATGTTGACGAACTTGTATTCGGGAATCTCGTAGAGCCAGCCGTCGAAACGACGGTTGAGCGTGTCCGTCTGCTCACGCACGGCGTCACCCGCGTCGCTGTCGACTGCCGCGCGAAGACGGATATACCGCGGGCCCTGGCGCCGCTCGGCAGCGAAGGCTTCCACGACGATCCGCAGTCCATCGAGTGTCTCGAAACGAGTCTCCGCCAGCAGAGGTGGCAGATCGACGCTATCGACGGGATGCACATCGGTCAGTCTCAGATCAGACACAATGCGGGCGATCGAGCGGGCGATGCTGTTGGACAAGGGGCGGCGACCTTCGGGGCGATTGGCGATCTCGAATTGACGGGATCGCGGTTCCACGCGCGCGACCCGGACCGGCTCACCCTCGCGGGCACTGATCTCGACCAAACGCATCCGCCGGATCGGGATCGCGGTAAGGCGGTCATCGAGCCAGTCGCCGATTTCCGCGGGCCGCTCGATCCGCTCTGACACCAGCCATGCCCGGGCATCCTCATCGCTGGCCAGGCGCAGGTATGTGCCGCCCGTATCACCACTGGCCGATTTGCCGATAATAATCCTTGGCGCCGGGTCGAGGCCCTCCAGCGTCAGTTCCACTCCATCGGCCTCCGGATCCTCGATCGGCCTCAGTCCCAGTCGGCCCCATCCGTCCACGCGATCGGTTTTCGCGTCCTCCCGCCGCGCCTCGGAAAGGGCGATCAGGGTCCCGCGCAGGGTCTCCCGATTGGCTGGATAACCGAAGCGATTACGGACGTGCCACGCATCACCGTCGCGCACGACGTGTGCCAGCAGACGACCGCCAGCGATACGCACGCGGATCGCGGAAACCGACGGCAAGCGGTCAGCGAGACCGGGGAGGAATCGTCTGTCATCGGACTTCGGCGCCGGGTCGAGAACGGGTTGCCGTACGTACCACGCGGCGCCCACGGCGAGCGCGGTCACCAGGGCGAGCAGGCCCAGTACGCGTCCACTCATGCCGCGGCCGCCCGGCGTCGACGTCGGCGTCGGCGTACGCCAAACACCAACAGTGCGACAAGTGCGACGACACCCGGCACCGCGACGATGTTCAGCAGACGCAGCCGATCGCCCAGGGCTTCGATACGCGCATCGAGACGTTGACGGACCTCGCGCAGCTCACGCCGCAGCCGGTTGCGACGCTCGCGCTGCGCCTCCAGTTCGCGTTGCTGTTCCGCGCTCAGAATCACACCGCCCTCGCCTTCCTGGCGCCCGCTGCGCAGCGCTTCCAGACGCTGTTCCGTCTCTTCCAGCGCCTCCCTGACCTCGCGCTCCTTTTCCCGGAACTGGTTGGCGGCTTCCTGTTGGAGTTTTTCGACCCGGGTGAACGGACGCGCCGAGGTCCCCTGGCCACGGATTCCGATGAGCGCATCGCTGCCAAGGAGATTCTCGACCGCATTGGCTACCATATCGCCGTTACCGGCAAACGCTTCACGCACCCGCTGCTGGCCCTGCCGGCGTTCGCTCACCCAGAGACGATCGGACAGGACGTCCGTATCCGCGAACAGCACCATGTTGGCCGGTCCCGGCGCAGCGTCGCGGTGACCTTCCGCGGGGGGTTCACCTCCGCTCGGCGGGCCATCCGGCCAAGCTGATCGCAGATCTCCACGCAGTCGGGCCGCCACCGTCAGGGGCCGCCCGAGCGGCTTCAGGCCACGCGCGAGCTCGGCCGGATCCTCCAGGCCAACGAAGCGCTCGGCCGGCAGTACGCCCGCCGACGGGGCGGCCTGGACCAGCGGCGTAACGTCCATCCCGGCCCCGGCGTCGGTGATCACCCCGGGCGAGCCGAAGACCACTCGCTCGATCGTCGCGGTGATGACATCCTGTTTCGCCAGACCGGCACGGGTAATACCGAGCAACCCGGGATGCACGGTCTGGCGACCCTCGCCGGTACTGACGACCAGACCATTGCGCGGATCCGCGACGGCATGATCAAGCGTAACGTCCACCCCCCACGCGTTCAGCAGCGGGCCCGGGTCCGACGCGCTCAGGCGCCCTTCCGGATGATCGCGGGTCGGTCCCGACGCGGTGTCCGCCACCGGATCCACGAAGACCGCTGCACGTCCCCCGTGGGTCAGGTACTGATCGACCGCATACAAGGTGCTCTCGCGATAATCTCGCGGGTGCACCAGCATGAGTACATCGATGTCGGGATCGATAGCGGTGGTCGGCGTATCGACCTCGCGAACCTCCGCGAATTCCTTGATCCGGTCGAGAACCGCCCATGCCGGGATCGGTTCGCGCGTGCTCGGGTTGTAGCTTTCGGTGATATCGAGCCGGGACATGACCCCGACCACGGGTGGATCGGGGTTCATCAGCGACCAGACCAGGCGCGAGATATCGTACTCGAGGAAGCGCTCACGCTCGGGCTCGAAGAATTCGATAACCTCGACGCCATCGGTGCTGTTGGTCGCGACCAGACCAAGGAACAGTCGGGCGTTATCGCCGGTCCCGGACGGCACCGGCTCCAGGCCATGCTCCATGGCCCGGTCACGCGCCTCGGTCAGGGGTTTCGGATCGACCGTACGCACCTCGATCCGGCCACCGGAAAGGGCCTCGTACTCTTCCAGCAGTTCCCGCACGCGCTGCGCATACTGACGCACGAACGGTACGCCCTCGGCCGCGTCGCTGGAGAAGTAGAACGTCAGCTCGATCGGTTCGTCGAGCTCCTCGACGATGCTGTGCGTGGCGTCCGACAGGGTGTACAACCCGTCCTCGGTCAGATCGACGCGCGCGCCGACCAGCAGGGTATCGGCGATCAATACCACCGCGACGAACAGGACGCCGGCGAGGGCGATGCCGGCAACGGACTGCAGTCGGCGACCTGGCGCGAAACGCATGATTTATTCGCCCTTCTTCATTTCTATGGCGGTGACGTTCGCGAACAGGAAGAACACGATCAGACCGACGAAATACACCAGATCGCGCAGCTCGAGCACCCCGCGGCGTATGGACTCGAAATGCGCCTGGAACGACATCGCCGAGATCGCGTCGACCACGCCCTGGGGTGCCCAACCGCGGAAGGCATCCAGCACCAGCGGATAGCCCGCCATCAGGAACAGGAAGCAGAGCACGAAGCCGATCACGAACGCGACCACCTGACTGCGGGTCAACGCCGATACGAAGCTGCCGATGGCGAGAAAGCCCCCGGCCATAAAGGCACTGCCGATATAGGCCGCCAGGATGACACCGTTATCCGGATCGCCGAGATAATTGACCGTCCACCACATGGGCACGGTCAACACGAGCGCGAACAGGACGAACGCCCAGGCCGCCAGGAATTTGCCGATGACCGCCTGGGCCGTAGTGACCGGCAATGTCAGCAGGAGTTCGATCGTGCCGCTGTCGCGCTCCTCGGCCCAGAGCCGCATCGCGAGAGCCGGCACCAGAAACGCGTACAACCAGGGATGCAGGCCGAAAAACGGACCGAGATCCGCCTGACCGCGCTCATAGAAACCGCCGAAGTAGAAGGTCAGCGCCCCCATCATGGCGAGGAAGATGACGAGAAACACGTAGGCCACGGGGGTGATGAAATAGCCCGTCAATTCGCGCCGGAAGATCGCTCCGATCGCCCTCATGCCGCCGTCTCCGATGCAGTAATGTCGCGGAATACGTCATCGAGACGACCGCCCTCGGCGCGCAGGGCGGAGATCGACCACCCCCGCTCGTGGCAGCATTCCCGCACGCGCGCGGCCGTATCCAGCCCGTCTTCCCCGAAGACGGTGATACTGTGCCCGTCGGCAGCGGGCTCGATCCCGGTAACGCCAGGCAGCCCCGCGAAGACATCCCGCGCCGCACCAGTATCCTCGGCGATCGCCACCGTCACCGCATTGCGATAGCGTGACCGGGCCAGCAGGCCCGCGGGCGTATCGTCGGCAACGACCCGGCCACTGCGGATCACCACCGCTCGCGTGCACACCGACTCCACCTCTTCGAGGATATGCGTCGAAATGACGATGGTCTTCTCCGGTGCAATGGAGCGGATCAGGCCACGTACCTCATGCTTCTGATTCGGGTCGAGGCCGTCCGTCGGCTCATCGAGGATCAGAACGGGCGGATCATGCAGCAGCGCCTGCGCGAGGCCGACGCGGCGTTTGAAGCCCTTGGAGAGCGTCGCGATCGGCTGGTGCAGTACGGGGCCGAGATGCAGCTGCCCGATCACCGTATCCAGACGGCGGCGGCGGTGCTCGCCGCGGAGCCCGCGCATATCGGCGACGAAGCGCAGAAACGCCTGTGGCACCATCTCCGCATACGCCGGCGCCCCCTCCGGGAGATACCCCAGCGCCAAGCGCGCGGCATGCGGCTCGGCCACGACGTCGTGACCGCAGACCGCCGCACGGCCCTCACTCGGCGCGAGGAAACCGCTGATCATTTTCATGGCCGTGGACTTGCCGGCACCGTTCGGTCCGAGGAATCCCAGCACTTCGCCCGGTTCCACACGCAACGTGAGATCATCCACCGCGGTGAACAGGTCGAACCGTCGGGTCAGGTGTTCCGTCTCGATCATGGGGGCCGCCAATGGGCAAACCCGGGTTTGTAAAGATGATGGGCATCGAATGCAAGCCCGCGCCGACCGGGGGGACAGCACCTGCCGGATCCCGGAGGATCACCGGTCCGTGGTCGACCGGACAGGCCATGCGGATACCACCGCGTTACTGAACCGCTGCAGCAGATATTCCCCCGGGACGACCTCGTGGGGAAAAATTTCCGGGTTCACGGCCCCGGACTGCGATGGATTTTCCGGAAACGCCACGGGATCCATACGGAGTCTTGGCAAAACGCGATGCTGTGACAGAATCGCGTGAACCTTGCTGCACACCGACCGGCCTGAGGGGCCAATCCGAACCACGAACGGGGAACCGAGCAATGATCACGAACGAACACGAAACACCCGGCTTGACCCAGAAGGCACCGCGCGTGACCTCCAACATCGACTGGAACGCGGATGGCAAGCAGCACGGGTACATCAGTGCGCCCTACTCCGCCAATGAGTCGGCGTGGGGTGCCGTGCGTGTGCCCATTACCGTGATCCGCAACGGCAAGGGACCGAGCGTGCTGTTGACGGGCGGCAATCACGGCGATGAGTACGAGGGGCCGATCGCGCTGAAGAAACTCGCGTCCTCCATCGACCCCGAGTCGATCCACGGGACGGTGATCATGATCCCTTGCCTCAACCCGCCGGCTATCTATGTCGGCGCCCGCTGTTCGCCGCTCGACGGCGTCAACATGAACCGGGCGTTCCCCGGCCTGCGCACCGGGTCGATCACCGAGATGCTCTGCCACTACGTCAGTTATGTGCTCCTGCCGCGGGTCGAGGCGGTAATCGACATCCATTCCGGCGGCAAGACGCTCGATTTCGTGCCGTTCGCGGCGATGCACTACCTCAGCGACGCGGACCAGTTCGAGCGCACACGAAAGGTAGTGCAGGCCTTCGATGCACCCGTATCGCTCATCATCGAGGAACTCGACACGGAAGGCATGATCGACGGCGTGGTCGAAGACTCCGGCAAGATCTTCATGTTCACCGAACTCAGCGGCGGCGGCACGACGACACCGGAGACCGTACGGATCGCGGAGCAGGGCATGCTCAACGTACTCCACCATCTCGGCAACCTGGAAGGGCCCCCGAATACGCGTGAGAACCGTGGCGAAACGCCTTCGCGCGTGATGGCGACGCCGAACATCAACTCGTACACCATTGCCGACGAAACGGGCCTGTTCGAATGCCTGCTCAACCTGGGCGAAGAGGTCGTGGACGGCCAGTTGATCGGACGCATTCACTCGGTCGAGAAAACCGGCCTGGAGCCCGGCCTGTATTACGCGCACCGCACCGGTACGCTGATCGGCCGCCACTTCCCGGGCCTGGCGCGCCCCGGGGACTGTCTGGCCGTGATCGGTATCGACCAGGACGAGCTCGAAAGCGACGCCCCATCCGCGTAGACCGCACTACCGGATTGCCGCCAGGCGCTGATTGACCACCCGGCGCAGGCGTTCCACGCGGGCCCGGTTCACACCGAAGTCATACCAGCCGATACGGGCGGCCGAGCGCAAATGGACGAGGCGCTCGGCCGCCGGCAGATGGCATTCAAGGTCATCCGCGAAACCGAACCAGCGGGTTTTCTGGACTGCATGGATGTAGTCGTCCCGGACCGTGACGATTTCGGTCCGCGGCCACATCCGGAGCACGCCGATGAGGATCGCGTGCATGTCCTCCCGCTCGCCCGGATAACCGATCGGCGCGACCCGACGCGAGGGCCGACTCGCGCCCGTGGCGACGCAACACGGTGCGGCGGGACAGTCCACAAGACGCCCGTCATGCAGCCCGGGGCCCGAAACCGTCCTTCCGCCCGTGCCCCTCAAGAACCGCGTCAGTCGCACCATGGCGCCACCCGCCCGACCACGCAAAGCACCCGATAAGACCGGAGAATCCTGACCAGGTCTTGAGATTTCATTTGCAACCCTCGGAAAACAGGCGATAATCACCGCATGCGCATCGAGGAGAATGCCATGCGACGGATACGGCTGACCGATCGACGTTCCGTCCGGAGCGGGCTTATCGCGGCGGTACTCCTGCTGCTCGCGGGCTGTGCGACCGCACCGCGCTCGATGATCGAAGCCCCGGATGACGGGGCCACACACCAGCGGGCGGCCGATATCGCCCTGTCACTGCGGGGCAGTCCCTACCGCTATGGCGCCAACGGCCCGAACGCGTTCGACTGCAGCGGTCTCGTCCAGTATGCCTACGGGCGCGCCGGTGCGCGGGTGCCGCGCACGACGGACGCGCAATTCGATGCCATCAATCGACGCTACCTCGACCAGCTCGAGCCCGGGGACCTGGTGTTCTTCCGAACCGCCGGAATCCGGGTTTCCCATGTCGGCATCTTCATCGGTGAGGATGAATTCGTGCATGCGCCCAAGACTGGAACCGAGGTGCATATCAGCAATCTGAACCAGGACTATTGGCGGTCCAGGATGGTCGGGGCCGGTTCGCTGACCCGCTGAGCGGTTCCCGGAGACCATTCCCCGCGAAGGTCAACTGCGGCCGAATGGCACCCCGTCGCGGTCACTCGCCGGCCTCCCCGCGCCCGCCCCGGTCGAAACCATTCAGGAGATCGAGCATGCGTTCGCGATAGTCATCGAACCGCCCCGCGTCGACGACCAGGCCGTAATCCGCCGTGCCCTGCCCGTCGCGCCACAGGTAACTGCGCACGACCACTTCCTGGCCATCGGCGGTAGTCGCCCGCGCACGCATGAACAGCACTTCGTGCCCGTTGACCCGACGACGCTCGAAGCCCTCGATCGCGTGCTTCTCGAATGCGGCCTCCAGTTCGGCGACCTCGCGCTCGCGCAGTTCCTCCTCCGTAAGCGGCTCCCGACGGTAATCGAATGCCCCCGACACCGCCCCGTCCCGGTGAGTGACGCGCGCCAGCAACGCCAATTGCGACCGTTGCGGCTGGATTTCCCATTCCTGCGTATCGTAATGCAGCCGGAACGGGAGATCTTTGGCGCGCAGCGCCTCATCGGCGCCTTCCGGCGTGGTGAACGCGGGCAGATCGCCTGCCCCCGCCGCGGAAGTCATCGATAACAACAGCAGTACGAAAGACGCGCGGATGCGCCGCATGGTCAGGGCTCCCATGGCCGAAGGGTCGCTCTACCCTGGCACAGGGCACCACGACACGGAACCGCCGGTGGACCGAAACGCCACATGCGCCGATAATACGCGCCCTTTCGCACAACGCTCGGCAGGACCACACATGGCGCAGTACGTATTCACGATGGACGGCCTCACGAAGGTCGTGCCGCCGAAGAAGAAGATCCTCGAAAACATCAACCTGAACTTCTTCCCCGGGGCGAAGATCGGCGTGCTCGGGTACAACGGCGCCGGCAAGTCGACGCTGTTGCGGATCATGGCCGGCGTCGACACGGAATTCGAGGGCGAGGCCCGACCGCAGCCAGGCCTGAAGATCGGCTACCTGCCGCAGGAGCCCCAGCTCGACGACAGCAAGGACGTGCGCGGCAACGTGGAAGAAGGCGTCGCCGAGACCAAGGCGATGGTTGATCGCTTCAACGAGATCGGCGAGGCCTTCGCGGACCCGGACGCCGACTTCGAGAAGCTGCTCGAGGAACAGGGCAAGCTGCAGGACAAAATCGACGCTGCCGGCGCCTGGGACCTCGACCGCAAGCTCGAGGTCGCGGCGGATGCCCTGCGCCTGCCGCCCTGGGAGGCGCAGACCGCCAACCTTTCGGGCGGCGAACGCCGCCGCGTCGCCCTGTGCCGCACGCTGCTGTCCGAACCCGACATGCTCATCCTCGACGAGCCGACCAACCACCTTGACGCCGAATCCGTCGCCTGGCTGGAACAATACCTCGGCGAATTCGCCGGTACGGTCGTCGCGGTTACCCATGATCGCTACTTCCTCGATAACGTAGCCGGCTGGATCCTCGAGCTCGACCGCGGGCGCGGGCACCCCTTCCAGGGGAACTACTCCGCGTGGCTGGAGTACAAGGAAAAGCGTCTCGCGCAGGAAGAGAAGACCGAGAGCGCCCGGCGCAAGGCGATGGAGCAGGAACTCGAGTGGGCGAAGAGCAACCCCAAGGGCCGGCAGACAAAGAACAAGGCGCGTCTGCAGCGGATCGAGGAATTGCAGCAACCCGAATACCAGAAGCGCGCCGAGACCAACGAGATCTATATCCCGCCGGGGCCGCGGCTGGGCGACAAGGTCATCGAGGCCGAGAACCTGACCAAGACGTTCCGCGACCGTGAGCTCTACCAGGGCATGTCGTTCCGTGTACCGAAGGGCGCACTCGTGGGCGTGATCGGCCCCAACGGCGCCGGCAAGACCACGTTGCTGCGGATGATCACCGGCCAGGAACAGCCCGATGGCGGCACCATCGATATCGGCGACACCGTCGAGGTGGCTTACGTAGACCAGTCACGCGACCACCTCGATGGCAGCAAGACGGTCTGGGAAGAGATCTCGGACGGGCATGATTACATCGAGGTCGGCAACTGGCAGGTGGCCTCACGCGCGTACTGCGGCCGCTTCAATTTCAAGGGCCCGGATCAGCAGAAACTGGTCAAGGACCTGTCCGGCGGCGAGCGCAACCGCGTCCATCTCGCCAAGCTGCTGAAGAGTGGCGGCAACCTGCTGCTGCTCGACGAACCGACCAACGATCTCGACGTCGAAACGCTGCGCGCGCTGGAGCAGGCGCTGATGGACTACCCCGGCAGCGCCGTGGTGATCTCGCACGATCGCTGGTTCCTGGACCGCATCTCGACCCACACGCTGGCATTCGAGGAAACCGGCGAGGTGTTCTTCTTCGAGGGCAGCTATTCCGAATACGAGGAAGACCGCAAACGCCGCCTCGGACCCGACGCCGCCCAACCCCACCGGCCGAAACACAAACGACTCGATCGCTGACCGTCAGTGCCGGCGGGTGTCGCCGGAACCGCGGATGTCTGAAGCGCCACCGGTGTTCATTCGCGGTTCCCGTGCATACTAACCCGAACACTGGTAAAGCCACACTCAGAGCCCCGGAGAAGTTCATCTGCAAGGCGCGTTCGCGCAGGAATGGCGCGCCCCATTTCAAGCGAATGCAACGCCGCAGATGGGCTTCTCCGGGGCTCTGAGTGAGGCTTTACCAGCGCTCGGGTTAGTAATCACTCCACGTCGTTCAGCGACCAGTCATAGCGGTGGCTGTCGTATTCCGTTCGGCGTTCGATCATCGCCGCGCCGGATTCGTCGGCGTATTCCTGCAGGTGTTTGATCACCTGCAGTTCGCTCTCGCCGAAGTCTTCCTGGAACCAGTGGTAGATACTCGACACGATGAGATCGTTGTTGTCGTCGATCGTGAAACCGCGACTGTCGTTCACGTAACCGCGTGCAGCCCGATCGAGCTGGTCTTCCATGTCCACGGCCGTGAACGCGTCGGGCTGCAGATCGGGGCAGCCCACTGACGCGCAGTTGACCGCATAGTGGATCCGCGGGTCTGACCAGATTGGCCGCAGGATGCGATGCTCGATGTCGTCAAGCGACAGTTCCTCGCCCTCGACGGTCACGAGCTTTGCGCCCCAGGGGCCGCTGCTGAACCAGCCGGGCGAGATATCGATGTCACGGATCGACTCGACCGGGTAGTGCTCGAGTACGACGTCGACGGTCACGGCGTTGTACAGATTGACCCAGTACGCGAACTGCTCCGCCCGGCTGTAATCGCTTATGGAAACGCCCTCGAGGCGTTCGATATAACGATCGAGCCGTTCCCGATCAGCCGCTTCGACGCCGCCATAATCCAGCCGCGTCACGTCCTCATCGTCTTCGTGAAGGTATTCCCCGAGAAAACCGGTCCACGCGGCGTGATCGATCGTCTCCGCGGACGTATCGTCGTGCGCGGTCCAGCGCTCCCATAGGTCGGCCTCGGGGGCTGCGGCGGCCTGGTGCGCCGCGAACAGCCCGAATAACAGCAGGCCGGAAATCAGTCGCTTCATGATGAGTCTCTCCGTCAAGCCGAGCACCGATGCGAGCGCGGCAATCCGAGTGCATGCTGATCGGACACCTCCGGTCGGGCAGGAGTTCCGTTACGGCTGGTCAGGCGCGCACGAGCCGATCGATCAATGACTCCAGCGCGTCAGGATCGAGCGGCTTCGTGAGGAAACCATCCATACCGGCTTCCTGACCCCGCTCGCGCACCTCCACCGCCGCATTCGCGCTCAACGCCACGATCGGCAGGCGTGGCCCGGCCTGTTCCTGGGCGCGCACCCGGCGCGTGAACTCGACCCCATCCATACCCGGCATGCGCAGATCGGCGAGCACGAGATCAAATTCACGGGCAGAAATCCGCTCCAGCGCATCCCGACCATTGCGGGCCACGGTAACCGTATAGCCCAGACGCCCGAGCAGCGTCGCCGCCAGCCCGGCGTTCACCGAGTCGTCCTCGACGACCAGTATACTCAGCGGCATCTCAGCCTCTGCGGCGTCACCGGGCATATCCTCCGCGGGCCGGTGCGCAACACGCCCCCGGTGGATTACGCCCGCAAGAGCGGCCCAGAACTCATCCGGATGCCACGGTTTACCGACCGCGGTCATCGCGGAACCGCTCGCCAGGCGACCGCCATAGCCTACATACAGCGTAGGCACAGTGCGGCCGATGCGCTCACGCAACTGCTCGGCAACGGCCGCGAGATCGAGTCCGGGAGGGGTATCGGCGACGATCGCCACCTCGATCCGCTCGCCCGCACCCGGTTCCTCGAGATGACGTTCCAATTCGCGTTCGTCCGAGCACGAGACGACGTCCATCCCGGCCTGCCGGCACGATTCCTCGAGTGCGCTGCGCGCCTCCGGATCGCATTCGTAGACCAGGGCGGTACGCCCCCGCAGAACCCGGGGCGGCTGGGGAGGCCGGTCATGGGCCGCGCCGGGCAACAGTGGCAGACGCACCCGAAAGGTAGAACCCTGCCCCTCCTCACTGTCCACGGAGATGTGCCCGCCCATTCCCGTGGTCAGCCGGTGGGCGATGGTCGTACCGAGTCCGGTTCCGTCACGGTCCCGGCTCGCGCGCGTATCCGCCTGCCAGAAGCTGTCAAAAATACTGTCGAGTCGTGCGCGCGGGATACCGATACCGGTATCGGCGATCACGATCTCCACGTGCTCTTCGGGCAAGCGCGGGTGCGCCCCGCAGCGCTCGACCTCGACCTTGATGCGGCCAGCCGGCGTGAACTTCACGCTGTTGCCGATCAGGTTGTACAGAATCTGCTCGAAACGCACCCGATCGCCGTAAGCCAGTACCGGCAGTCGGCCATCGATACAGCAGATGAGTTCGACGCCATTGTCCAGCGCCTGCTGGCCCACGTTGCGGCTGACGTCGAGGACGCTTCGGCGCAGTTCGAAGTATTCCGGATGGAGATCGAGGCACCCCGAATCGATCCTGGACAGATCGAGCACATCCCCGATCAGGGCGTGCAGGGTGTCGCCGGACGCGCAGATCGATTCCGCGCAGCGTTGCTGCTCCGGGTCCAGGCCGGAGTCGCGCAACAACCGCGCGGCCCCCACCATGCCGGCCAGAGGCGTGCGCAGTTCATGACTCATGGTGGCCAGAAAGTCACCGCGCGCCGCGTTGGCGGTCTCCGCCCGCAGCCGCGCCGCCTGCAGGTTGCGCAGCAGGCGGTCCTGATAGAGCGGCAGGATCACGAGCGCGACGAGGATGAATCCGACCTCGAACCCGTGGTTACGCCATCCATCCATGACGGTGGCGATCGTCCCGTAGGCGAGCACACTGCCGATGGACGCGATGGTGAGATTCGCGCGCCCGTAACGCGTGCCCTGCGAGAGGAAAGACAGGATATAGACCAGATAAAACGGCGCCAGGAGCTCACCCGACAGCCAGATCAGCAGCGTGATCGCACTCAGATCGGCCAGAATCGCGATCCGGGTACGCCATGGCCGCAACCACGGGCGTCGGATGACGTCGTACAACAGCGCGGTGAACCATACGAAATGGACGCCGAAGAGCCACGCGTAGGAAGACCAGGAGATCGTGTAGTGGCCCTGAATCCCGCCTACACCGATGAATATCACCATCGCCAGCCACGCGGCGAGACGAACGAGAGCCGACTGGAATTCCTGGCTCTCGCGCAGGGCCCCGACCGCGCGACCCGCCGACAGGCGTGGCCGCCGGTTCAAGAGGTGTCTCCCCGCTCGCGCCGAACAACGACAGCCGTTGCCCGACAGCGATCCGGACTGGATCGATCATCCATTTCCCTGGCCCCCGGTATCCCGGCGACGCAATATACTGTTGCACGGCATGACCGCGCCACTCCGGTTACATTTTCCGCCGCCCGCCCCCTTTGCGCCGTCGGCGCCGTTACATCTGCCACCGACGTCCCCGCGGGCATGTCACAATCATCGCCCGAGCGAACACCTGACAGCCCCTGAGGATGACCGGAACCGTGCGCGTCGCCCTGATCGCCGATACTCATGGGTGGCTGGATCCCCGTGTCGCCGAAATCGCGCAAGCCTGCCATGTCGTCGTGCATGCAGGTGACATCGGCGCCGCCGACATCCTCGAAACACTCGCGGCCGCCGGCGCACGCGTGGTGGCCGTCAGCGGCAATAACGATACGCCACGGCACTGGCCGGCCACGGACCGGGCAACACTCGATCAACTCCAGGAAACGGCACTCATCGATCTGCCGGGCGGCCGTCTCCGGGTCGTGCACGGCCACCGTGTGCAGGCGCGCAGTCGGCACCGGCGCCTGCGCGAGCAGGCTGGGGACGCAGCCGCAATCGTCCTCGGTCACAGCCATCGGCGTGCGATCGAATACAGCCCCACGCCGTGGATCCTGAACCCGGGCGCGGCCGGCCGCAGCCGCGCCTACGGCGGTCCGGGGTGTTTCGTGCTGAACGCCGCACCGGATCGCTGGTCCGTCGAAACCCACGTATTCGAGCCACTCCCGCGACCGCGTCGCCACAATTCCTGATCCAAAAGTCCGTCGGCCACGATTGCGCGGGCTATAATATTTCGACTATTCTGGAATTATGGAAACGAAAACCGCTGTAGATGCGCTCGCCGGCCTTGCGCAGCCGCACCGACTGGAAATCTTCCGGCTGCTCGTCCAGCGCGGCCCGGACGGTATGCGCGCTGGTGAAATCGCAACGGCCCTCGGGTTGGCGCCAGCGACGCTCTCATTCCATCTGTCAGCCCTGCGTCACGCCGGGTTGATCGAATGCGAGGCCGCCGGCCGGGAACGGATCTATCGCGCCGCGTTCGGACACATGCATGCGCTCGTCGATTACCTCACCGAGAACTGCTGTGGCGGCGCCGACTGCCACCCGGAAAGCCAACGGAGATCCGCGTGACCGCCCACTCCCCCGAAACGCCGTGGCGCATCCTGTTTCTGTGCACGGGCAATTCCGCCCGTTCGATCATCGCCGAGAGCCTATTGCGACACTGGGGTGGAGACCGCTTCGAGGCCCACAGCGCCGGGAGCGAGTCCGCCGGGACGATCCAACCCCTCGCAATGCAGTTGCTGGAGCGCTACGGCCTCCCGACCGGCGGACTGCACTCGAAATCGCTGGAGGTGTATACGGGACCGGACGCGCCGCGGTTCGATTTCGTCATCACGGTCTGCGATCACACCGCAGAGCAGTGCCCGATGTTTCCGGGCCAACCCGTGACGGCGCACTGGGGACTCCCGGACCCCGCAAAGGTCGAGGGCGACGCGGAACACCGCATGCAGGCCTACCGCAACGTCATGGCGGATTTCGAACGCCGCATCAAACTGTTCCTGAACTTGCCGTTGGTTAGTCTGGACCGGCTGTCCAGTCAGAACCGCGTGCGCGCGATCGGAGACGGCGGCGCGGGCCGCCGGCTTACCAATACGGAGTAATCATGAGCGACACGCGTACGGCGACCGACGACGGACCCGACATCCGCGAGGGCATGGGCCTGTTCGAGCGCTGGCTTACCGTCTGGGTCGGACTCGCCATCATCGCCGGTATTGCGATCGGGCAATTCGCGCCATCGATACCCGATACGCTGTCGCACTACGAGTACGCACGGGTCTCGATTCCGGTCGCCGTCCTGATCTGGGCCATGATCTTCCCGATGATGGTGCAGATCGATTTCGGCTCGATTCTCGGCGTCCGCCGTCAACCGCGGGGCCTGGTCATCACCACGACTGTCAACTGGCTGATCAAGCCCTTTACGATGTTCGCCATCGCCTGGTTTTTCCTGCTGGTGGTATTCGAGCCGCTGATACCGGCGGAGCTCGCCCGGGAGTACCTCGCCGGCGCGATTCTGCTCGGCGCGGCACCCTGCACGGCGATGGTGTTCGTATGGAGCTACCTGACCCGCGGCGATCCGGCCTATACGCTGGTTCAGGTTTCCGTGAACGACCTGATCATGCTGTTCGCGTTCGCACCCATCGTGGTCTTCCTGCTGGGACTGTCGGATATCGCCGTCCCCTGGGAGACCGTGGCGATCTCGGTGCTGCTCTACATCGTCATCCCGCTGACGGCCGGATATCTCACGCGCGTCAGCCTGATCCGGCGCAAGGGGATCGACTGGTTCGACAACGTTTTCATGAAACGCATCGGCATCGTCACGCCGACGGGCCTGATCCTGACGCTCGTGCTGCTGTTCGCCTTCCAGGGCGAGGTCATCCTGAACAATCCGCTGCACATCGTGCTGATCGCGATCCCGCTGATCATCCAGACCTTCCTGATCTTCGCGCTCGCCTACGGCTGGGCGCGCGCCTGGCGGGTGCCACACAACATCGCGGCCCCCGGTGCGATGATCGGCGCGAGCAATTTCTTCGAGCTCGCGGTCGCGGCGGCGATCTCGCTCTTCGGTCTGCAGTCCGGTGCGGCGCTGGCGACCGTCGTCGGCGTGCTGGTGGAGGTCCCCCTGATGCTGGCCCTCGTGCGGATCGCCAACCGCACCCGCGGCCATTTCCCGGCCGCTCGGCCCGCCGGCGCCACCGGGTGACCGGGCACGGCGACCTGCAGCTCACGATCGACCGCGGCGCCGTCGACTGGATCCAGCGCCACGGCGGCGCGGTGACCCTGCGCCAGTCACCGCGCCACGGATGCTGCGGCGGACGCGCGATGCTGCCGGTTGCCGAGGCGCGTACGCCCGCAAAACCCGACGACTGGATCACACGTCGGATCGACGACGTCATCGTTTACATTGACCCTGAACTCGATGCGCAGGCGACGCCCGTCACGATTCGCGCCGAAGGTCTCCTCCAGTGGCGCCGCCTGTTCGTCGAGACTACGGAATCACAGACGTAGGCCGGCTTTGCGCGGGCCACGGCAATGGATACCGGCCGGAGCACCTCACCGCGCAATGCCGGCATTCCCCGGCGATCAATGGAGTTGCAGACCAGAAATGCAACGGGCGCCGGGAAAGGCCGGCCTACGTAATCCTCTTACCCCCCTTGGCCCT
>Ga0136597_1000219_pt1 | contig 29578 bp, 24 predicted proteins | sample AntRauTorcE11898_FD_101385 | JGI IMG/M metagenome (GOLD analysis project Ga0136597, IMG submission 101385) | Saline lake microbial communities from Rauer Islands, Antarctica - Metagenome Torckler E11 #898 | ecosystem: Environmental > Aquatic > Non-marine Saline and Alkaline > Saline | place... | reverse complement strand
TCAGTATCTTGCGACCGGTCTCGCGGAGCGTCATCCGGTGCTGTGGGTGGATTCGCTGGGGCTGCGGAGTCCGCGTCTGAGGGTGCGGGATCTGCGCCGGATCATGGACAAACTCGGGGCCTTCGTTCGCTCGCTGCGAACCACGCGACAGGAATATGCGGTACCGGGTCTCTTGCCGGGGGCGGCCGCGAATGTCGTGGTGGTCAGTCCGCTGGCCCTGCCGTGGCTCCGCTATGGCTGGGTGCGACGGGTCAACCGCTGGTTCGTCGGCGCCTATCTGCGGCGCGCGGCGCGGCGGCACGGAATCGTACGGCCGTACGTCATCACGGCCTGTCCGGCGGCGGTCGATGTGGTCGATGCCCTCGACCCCGAACGCGTCATTTATTACTGCGCGGACGAACATTCCGTTTTCCCCGGTATGGACGCGGCCCTGGTCGGACGCATCGAGGGCGAGCTGCTCGCCCGGGTCGATCGCGTGGTCGCCACCTCCCGGGCGCTCGTGCGCAGCAAGTCGCGGCACCACGGGGACGTGCGGTACCTGCCGCACGGCGTCAACTGGGCGCACATGCACACGGCGCTCGCGGCCTCCCATCGGACCGGCGAGTTGCCTGCGGTCGGTTCTCCGATCGCCGGTTTCATCGGCCAGATCAGCGACCATGTCGATCTCGATCTACTCGCCTCCGTGGCTGCCTCGCTGCCGTTCGTGCGTTTCGTCATCGTCGGTCCAGTGGTCGAACCGGCACCGGCGCTGCCCACCGGCGACAATATCTATTATGCCGGAGCGCAGCCGTACGCCGATCTGCCGGCCTGGCTGTCGCGTTTTGGCGTTGCGCTGATGCCGTTCGCCGATACCCCGCGTGTCCGCTACGCCCATCCGACCAAGGTGCGTGAATATCTGGCCGGGGGGTGTCCGGTCGTCGCCACGCCGCACCCGGAACTGGACGGTCTGTCGCCGTTCGTCACGACCGCCGCGACCGCCCTGGAATTCGCCGCGGCGATCCGCCGCGTGCTGGGCGATCCACCGGACAGAGAAGCCGTCTCACGCTCGGTCGCCGCCGATGACTGGTCCGACCGGGCCCGTGAGTTCGAAGAGTTGGTGGTCGCAGTATGAGTGAACGCGACGCGACGCCGGCAGCTGCCGGCAACGGGGCACCGGTCGGGCTCTCCGGGATGCTGGGCCATTCCGCCGTCTACTGGGGCGGCGTGATGGTGTCGAAGATGATCGGGTTTCTGATGATCCCGATCTACACGCATCACCTGACTCCCGGCGACTACGGCACCCTTGAACTGATCGCGTTGACCACGGATGTGATCGCCCTGGTTATCGGTGCGCGACTTAGCGCGGCCATGTTCCGCTTCTACCATCTGGCGGCGGACGAGGAGGGGCGGCGACAGGTGCTGGCGACGGCGTTGACCACGATGCTGGTGGTTGGCGTCATTTTCCTGATCGTGGCATCGATGCTGGCCGGGGAAATCGCCCGCATGCTGTTCGGCTCGTCCGAACACGCACTCCTGCTGCGGATCGTGTTCGTCACGACCGCGCTGCACCTGGCGCAGGAACTCGCGATGAGCGAACTGCGTATTCACGAACGCAGCCGCCTGTTCGTCGCGATCACGCTGATTCATCTGGTCCTGATGCTGAGTCTCAGTGTCGTGTTCCTCGTTGTGTTTGGCTGGGGCGTCTTTGGCGTCCTGCTCGCCGGCGCCATCGCGGCCGGTCTTGTCGCCCCCGTCGTGATCTTTGCGGCCGTTCGCCGTACCGGTCTGGGCCTGCATCCGGCGCTGTTGCGTCGGATGGTCGTCTACAGTCTGCCGCTGATCCCGGCGGCCCTGTTCCTGTTCGTTCTGCATTTTGCCGACCGCTACATCCTCAATTTCTTCGGTACGCTCGAAGCCGTCGGCATCTATGCCCTTGCCTACAAATTCGGTTTCCTGATCAGCGCGGTGATCGCGCATCCGTTCTCCCTGATCTGGGGCAACCGGATGCACGTGATCTATCGCGAGTCCGGACGAGACCGGATGTACAACCAGGTTCTCTCCGGGTACGCGGTGGTGCTGGTCGGGGCGGGCATCGGTCTGTCGCTGTTCATCGACGAGGTGCTGGCCATGATATCGCCCGAGGTCTACCACGCTGCCTCCGATCTGGTCCCGTTCATCGCGTTCGGCTACGTGCTGGCGGCCATGAATCAGTTGTCGATGGGCCCGCTGTACGCTGAGGGCCGTACCGGATGGGTGGCGCTCGCGACCGGTTGCGCGGCCGCTGTCAATGTAGCGATGAATTTCCTTCTGATACCGTCGTTCGGTGCCCTTGGCGCCGCACTCGCGACGCTCATCGCGTTCGCTTCCCTGGTCGCGGTCACACAGTATCTGGCCGTCCGCGCATCGCCGATGCGTTGGGGCTACCGCCGCGCGATCGCACCGTTGGTGCTCGGGCTGGTCATCGTCCTGATCGGGCGCGGTTTCGACTTCGACAGCCTGGCGGCTGGTATCGCCTTCAAGCTGGTGCTGTTCGCCACCTATCCGCTGCTGCTCTTCGTCACCCGCGCCGTTCCCGGCGATGATCTCGCCGAGTTTCGGGGGTGGCTTCGGCGGCGCACACCGGTGGTGACATGAGGGCCGAGACGATGTCCGTGCGGGATCCGCTGCTCCGGACTTTCTACCGGATGCCGCCCGTCGCCTGCCCGGTCGGTTGGTCGGCGCTGGTGCGCTCGATTGCCGGTCCCGTCCGGAGTGATGGCGCATATGGGTTCGTCAGTGGCCAGGCGGCGCTGCGTTGGGCGCTGGAGGTGCTCGCCGGCGCCGTTCCAGACCGCCATACAGTGATCCTGCCGGCCTGGACGTGTTGGTCAGTGGCCGCTGCCGTCGAACAGGCTGGTTTGCGCATCGCGCTGGTCGATCTCGATCCGGCTACGCTCGATTTCGAGCCCGGCGCGCTGGCGAACCGGGTGGGGGGCGACACGCTCGCGATCGTATCGACCCATCTGCTGGGCCGACGCCCTGATCTGGCGGCGCATGCCCGGCTCGCGGCGGCGGCCGGTGCATGGCTGGTGGAAGATGCCGCGCAGGCACAGGATCCGAGGAGCCCGCCCGCCCCGGGGGTCGCCGTAAGGATGACCAGCACGGCCCGCGGCAAACCGCTGAGTACTGCCGGTGGGGGTTGGCTGCAGATCGGTTCGCTGGGGCCAGTCGGCGCCTTTGCGCGCGCGTGGCCCAGGGTGGCGCGGACTGGAGCGAGTACGGACGGTATACGCGCGCTGACGACCGTGCTGATCGATGGTTTGCTGCACCCGCGCGCTTTCTGGCTGCCGGCCCGGTTGCCGTTCCTCGGGATCGGGCGCACGTCTTGGCCCGAGCGTATCGATATCCGCGCGGCGTCGCGGCAGCAACAGCGTCTGTACGCTGCGCTGGCCCCCGGTGTGGATCGCCTGCTCGCCGGGCGCCGTATCGCCGCTCTTGCATACAGCGATGCACTGGCCTCGGCGTCAGATCCGCAGCCGGGGCGTTGCGATGTCCCCGATTACGCGCCCCACCGGTACCCCGTCCTGTTGCGCCGGCCCTGGAGCGACGCGCCAATAGCTGGCCGCGCACGGGCGGGTCGCGCCGGTGTGACCGGACTCTACCCGCGCGCGCTGTCGGAACTCGATCGGGTGCGGGCACTGCGCGTGGACGGCTGCGGATCGATGCCGGTGGCCGAGCGGATCGCGCGCCATCTGGTTACCCTGCCAACCCACGCGGGGGCCGGTCCACGCGAGCGTGAACGGGCGCTGGCAGCGATCGGGGAGTTGGGCCTGTGAAGGCGTCCGTCGATGAACGTTTGCATCCAGCGGTGTGGCCGGGGGCGCTGCTGATCCTGATCAGCGTTGGCCGATTGCCGGAATTGTTGACATTCCTGGCACCGCTGCACGTGGGTAAGATCGCCGTGCTCTGGGCCGTGGCGGCGATCATCGCCGGTCCCCGCGACGTCGGTAACGCGTCCGTGTTGGACCAACGCCTGGGGCGTCTGCTTGCGGTGTGGTTCGGGTTCGCGGTCGTGAGCGTGCTGTGGTCCGTATGGCGCACTTACAGCCTGGAGTTCGTGTTTAGTGGCCTGCTGATCAACATGATCCTGTTTTTCGTGATCGCCCGTACGACCACGAATATACGAACGCTGCGCTTCTATGCCGGGACAATGCTGCTGGCGGCGGGGCTGTTGAGCGTGACCGCGGCGCGGGTCGCGTTGATCGGCGAGGAGGGGCGGGTTGCCGTCAGTTCCGCCTACGATCCGAATGATCTCGCGATGGTGCTCGTCATGGTGCTGCCGCTGGCGGTGGCCTGGCTGTTTGCGCTGCGCGGGATGGGCCGCGCTGTCATGCTGCTGCTCTGCGGGACCGTACTCGTTGGCATTCTCCTCACGGGATCGCGCGGGGGGTTCCTCGGGCTTGTGGCCGTGGGCGCCTATCTCTGCTGTGCCCGCCTGCCCAGACCCGATGGAGGGCTCGGTTCCCGCTTTACCCCGGGAAAGTTCGCCGCTGGGGCATTGGCGGTCATCGTGCTGCTGGCGGCGACACCGGCGAGCGTCTGGGACCGTATCGGTTCAATCACGTCACTCGAGCAGGACTACAATCTCACCGATTCAACCGGGCGCATCGCGATCTGGGAGCGCGGTCTCGAGGCTATGATGACCCGACCCTGGGGATACGGTGTCAAAGCGTTCGAGGCGGTGGAAGGCGGTCAGGGCGGGCGTTACAAGGCCGCCCACAATATATGGATCGAGATCGGGGTCGAACTGGGTGTGCAGGGTATCGTGCTCCTGGCCCTGGTACTGGGAACCGCATTCGGCATCGCCCGTCATGTTCGTCTCCAGCCCCCGCGGGGACCGCCCGATCACTGGGTTTTGCCGGTGGCTCTTGGGTTGCGCGGTGCTCTCATCGGCTATCTCGTCACCGGCTTCTTTCTGTCGGCGGCCTATGCGAGCGTGCTTTTTGCGGTGCTCGGCGTGTTCGCCGGACTGCGCAACGTGGTCGGGCAACCGGAGTCGGCGATCGATGATGCACCTGAGGATGAGGCGACACCGCCGGTACGCGAAAGTAAGACGGGTGGGCGCCGCGCCGGCACGCCCACGCCCATTGGCGGTTGGCGACCGATATCCGGTGACCGCCCGCGCCGGACCACCACCGCGCGGCGACCGTAGACTCACATGAGCGTCTATACCGAAATGGAAGCACCCGTGATGAAACGTTCTCCGGCGATCGTGGCTGCGGTCCCGGAAGTCGATACGCCGGAGCAACGCGTCCTCATGCTCTGCTATTATTTCCCGCCCCTGCAGACCGCCGCGGTGGCGCGCAGCGTCGGGTTCGCGCGTCATCTGCCCGCCCACGGCTGGCGGCCGACGGTACTGACCGTCGATCACGCGCACGATTCCTGGGGCGTGGCGGGACGGAATGCCCCGGTACCGGACGATATCACCATCGAGCGTTGCCCGGAGTTCAACCTCGACCGCCCGGTCGCGCTCGCGGACGGTGCGCTGTCCCGGCTGGCCGGCTGGATCCGGCGGCGCCCCGTCGCGGGGCACTGGTGCCGCGAACTGCTGACAGTGCCGGATCCGCAGATTGGCTGGCGCGCGCGCCGGCGTGGGATCGAACTGGCGCGCGCCAGCGATTGTATCTATGTCAGCTGTTCCCCTTTTTCGGGTGTCCCGATCGCGCTGGATATCCAGCGTCGGAGCGGCCGGCCGCTGGTGATCGATTTCCGCGATGCGTGGACCCTGAACCCGCATGCGCCCTGGTCGTCGTCGCTGTATCGGTGGCGGATCGAGCGGCTTGAGCGGCGCGCCGTCGAAGGAGCCGAGCGGATCATCCTCAACACACCAGGCGCACTGTGTCTGTATCAGCAACGATACCCGGATTACGCGGATCGCTTCGTCTGTATTCCCAATGGTTATGACGCGCTGCATCCGGCCCGGCCACACGGCCGGGCGGAGCCGTTTACGATCATGCACGTAGGTACGCTGTACGGCGCGCGCAGTCCCGAGCGGGTGCTGCAAGCACTGGCGGAGCTCGATCTGCCCGGCGCGCGCTTCGTCCAGATTGGACCGACACACCCGGTGTTGGAGGCCTGGCGCGACCGGATCGACATCGAGGTGACCGGGCAGCTCGACTCGGCGCAGGCACTGGAGCGTATGCGTTCGGCCTCGGTGCTGTATCTGCGTCAGGGTTTCGAGGCGGGAGTGACTGATTATGTCGCCGTCGCCGCGAAGACGTATGAATATCTGGCCACGGGGCTGCCGGTCCTGGCGGAGTGTCCGCCGGGAGACAATGCCGATATCGTGGCCCGGCATTCGCCCGGTGCCCGGGTCGTGACGGAGCCGGATACGGGCGCTATCCGTGCGGCCATCAGGCACCTCTGGGAGGTACACGGCACGCGTGAACCGAGCGTCGACCCCGCCTTTGCCCGCGATTACGCCCGCGAGCGTCTGACCGGTTGCCTGGCGGCCACGTTCACAGCGGCGGCAGGCGCTCGGGAGGACTCCACGTGAGCCGGTGCCCGCGCCTGCTCGAGGTGCTCTACAGTTTCGAAACCGGCGGCTCCGAGCGTATCGGCTCGGTTCTCGCCGAAGGCCTGACTGCACGGAACTGGCATGTAATTGTCGCCGCGACTCATTCCTCCGATGGCCCGATGCGCGCAGCGCTGGTTGCCGCGGGTCTGGACTGTCATGGCCTCGATATCGAGCACCGCGGGCGCTTCGGCCGCAGATGGGCCATATTCCGGCTGTGCCGTCACCTGAAACCCGACGTGCTGCATGCTCAGCATATTCCCATGCTCCTGCTCTGTTTCTGGCCTGCCTGGCTGGCCGGTGTGCGGCGTTTCGTGGTGACCGAGCATACCGACCACCAGTTGCGTCTGCGGCCTGATCTGCGGCGAAGGCTGCGGCGATATGAGCGATGGATTACTCGGATTACGGTCATCCACAGCGGATTGTCCCGCTATCTCGTGGAAGAGGTCGGTATACCCGAAGAGCGTGTCCGCGTAATCGTGAACGGCGTCGACAGCGACCGGTTCGCTCCGGCAGCGCGGGACGTGGTCGTGCGTCGCACGCTGGGTGTGGAGGACGATCGGATCGTGATCGGGTGTATCGCACGCCTGCATCCGGACAAGGACCACGCAACCCTGGTGCGGGCGTTTGCCGATATGCGCGCAACCGGGCATGAGATTGATGCGCATCTCGTCATTATCGGGGAGGGGGAAACGCGCGTGGCGATTGAATCGCTCGTTCGCGAAGCGGGTCTGGAGGAACGGGTTACGCTGCTCGGCGACCGCTCCGACATCGACCAGCTGATGCCGCAGCTGGACGTATTCGCACTGACCTCGCGCACCGAGGGACTGCCGATGGTACTGCTGGAGGCGATGGCCTGCGGTCTGCCCTGCGTCGCGACGACCGTAGGCGGCATACCCGGTCTTCTGCGCGACGGTGGCGGCGAACTCGTTGAACCGGGCGACGTCGCCGGTTTCGCCACCGCGCTCGGTAACTTATGCCGCGAGCGGACGCGACGCCGGCAGCTTGGTAACGCCGCCCGGGAACGCGTGCTGGCGGAATACCGAGAGTCGGAAATGGTTGACGCCTACATGGAGGAACTGATGCCGCCTGACTTTGCCCGTACGACGACGCTGGCGGAGGTTGGGAGATAGACCATAACGGCGCTGCAGTGTTCAGAGCGCCGGATCACGCGGGTGCGCCCGTCATGACTCGGGAGATTGGCATCCGGCTGGGGTGGTTATACCAGTCGATCGGCTTGCGAAACATCTGGAATCTGCTATCAGGACTTCATGGTCCGCTGCATGATGGTCAGGCGAGAACACAATCGCTGCGGACCAGAATGATCACGGTTCCTGCGCAACGGTGGATGTGCACGGACGGGGGTTCTGCCTTCGGTTGCCGTACATCCCTCAGGGACTATCCGTTGGACGGGCGGGAATAACCGGTCCGGTTGGGGGAGTTCGAGATGCGGTGGATTTTACGTCATGCCATGTACGCGGTTGCGTGGGTCTTCGCCGCACCGGTGAGCGTACCGGTACGGTTGTTGGCGATGCTTGATAAGCGGGATGAACTGTTCTGCTTCGGATCCCAGTTTTTCGCGATCTTCCCGGGGCTGCCCGGTGTATATCTTCGCCGCGCTTTCTACAACACCGTTCTATCGGGCGGTGCACCGAACCTGTATACCGGGTTCGGGACCACGTTCGCCCAGCGCGACATGAGAATCGGGCGTGACGTCTATATCGGCAGTCACTGCAACATCGGGCTCTCCGAGATCGGCGATGATGTATTGATCGGCAGTCACGTCGATGTCATCAGCGGCCCCACGTCCATCATATCGACCGCCTCGATGTCCCGATCCGGATGCAGGGCGGCGTGCTGGAGAAAACGATGATCGGCAGCGGCTCGTGGCTGGCGAATGGAGCCATCGTCATGGCCTCGGTCGGTCCGGGTACGGTGGTCGGCGCGGGCGCTGTCGTGGTCCGGCCCTGTCAGTCGCTTGGTGTTTATGTCGGCAATCCCGCACGACTCGTGCGTCTGCGCGGCGGTGGATCCGAACAGGTCACATCCGGCATGAGAAGAGCGATCGCCTGACGTTCGTGCGGTTTCGCGACAGGCGATCGGGCGGCACCTCACTGTCCAACTGCTGCGATCGATGCGGGCGTATCCGCGTTTACCGGTTCGTAAAGCCTTTTCAGGCTGCCCTCGAACATGATCAGTGCCCACAGCAGGGTCGAATGATCGGCCCGGCCGGAGATATGCGCACTCACCAGCTCGGAAACCGCCTCCGGTCGGATAAAGCCGGAGCCCAGCAGTGCCTCGCTGTGTACCAGCGCTTCGGCACGCTCCCGCAATGGCCCCCTGAACCAAGCGGCGAGCGGAATGGAGAAACCCATCTTGCGGCGGTACAGGATTTCCTTTGGCAGACGTCGCTCGGCCGCTTTTTTCAGCAGGTACTTGCCTTCGCCGCGATGCAGCTTCAGCGAGGCGGGCAGCGTCGCGGCCCACTCGAGCAGCTTGTGATCCAGCAGAGGTACCCGGACCTCGAGTGAATGCGCCATGCTCGCGCGATCGACCTTGGTCAGGATATCCCCTGGCAGATAGAGCTGGCAGTCGATGAACTGGGCCAGTGCGAGTGGATCGTCGGTATCGGCGCGCTCCGCGTGAGCGGCCACGACTTCATCGGCCCGATAACCGCCGAGCGCCCGTTTCAGGGCGGGAGAGAAAAGTGTGGTGCGCTGCGCGGCCGAGCTGATCATCGTGCTGGCGGCATAGCCTGCCCAGCCGCCGGCCGCGACCCGGTTCCAGCCACGCGCCCAACGACCCCGTCGTCCCGGTTCATTTTCTCCGCCGAGCGCTTTCGCCACGGCACCGAATACGGGCCCGCGCAGTGGCGCCGGCAGGCAGTTGTGCAGGCGTTCGCGGGCGACATGACCGGCATACCAGCCGTAACCGGCGAAACCCTCGTCGCCACCGTCGCCGGAGAGAGCGACCGTCACCGAGCCGCGTGTGATCTCGCACAGCCTGTATGTCGGCAGCGCCGAGGAATCCGCGAACGGCTCGTCGTACAGATCCGGCAGTCGGTCAATGAGACTGAAATCGTCAATATCCACCGACTCGACGCGGTGATGGGCCCCGACCAGATGGGCGACCTGTCGGGCATGGGCTGATTCGTCAAATTCCGGGTCACCGAAGCGGATCGAGCAGGTATGGACCGGCCGCGCACTGTGCCGGGCCATCGACGCCACGACGCTGGACGAATCGACGCCGCCGGAGAGAAAAGCGCCCAGCGGCACGTCCGAGATCATGTGAGCGCCCACCGTGGCGTCCAGCCGCTCGGTGAGAACGTCGATGGCCGTGCCCTCGTCACTTGGCCCGTCATCGCTGAAGCGCAGGTCCCAGTAACGCTGCGGTTCGCCGCTGCCGTCCGGGGCGAGCCGCAGGGTATGGCCCGGCGGCAGCTTGCGCGCGTCGCGCAGCAGCGTACGCGGATCAGGGATGAAGCCGAAGGCGAAATAATCTTCGACCGCCAGCGGATCGAGATCGCGCGTCATGGCCGGATGCGCGAGCAGCGCCTTGAGCTCGGAGCCGAAGAGCAGGGTACCCGACGCCAGGCGCGCGTAGTACAGCGGCTTGATTCCGATCCGGTCGCGGGCCAGGAAGAGGGTGTGTTCGCGCCGATCCCAAAGGGCAAAGGTAAACATCCCCTGCAGGCGGTCCACGAGCGCCGGGCCCCACTCCTCCCAGCCATGCACGAGGACCTCTGTATCGCAGTGCGTCGCGAAGACATGCCCGCGTGCGGCCAACTCGCGCGTCAGTTCACGGAAGTTGTAAATCTCGCCGTTGAACACGACGGCGACCGATTCGTCCTCGTTAAACAGCGGCTGGTGGCCGGCGGCCACGTCGATGATCGCCAGTCGTCGGTGGCCCAGGCCAATGCCCTTGTCGAGAAAAATTCCTTCGCCGTCCGGGCCGCGATGCACGAGGGCATCGTTCATGCGCTGCAGATCCGCATGCGCCGGCGTGACGCCGGTCGCGGGCTCGAGGATACCGACGATGCCGCACATAAAAGGGAGTTCTCCGATGCCGCCGCAGTTCAGTCCGGCGGGGCTGGTGCACGAGAGGCTTATCGGAATGTAGACCACCGTTGATCACAGTGCCACGCGTGTCGCAGTGAACCTCCAACTCCTTGACTTGAGTGAGGTTCCATTCCTGTCTCGGGCGCTACGTATCGGTACGGAATTGCGCTGTCGCAGGTTTCCGTCGATTCCGGTGGAACCAATGTTCCGATTATCCTGAAAAACCGTAGGTCCTCGACTATGCTCGACGATGGCGATCGACTCGTGACGGTTGTAACGCCACGCCCGATTCGCCAGGCGTCGTGCGGTTAGCCTCAGTCCGGGGGATGGGGTGCACGATCGGGTAACCAGCCAGAGCCCGCGTCGGACCATCCGATCTGGTGGGCCTTTTACCGGCGGTTTGTCATGGAATATCGCAGCATTTCGGAACTCAACGACCGGGTGGTCGACTGGATCGATGTCCTGCCGAGGGACCTCGATCTGATCGTCGGCATTCCACGCAGTGGCATGTTGCCGGCGAACCTGCTCGCGCTCCACCTGCATCTCCCGTTCACCGATGTCGAGGGGCTTTGTGAAGGCCGGATCATGGCATCGGGCCAGCGTGGTGTGCCGGATGTGGATCCGAATCGCCGGCTCAATGTGCTGGTGGTTGATGACAGCGTCTGTTCGGGCGCGTCCATGAACCGGGCGCGGGCCCGGGTGGTGGCGGCGGACCTGCCACACCGGATTCGTTACGGTGCCGTTTTCGTCACGCCGGAGGCGGTCCGGGAGGGCAGGGTGGACCTGTTCGCCGAGGCGGTGCCCATGCCGCGGGCATTCGAGTGGAATATCCTCTATACGCCGCAACTCGGCCGGTTCTGTATCGATCTGGATGGTGTGCTCTGCCAGTCGTCGGGCCAACAAGCGCTTGATTGCACAACGCTGGATTCCTGCGAGCCGTTATTCGTGCCGCGTCACCGGGTCGCCTGGGCAGTCACCGCCCGGCCGGAAAATCTGCGCGAGCAGACCCAACGCTGGCTGACGCATCACGGTATTGATTGCGGCGAACTGATCATGCCGAAATCGGCCGCAAAGGTTCGGTCAGTGGCTGCATTCAAGGCGAGGGTGTATCGCGCCACCGGCGCCGAACTTTTCATCGAGGGGGATCCGGCCGAGGCCGCGGCCATCGCCGAGCGCTCCGGTAAGCCGGTGTTCTGTTTCGGTACCCGGTCGATGGTCTATCCGGGCAGCTTCCCCCGCTACCGTCATATCCCGGTACGCACGCCGCACCGCATCGAACTGGCGTTGAAATGGTTGGCTCAATTACCGATGCGGGTCGGCAATCGGGTGTTGCGGATGTCGAGGAGCCTGATGGCGTTGGCGTTGGTGTATTCCCATTGGATCTCGAGTGAGACTCCGGTGGTCATCTGATCGACACCGCCGGACGACGCGAACGTGGAAGTATTCTGCAGCCTTGCAGGTGTGTCACATGACACATTGGCCATGTCGCTTGGCAGTGATCAGGTGCCCGGGATCGTGCGTACGCCGCTCGCCGGCCGCACGCCCGGGAAGTTCCTCTCGACGCCACGCATGCCGATGGTGAGCAGCAGCGTCAGGGCGATATAGATCCCCGCGATCAGCAGCAGCGGTTCGTAAACGAGGAAGGTCTCGTCACGGACGATGTTGGCCGCCTTGAGCAGGTCCATGACGGCGATGGTCGACACCAGCGGTACGGATTTCAGCAAAAGAATCAGTTCGCCGGTGAGGGTCGGCAGGCAGATCTGGATCGCGTGGGGCAGCCAGATCCGGTAGAGGATCTTGAAGCGCGACATCCCGAAGGCGCGTGCGGCTTCCAGTTCGCCTTTGGGGACGCTCAGCATGGCACCGCGCAGGACTTCGCTGGCGTAAGCGCCCACGCTGATCGTGAAGGCGAGGGCGCCGTAGAAAAACGCCTCGCGCAGGATCGGCCACATGAAACTGTCACGCAGACCGGGGAACTCCACCAGCATGCGTCCGATGCCGTCATAGAAGAAGAAGAGCTGGACGAGCAGTGGCGTACCGCGGATGACCGTGGTGAATCCATGCGAGAGCAGGGCCAGCGGTCGCGGACCCGAGACCCGGGCCAGTGCCAGCAGCACTGCGAGCACGAAGCCGAGACTGCCGGCGACCGCGACCAGGATCATCGTGTTGATGAAGCCTTCCCACAGATAACCGAGATAGTGGGGGTTTGCGATCCAGCCGAATTCCATGCGCGCCCCCTCAGGTATCCGGCTGACCGCGGCGTACGCGGCGCTCGGCCCAGGCGAACAGGGTGTTTGACCCCAGGGTCATCACCAGATACAGAGCACCTGCAGCTGCGTAAAACACGAAGTAGGAACGGGTGCTCGCCGCCGCCTGCTGGGCAGTAAAGAACAGCTCCTCAAAGCCGACCACGCTGACGAGGGCCGTATCCTTGACCAGGATGAGCCAGAGATTGGCTAACCCGGGCAGGGCATTCGGCAGCATCTCGGGCACTACGATCCGCCGGAAGCGCAGCCAGCGCGACATGCCGTAGGCATCCGCCGCCTCGATATGGCCTTTCGGGATTGCGACGATCGCACCGCGCAGGACCTCGGTCATGTATGCGCCCTGCACGAACGCGAGTACCCCGATCGCCGCGACGAAACCGCTGATCTCTACCTGACCCGTCATGCCGAGCCACTGCAGCAGGTCGTTGAGGGCCTGCGTTCCGGCGTAGTAGAGCAGGATGATCAGCAGCAGTTCGGGCACCGCCCGCACCAGCGTCGTGTAGCCGGTGGCCGCGCCGCGCAGCGGGCCCCAGCCGCTCAGTTTTGCCGTGGCGCCGAGCAGCCCGAGCAGCAGCCCGATGGCGTAGGCCGCCAACGCGATTTCCAGGGTGACCAGCGCCCCGGCCAGCAGCGGGCCGGTCCAGTCGAGAACGCTTTCCTGTCCGTATGCCTGCATGGCTATGTGCGACCGGCCGGGAAGGATCCGGGGCCGCCGCCGTCGCGGCGGTCCCGGACTGGCCGGTCAGCGACGCTCAGGCGCCGCAGATGTCCTGGCCGAAGTACTTTTCCGACAGCTCGGTGCAGGTGCCGTTGCCGAGAACCTTCTCGATCGCGGCATTCAGGTTGCCCTCGAGCTCGTCATCGTCTTCGCGGAGACCGATACCGATGCCATCGCCGAAGGCCGCATGACGCGGCGCCAGGTCCTTGATCTCGTAGGCCTGCGCCTCGTCGCGTTCGACGAACTCGCCCATGGCGATCTGGTCGGCCATGATGACGTCGAGACGACCGGCCATCAGGTCACGATTGGCCTGTTCCTGCTCGTCATAGATCTTGATCCGCACGCCGGTATCGTCGAGTTCCTCGCGCGCATAGGCGGCGTGGGTGGTCGCACCCTGTACGCCCAGGGTCAGACCATCGAGGCCGTCGGGGATCTCGATATCACGATCCTTCTCGGCCACGAATGCCGCCGAGGTGTAGTAGTACGGATCGGTGAAATCGATCACCTTGTCGCGGTCCTCGGTAATCGACATCGAGTTCATGATCATGTCGATCTTGCCCGAGTTGAGCGCCGGGATGATGCCGCTCCAGGAGGTCGGCGTGATGACGCACTCGGCTTCCATTTCGGCACAGATGGCCTTGCCGAGTTCGATCTCGAAGCCGGTCCAGTCGCCGTCGGAGCTCTTGTAGGTGAACGGCGGATAAGGCTCGGCGGAAAGCCCGATCTTCAGGGGCTCGGCGGCGGCCGGAGTGGCTACTGTGGCCATGGCCGCGAGGCCGGTAACGGCGGCCAGGATCTGTTTTCTGGAGGTCATGATGGTGTCTCCTCTCCTTTCTGAGGCGGCCCCGCCAAAATGGTCAGGCCGCATGATTGCCGTCGCGCGGATGACCGGTGCCTGCGGCGCCGGCTGCGATCCGTCAGCCGACGGCCGAGACGAATTGTCGGCAGCGTTCGCTCGCCGACCGCTCGAAAACCTGTTCCGGGGTGCCCTGCTCCTCGATCCGGCCGTCGTGCAGGAACAGAACCTGCGTCGACACGTCGCGCGCGAAGTGCATCTCATGGGTGACGAGCACCATGGTGCGCCCTTCTTCCGCGAGCCCCTGGATGACGCGCAATACCTCGCCCACGAGTTCGGGATCGAGGGCTGATGTGGGCTCGTCGAAGAGCAGGACGCGGGGCTGCATCGCCAGCGCCCGCGCGATCGCCGCGCGTTGCTGCTGGCCGCCCGAGAGAAAGGCGGGATATTCGTCGCGCTTGTCCGCCAGGCCGACCTTGGCCAGGAAACCCTCGCCGAGTTCGATCGCCTCGCGTTTCGGCATGCCGAGGACGTGCACCGGCGCCTCGATGACGTTGCCGAGGACGCTCAGGTGTGGCCAGAGGTTGAACTGCTGGAAGACCATGGCGACCTTCGAGCGCAGGCGCTGGACCTGGCGGCGGTCGGTGCCGATCGTGCGCCCGGCGGCGTCGCGGTCGAAGCGGACCTGTTCGCCGGCGATTTCGAGTTCTCCGCGCTCGGGCATCTCCAGCAGATTGAAGCAGCGCAGGAGCGTGCTCTTGCCGGAGCCACTGGCGCCGATGATCGACAGTACACTGCTCTCCTCGGCGGCCAGCGAAACGCCCCGGATGACCGGCAGCGAGCCGAAGCTCTTCTCCAGGTCCACGACCCGCAGCGCGGTGCCGCTTCGCTGCTCCGCGCTCACGGCCTGATCGTTTGTCACTTCCTGGTGCAGCATGGCAACCCCTCGTTGCGAAATAGAGTCGCACACAGTTGAACAAGTGTTCAAGTGTGTTCGATACGGAAGCCGCCGCCGTGCGCAACGCTGGACTGACGTAAACGTTTCAGTGCCGCTGTAGGTTGGGTTGAGCGCCAGCGATACCCAACGGGTCGAGGTGAAATCCATCGCACGATTCAGCATGGCGCCACCGGACCGCTCGACCCGTTGGGTTTCCTTCGTCAACCCAACCTACGCGGGATGCGCCCCATGCAAAGAAGCCAGCAGCCCATCGAGGCACGCCTCACACAGCCGGATGCCCTCCTCGGGCGTGAACGTGCGCGGATTCAGGCACCACTCCAGCCAGAGCCCATCGAGCATCCCCGACAGACCGATCGCCACGAGCCGGACATCGAGCGCGCCCCCCGGCTGTTCCCGGGCGAGCTCGCCGACCAGCGTCTGCAGCGTTTCCAGGTAGGCGCCATACGTGCGGTCGTGGACGGCGGCGATCGTCTCCGACTGATGGGTCATGCTCCAGAACGACAGCCACACGCGCAGCAGCCCGGCGTCCAGGTTCATGGGTGAGAACGAGGCGCGGAAGAAGGCGGACAGACGGGCCCGGGCGTCACCATCGACCTGCTGCATTTCTTCCTGCAGACCGGCCTGAAGTCCCGTGGCGATCTGCTCGTAGACATCCGCGATCAATGCGTCCTTGCCGTTGTAGTAGTGACTGATCAGGCCGATCGAGACGCCGGCCTCCTTGCAGATGGTCCGGATCGACGTCTTCTCGGCGCCGTGCTCGGCCAGGCAGCGCAGGGTCGCGTCCATCAGTGCCTGACGGCGCTGGTCCGGGGTCTGGCGCCGGAAGCGGGGCAGGTGGCTCGGCGGTTCCGGTTGATCGCTCATGGGCTTGCTCGCCGACCGGCTGCAGACAGCCTGTTGCCGGTCTTTTCTGTTGTTGAACAAATGTTCAGTAGCGCTTACGATAAGCGCATTCGATCTCCGTTGCCAGGATGATACCGCCATGGACTATTCACCGCTGGTGGACCGGATCGCGGGGGAAGGCGCCGCGGCCTGGGACATCCATAACCAGGCGCTGGACGCCCAGGCCCGGGGCGAGGATGTCGTCGTACTGAGTGTCGGCGATCCAGACCTCGATACCCCGCGGCCGATCGTCGATGCCGCGGTCGAGTCCCTCCATGACGGCCACACGCACTACGCCGACATGGTCGGCGAACTGCCGCTGCGCGAAGCGATCGCGCGGCATTACTCGGCCCATGGCGGCTGGGCGGCGGGGCCGGACAATGTCTGCGTCGTCTGCGGCGCGCAGAACGGTCTGTTCTTCGCGTCCATGTTGCTGCTCAAGGGTGGCGACGAGGTCATCGTCCTGCAGCCGAACTACGTGACCTACGAGGCGACGATCGCCGTCAGCGGCGCGCATTTGGTATCGGTCCCGACTCGGGAAGCGGACGGTTTCCGTCCCGACCCCGATGCGATCGCGGCCGCCATCACGCCACGCACGCGCGCATTGATGATCACCAACCCGAACAACCCGACCGGCGTGGCGATGTCCCCCGATGAACTGGAAGCGATCGCCGCTATCGCCCGCGAGCATGATCTGTGGGTCATCAGCGATGAGGTCTACGCGACGCTGCGTTTCGATTCGCCGCATCTGAGTATTGCCGCGCTGCCGGGGATGGCGGAACGTACCGTGACCGTATCCAGCCTGTCGAAATCGCACGCCATGACCGGCTGGCGCAGCGGCTGGATCATCGGACCCCGGCAGTTGATCGTGCACGCCGAGAACCTGGCCCTGTGCGTGCTCTACGGTCTGCCCGGCTTCGTTCAGCGGGCCGCGACCGTCGCGATGGAGCAGGCCGATACCATCGTCGGCGAGATGTGCGCGGTCTATCGGCGACGCCGGGATCTGGTCGTGGAGCGATTGTCCGCGGTCCCGAATCTGCGGGTCGTCACGCCGGAGGCGGGGATGTTCGTCATGCTCGACGTCCGCGCTACCGGCCTTTCGGCGGCGGACTTCGCATGGCGCCTGTTGCGCGAGCAGGGCGTGTCCGTACTCGACGGCACGGCCTTCGGGTCCAGCGCGACCGGCTATGTGCGGCTGTCGTACACGCTCGACGAATCTCGCCTCGCGGAGGGCTGTCGCCGGATCGAGGCGTTCGCAACGTCACTGGCCGAAAACACGGAGCATGCCGATGTCTGAGAACGCGCGCCCCGGTCCGTGGATCGTCGGTCTGTTGGAGGCTCTGGGCGTCGAGCGCGTCTTCGGCATCCCCGGCGTCCACACGATCGCGCTCTATGATGGCCTCGCCAACAGCAGCATCGAACACGTAACGCCGCGCCACGAGCAGGGCGCCGGTTTCATGGCGGACGCATATGCGCGCGTCTCCGGCAAGCCGGGCGTGTGCTTCGTGATCACCGGGCCCGGGATGACCAACGTCGCTACCGCGATGGGCCAGGCGTACGCCGATTCGATCCCCATGCTGGTGATCTCGAGTGTCTCTGAACGGCGCCATCTCGGGCGAGGACTGGGGCAATTGCACGAACTGCCGGATCAGCAGGCGCTGGCGGTGGGCGTGAGCGCATTCAGCCAGACGCTGCACTCGCTCTCTGACCTGCCTGCCACGCTCGACCGCGCATTCGCAGTGTTCAACAGCGAACGGCCGCGCCCGGTGCACATCGAGATCCCGCTCGATCTCTGGCGGGAAGCCCCGCCGAAAGGGCCCGCGTACGTGCCGGCTCTGCCCGCGTTGAGTCAGCCGGCGTCCGCGCATATCGCCGAAGCCGCACAGCATCTCGCGCGCGCGAAACGCCCGGTGATCCTCGCCGGCGGTGGCGCGATCCGGGCCCAGGACGAACTGTGCGCGCTGGCCGAGCGGATCGATGCGCCGGTCGTAATGACAGTCAACGGCCGCGGTCTGCTGGCCCCCGATCATCCGCTGGCCGTCCCCGCGAGTCCGTCGCTGGAGGCCGTGCGGGAATTGATGGTCGCCAGCGACGCGATTCTCGCTGTCGGGACCGAGATGGGGCCGACCGATTACGATATGTATGAAACCGGCATGCCCGATCTGCCGGGCACGTTGATCCGGCTGGATATCGACCCGGCCCAGATGACGCAGCCGCGCGGCGCGGACGTGCCACTTCGCGGTGACGCGGCCATTACGCTCGCTGCGTTGCTGGAAAGCCTGTCGGGCGAAACGGCGCATGGCCATGACGGCGCCGGCCGCGCGGAGCGCACGCGTGAGGCGGCGCGGGGGCGTCTCGAAACGCCGATGCAGCGCGGGATCGAGTTCCTGGAGACTGTCCGGGATACTCTCCCGGAGGCGATCCTCGTCGGGGATTCGACCCATCCGATTTACGCCGGCAACCTGTACTTCGCGGCAGCCCGCGTCGGCAGCTGGTTCAACTCGGCAACCGGCTACGGCACGCTGGGCTATGCGCTGCCGGCCTCGCTCGGCGCCGCTCTGGCCGCACCCGACCGGCCAATCATCTGCATCGTCGGCGACGGTGGCCTCCACTACACCCTCGGCGAGATCGCCTCGATCCGCGACCAGGACCGCCCCGTCATCGTGCTGCTCTGGAACAACGCCGGCTTCGGCGAGATCCGGCTGGCGATGGAGGCCGAACATGTGACGCCGGTCGGCGTGGATCTTTTCGCGCCGGATTTCGAGGCGCTGGCCCGTGCGTATGGCTACGCTTTCGAAGCACCTGATGGCCTCGCTCAGTTGCCGGAAGTCCTGACCGCAGCCACCGGGCGTCGCGAGCCGACACTGGTCCGCCTCGATGAGGCGCGGATGCTTGGTGACTGAGGCGACAGCCAAGCGTAGGTTGGGTTGAGCGCCAGCGATACCCAACGGGTCGAGGTATCGGTGATCGGCATGGACTCCATGGGGCGACGCATCGAGTCGGGATATCTGTCCGCCGCAATCAAGCCTCGTCCCGTTGGGTTTCCTTCGTCAACCCAACCTACGGGGCGCCTCCGCCGGGAAGTAGGCCGGTTTTGCGCGGTCCGGGGCGCTGGATATTGGCCCACGGGTGTCTCCGCGCAATGCCGGCATTCCCGCCAGCATAAGACGGTGCATGCCCACACGATGACCAGCGCCGGAGAAAACCGGCCCACATGACTCGTCCTGCCAATTTGTCTTATTTCACCCGTATCCGACGCGATCCGGCAAGTGGGCCGCAGCCCTGATCCGTACAGTGCCAGGCCTGATCCCGATACCGAATTCAACCGGAGGTGCAATGATGCAGACCGTGAGTTTCACGCGGATGGAAGACGGCACGCAGGAGGATTACGAACTCCTGGACCGTCTGGCCGAAAAGCAGAAGGAAGACCTCGTCGACAACATCATGAAAGAGCTGCACGCGCTATCCGGCTCGTTCGAGGGGTATCAGATCGATCGCCTTGAGCACGTGGTCCAGAGCGCGACGCGGGCATATCACGATGGCAGGGGCGAAGAGTATGTCGTCTGCGCACTGCTGCATGATATGGGCGATCACCTGTCGCCGGACAATCACAGCGAGTACGCCGCGGCGATCCTGCGCCCGTACGTCTCAGAAGCGAACTACTGGATGGTGAAACACCACGGCGCCTTCCAGATGTACTACTATGCCCATCACCTGGGCGGTGATCGCCATGCGCGCGAAGCGTTTCGCGACAGCCCGTATTCCGATCGCACCGAAGAATTCACGTATTACTACGACCAGAACTGTTTCGACCCGGACTACGAGAATCTGCCGCTCGAATTCTTCGAGCCGATGCTGCGCCGCATCTTCGCTCGTGAGCCGTTCGGAGCGCATGTACAGGCGCAATAAGGCATCTCATGCGTAGGCCCGCAGAGCTCGGCCGCGATATGGGCGTAGGTCGGACTTCCAGTCCGACACCTCGAAGCCTTCGGCGTGTCGGACTGGAAGTCCGACCTACAACAGCGCGTAGCCCGGATGGAGGCGAAGCCGCAATCCGGGGCGCCCTACACGACATTACCGAATGTGTTACTCGGATATGCCACCCCGGATTCCGTTTCACTCCATCCGGGCTACGCGGATTTCCCTCAGCGTGCTCCGCGCCTCTGCGTGATGCGCCTTTCGGGGCACAGCACGATGCACCAAAAAAACGCCCGGCGGGAGACACCGGGCGGAACTGCCAAAACGGGTTGTTGACCTTTGACCGGCAGCGCCTTCAGCGCTGCCCGTGCTCGCGGGCGAGGACCTTGCGGCGGCTGCCGACGCTGTCGCGGTCCATGTAGCACTGGCGCATGTGGCGGTGACCGGTGCCAGGTTTGTAGCCGGCGCGACCATGGAACAGCCGGTAGTTGTCCATGATCAGCAGATCGCCCGGTTCCAGCTTGAAATGGAGCTGGTAGGCGGGATCGTTGACGAAGTCGGTCATCCGCCGCCGCGCCCGGTAGTACCGATCGAGCAGATCGGGGTCGCCGGCGGCCACGGCATCGGTGCGGTTCGACATCCGTACCTGGCGCACGCGCCCGCGGTCGTCGAGCTCGATCAGCGGACCGCTGTTCTCGAGGATGGTGTCCTCATCCACGTAGGTGAAATCGGGCTTTACCTGCGTCAACGCCTCGAACTCCTCAGGCGCGGTCCGGCGCAGTTCCTCGGCGATCCGGAAACCGTCGGTTACGGTGGAATCGCCGCCCTCGGCGTTGTTCACCAGGCAGTGCAGGAAGATGTAGCCGGGTACCGGCTCGCGGTAGGGATTGTCCGTGTGCGGTTCGAGCGCCCGCGTCGTCATGGTCAGGTCAAACGCGTCCGGGATGGCCTTGACGTCGGCGACGCCGCCCCAGTTGGTGCGGCGCATCGGCCCGATACGTTCCACCACCCCGGTTACGGCATCCATTTCGGGCGGTACGTTGCGCACGACGACGAACGCATAACGGCGCAGCTTCTCGAGCATGTCGTACAGGGCCGCGGGATCGTCTTTCGCCCCGGACCAGTCGGTCTCGGGGATGGGATCGAGGCCGGCGTCCCAGGTGAAGATGTCGTCGCGCTCATCGGCCTGTCGCGGTGCGAGCGCCGCCTCGAGTCGGCTTGTGTTGAAGGGCGCGACGTGGCCATCGGCAAACGTGACTTCGAGGCGTTCACCGTCGCTGTGCGCATCGGATACCGTTGTATCGAGCGGCAGCGACCAGGCATCGAGCAGGCGCTGGCCGGTTTTCGGATCATGGCACTCGGGGCAGGGGCAGCGCTCACGCAGCCACAACGGGTGCAGTTCACGCACGGAGCCATCGCCGAGGGCGATCGTCAGGCGGCCATTGGCAATCTCGATGCGATTCGCCGTTTCGGTCATGAGCGGTCCTCCTTCCTCACCATTGACGATGATCATCATAGGAGCCCGGGCGTGCCCGGTCTTGTCTTTTATTGCCGCTCTGCGGCACGATAGGTCAACTGGAATCCACGGGAACCGTGACGGCATGCTGCGGCGCAATGAACAGGAGTGCCCACGGCGGATCGGCTTCCTGTTGCTGCCGAAGTTCTCGCTGATCGGCCTTCTGTCGGCTATCGAGCCACTGCGGGGAGCCAATCGCACGCTCGGCTATACCGCCTACAGTTGGCATTTCTTCTCGATCGATGGCGAACCGGTCGCGGCCAGTAATGGCATCCCGATTGCCCCGGAAACGGCAATCGAGACAATCGAGCATTTTCCCTGCGTCGCCGTGTTCGCCAGTTACGATCCGCTCGCTGCAGCCGGCCGCCGGCTGTACCGATGGCTGCAGCGGCTTCACCGCCAGGGGGCCGAGCTTGGTGGCTTCGAAACAGGGGCGGTCGTGCTCGCGGAGGCCGGGTTACTCGCCGGACGCCGGGTGACGCTGCACTGGGAAACGGTCGAGGCGTTCCGCGAGCGCTGGCTCGAAATCGACGCCCGCGATTCTCTCTACGAGATCGATGGCCCGGTCTTCACCTGTTCCGGTGCCACGGCGGGCATGGATCTCATGCTGCACCTGATCGGCCTGCATCACTCCGGGGTGGTTGCGGCGGATGTCGCCGATCAGTTCCTGCACACGGAGATCCGAGCCGCCGGCGCCCATCAGCGCATGGCTACGGATACGCGTGCCGGAATCGAGAATCCGGAACTCGTGCGCGTCACCGACGCCATGTCGGAGCACCTCGAGCACCCGCTGTCGCTGGACGAGCTGGCGGCCGCCTGCGATATGAGCCGGCGGCGCCTGGAGCGCCTGTTCGCGCGCTTCCTCGGTGAACCTCCGCAGCGCTGGTACCTGCGGTTGCGTCTGGAGCGGGCCCGGCATCTGCTCCGTTACGGCGAACTCCCCGTCAACGAGGTCGCCATCGCCTGCGGTTTCGGCTCGGCGGCCTATTTCACCCGTGCGTACCGGGCCCGATATGACCGAACGCCGAGCGCCGAACGGCGCGACGCTCGGGGCAATGCGCCTGGTCAGTAGTTATCGGCGGCGGTTACCAAACCGGCTTTGCGCCACGCCACATAGTCGAAGCTGCTGCGGTAGCTCTGGTTGAACTGCTTGTTCTGTTGCAGAGAGCCCATTTCCACGCCGCCGGCGAAGATGACGTCACCGCGGTCCCGAAAACGTTGTTCCCCGGTGCGCGCATAGAGCCAGCCATACATCGGAACGATCAAAAGACTGGTGTCGGGCGAGGGACTTTCCGATCCGACACCATCCACGGTTGGTTGGACATACTCGAACGCGCCGACCGGCGAGCTTTCATACGAATACCAGTCGCCACGGCTGCCGCCGACACCGGCGATCCACATCGTCTGCCAGAGCCAGTCGGCGAGTGACTGCACCCGCGGCAGGATGCGCGGGTCGCGGCCGCGGCCCGCGGCTTCGAGGTGGTCGTCGTACGCGATCAGGGCGCTGGCCGTCAGACCGGCCATGAATGCCTGGCAGAACCGCCACTCCGGATCATCGTGGCCGAAATCGCCGGTCACCCAGGCATCGATGTGGGCAATGGCCATATCAACGTAGAGATCGACGCGGGCGGTCTGGGGAGGCGCGCCGGCACGTTCGGCGAGCACCTGATTTTCCAGTGCGTAAGCCACCTCGCGCGAGTAGCGCGGGTCACGCCACTGTTTCGAGAATCGCGGCTGTTCCGGGTTCGAGAAGGCGCCGCGATCACGCATGCGGAGAAGATAATCGAGCGACTGCTCGTCGCCGGTGCGTTGCCAGTCCATGAACAGGCCGTGGGGAAAGCGCATGTAGCCGGCTACCTTGAAATCGTTTTTCTCGAGATATGTCTTGTAAACGGATTCGGCCGCTTGCGCGTAGCGATTCCAGGGTTGCCCATCCCCCGTATAGTCCGCAATCTGCAGAAAGACCCGCTGTGCATCGTAGTAATTCAGCTTCAGGCGATCCAGGTAACTGCTCTCGGCGAGCATATCGTCGCCGCGGCGCCGACCGTAATCGACCATGTTCTCTTCCCACACTGTCAGACCGGGAAGCGCGTCAGGATCGCTCTGCGGTGCTTCGAACCGGTTCTGAATTTCACCATGGGCTGCGCAGCCGGCAACGGGCACCGAAGAGACCAGCGGTCGCCGTTTCGGATCCGCCACGGTGCATGCGGCGATGAATGTGATAACGAGCACGGCTGCCGGTAACCAGCAGGCATGCAATCGGAATGTGCATTGATGCATCGATGGCATCGGCGTTCCTCGAGGCGGCGTGCGAGCGGGATAGTTCGGTACGCTACCCGGGAAAATGTAGTTCACGACAGGCCGATCCGCCATGCGAAGCGGCCCTGTCGTGAACTCCTCCGGTGTCATGATTTGGCGGGATGGATGGTATTGCGTCCCCGCCGGGAGCGATCGGGATCAGATGCCGTGACGTTCCAGTCCTCGCGTACGCCAGTCGACGTACTGGAAGCTGGCCCGATAGCTCTGGTTGAATCGCTTGCCGGACTGGAGGTTTGCAAGTGCCACGCCGCCGGCGAAGATGTCGTCGCCGCGATTCAGCCAGCGCTCGTCACCGGTGTGATAGAACAGCCAGCCGTACATCGGTGCGATCAGCATGTTGAGGTCGGGTGCCGGTGCGTTGCCGCCCACACCGCTGGTGGCGGGCTGCACATACTCGAACGCCCCGTAGCCGCTGCCGTTAACGTTCGCGACCCACATCGTGTCCCAGAGGAAATCGCCGAGACGTTTGAGGGCGGGCAGAACACGCGCGTCCGGATCGCCAACCTCGACCGAGCGCTCGTAATGCGCGATCAGGGCGGAGGCGGTCAAACCGCCCATGAATGCCTGACAGAACTGCCAGTCCGGAGACGTATCGACGTAGTCGCGCGAGACCCAGATGTCGATATGACCGAGCGCCAGGTCAGCGAGTGCGCCGATGCGACCTGTCTGACGTTCGTGACCAGCCCGGTCTGCCAGTACCTGTGTTTCCAGCGAATAGGCGACCTCGCGCGAATATTTCTGTTTGCGCCACTCGCCGTCCGACCGCGATGGGTATGAGAAAGGCGGCCGGTCGCGCAGTCGGGCGAGATACTCGAACGATTCTTCGTCGCCGTTGCGAGTCGCGTCAATGAACAGCCCGTGCGGGAATCGCTGGTACCCTGCGGCCCGGAAGTCGGCGTTCTCCAGATACCTCTTGTAGACCGATTCGGCCGCTTCACCGTATGAACGCCAGGGCTGGCTCTCGCCCAGGTAATTCGCGATCTGCTCGTGGATGCGCTGGGTATCGTAATACCGCAACTTGAACCGGCTGAGGTAATCCGTTTCGTTCTGGAGTTCCTGGCCCCATTTGCGGCCGTACTCCGTCATGTGACGTTCCCAGGTGTCGAATTCGGGGGGTTGGCTCGACGCCTCGATCACGCTTTCTCGCTGGACGCCGTCGCTGCTGCCCGTTGGCGTGCCGCTGGCGTTGCCGCCGTCAGCGGAACCGCCGCCATTGCCGCCGCCGCCGCCGCCTCCGCCACAGCCCGCCAGAGCGGTGACGACGAACAGCGCGCAGAGCGGTCCTGGTCGGTAGAAGATGGAACGGCGACGGGGCGCGCGCAAGGAACTCCGGTGCATGGCTGACTCCACGGTCGTTGGGCCGCACACCCATGTCTCCGTGCGTGCGAACGGAGACGTTTCCCCTCTGGCATTGTTTGTTACGCTTTCCCTGCGTGGGGCCGATCGGCCGGTTCCCTGTTGGGTCTCACGCGAAAGGCGACGTTGTACGGCTGCGCTCGCAGCCGGTCAACGCTTCTCCAGACGAGTGGGTTCATCGTTGCGATAATCGGTCCGGCCTTTGGAAAATCCGGACGGTGCGGAGCGTGGCGACCCTCTACCGATCGGCGTGACGCGCGACCCCCTCGCTCCGCCACTCGACGAACCGGAAGCTGTCGCGGTAGTTCTGATTGAATAGTTTCGCGGTCTCCAGATTCGCGAGCTCCACACCGCCGGCGAAGATGGCGTCACCGCGCTGCAGCCAGGCGTTGTCCCCTGTTTGCAGATACAGCCATGCGAACATCGGTGCAATCAACTGATTGAGGTCCGGGGCGGGTAACTCACTGCCGACGCCGCTGATGGCGGGCTGGACGTACTTGAACGCCCCATGGTCCGTGCCGTCGATATCCGCGACCCACGTCTCCTCCCAGAGAAAGTCCGCGAGCCGCTTCAACGCCGGGATAACCCGATCGTCCGGGTTGTCGAGTTCGACCGACCGCTCGTAATACTGGATCAGGGCGGACGCGGTCAGGCCGGCCATGAAGGGCTGGCAGAACCGCCAGTCGGGATCGCGGTCGATGTAGTCCTTCGTTACCCAGATATCGATGTGCCCGAGGGACAGATCGACCAGTGTCGACAGTCGTTCAGCCTGGCGTGGGTAACCGGCGCGTTCAGCAACGATATGACTCTCGATTGAGTAGGCGATCTCCCGCGAGTATTTCTGCCGGGCCCACTCTTCTTCCTGGTTGATCGGAAAGGAGAATGGAGGTCGATCACGCAGTTTCTCGAGGTAGTCGCGCGACTGGTTGTCGCCTGTACGTTCCCAGTCGAGGTACAGACCGTGCGCAAAGCGCTGCCATCCGAGCGCACGGAAGTCGGCTTTTTCGAGGTAGGTCTTGTAGTTCGACTCGGCTTCCTGGCCGTAGTCCCGCCAGGGTCGGATTTCGCCGAGATACGCACCGATCTGCTCATGGATGCGCTGTGCGTCGTAGTAGCGCAGCTTGAACTTTTCGATGTAGTCGGTCTCGTTCTGCAGTGCCTTGCCCCACTTGTGGCCGTACTCGACCATATTCCGCTCCCAGGCGCCGATCCTCGGGGGCAGGGTGGACGCAGTCACGGTCGAGTCGTTCCCGTCCCGATCCCCGACGTCGGCAGGGCGATGGCCGCCGTTACTGCCCCAGGCGGTCGCCACGGCCAGCATCGCGCCCAGAGTCGTGATGCGCAGCAGCAATATGTTGACGGGACACGACAATCCGGAATCTGCCATGGATATCCACGTTCATTATGGAGCACGCCGTTTCGGGAATGTATCCAGTCACGGCTACAGGACGAATCGTAGGTACTGATAACCAAAAGCGCCAGAATCTATCGTCTCGGCGACCCAGACGCATGTGGTTGATATTCCGGATCGTCCTGCAGGAACTGCGGGTGAGTTCGGCCGTGCGCGTTTGCGGGCCGCTGGCTTGGCTCGCCTGGACCCGGACATCGACGGAGACCCTTGAAATGTCGCCCTGTTTCATCGCGGGCAATGTGCGGAGCGATGGATCCGGCGTCCCTGCAGACATCGGTCCGGCCCCGGTTCGCACCGGGGCCGGATCCATGGGCCGCTTACTATGAACCGTATTTCTCCACGGCCTCGGAGCGCCACTCGATGAAGTTGAAACTCGAGCGATAGTTCTGGTTGAAGTTCTTGGCCCGCTCCAGCCATGAGAGTTCGACGCCGCCGGCGAAGATGTCGTCGCCCCGCTGCAGCCATTTACCGTCACCGGTCTGCAGGTACAGCCAAGCAAACATTGGCGCGATCAGTTGGTTGACGTCCGGAGCCGGGGATTCACTGCCGACGCCGCTGGTGCTCGGTTGGACGTACTCGAACGCTCCATAGCCCGTACCGTTGACGTTGGCCACCCACATCTCGTCCCAGATGAAATTGGCCACGCGCTTGATTGCGGGGATGATTCTGGGATCCGGGGTGCCGAGTTGCATCTGGCGCTCGTAATATTCGATCAGGGCCGAGCCGGTCAGACCTGTCATGAAGGCCTGGCAGAAATGCCAGTCAGAATTACCGTCCAGATAATCCTTGGTCACCCAGATGTCGATATGGCCGAGAGCCAGATCAACGAGTGTATCGAGGCGCTGGGTCTGCCGCGGATATCCAGCGCGCTCGGCGATGATCGGACTCTGGATGGAGTAGGCAATCTCGCGGGAATACTTTTGCTTGGCCCATTCGTCTTCCCAGCCGGAGGGATACGAGAACGAGGGCTTGTCGCGGACCTCGTCCAGGTATGCCAGAGACTGGCTGTCGCCCGTGCGCTTCCAGTCGAGGTACAGACCGTGGGGGAAGCGCTGGTACCCTGCCGCCCGAAAGTCGTTATTTTCCAGGTAAGTCTTGTAGTTGTCCTCGGCCTCTTGACCATATGAACGCCATGGCTGGGTTTCGCCCAGATATTCGCCGATCTGCTCGTGGACGCGCTGGGCGTCGTAGTAGCGCAGTTTGAATTTTTTGAGGTAGTCGGTCTCGTTCTGTAGCGCTTTGCCCCACTTGTGGCCGTACTCGACCATGTTCTGCTCCCATTGCTCGATTTTCGGGGGCAGAGCGGATGCGGTTACGGTCGTGAACGTTGCGTAGTGGTTGTCTGCAATGGAATCGCCTTCCGCGGTTACGAGATCGGTGGTCACTTCGATCGTGTATGTTGTACCCGGCGCCAGTTTATCTGTCGGATCAAGACGCGCGGTACCGTCGCTGAACTCGATGGTTCCGGCAACCTGCCCGCCGGGGCCTTCGAGGATGAAGCTGTCCGCGTCCACGGATTCGGGATCCAGTGAGGTATCCGCCTCGAAACTGACCGAGCGGGAAAGGGATACGCCAGTGGCCTGGTCTTCCGGGCTGAATGAGATATCGACCTCGGTACTCGACGTGTTGTCGTTCGTCGACTTATCGCCCGTTGAACCACCGTCGGTCGAGCTACTGTCGGTCGAACCACCGTCGGTCGAACCACCGTCGGTCGAACCACCGCTGGGCGACCCGCTGTCGTTGGTCGAGCCTGAGTCGCTGGTCGATCCGTCGCCGGAACTATCGTCGATACAGGCCGTCGTTACGGCCAGCATAGCGCTCAGGGCGGCGATACGCAGGAGCAGGATGGAGCGGGAATGTCTGGGGCGGTGCAATACCGTTTCCGGGGTTTCCGGTTGCATGCTGACTCCTTCCGGTTCTCCGGAAGCTGAATTACCCGCACACAGTGCCGAAGTGCCCTTCCGGGCCAATCGGCGCGAACATACCCCCGTTGCCCGGTGCCCACCGCACCGGTTGATGCTTTACTGAAAAGGGATCGAATATTGCGAACGGCGCCGCGCAAACGGACCGTTTTCTTGTTGAGCGCAGGTTATTGATCGGGGGCCGATTCAACCGCCGACTGGTTCACAATTTTTCGCCGCGAATTTGACGGATGTCATGTGGCGGACTACGTAATGCAACCAGCGCTGCAATTCGGGCTCAAGATGCTATATTTAACGCGCGATTCGTCCGGGCGGGCGTACGAATCGGTACGGGTGCCTCCCGCAGTGGCTGGGGCTGCTGGAATGAAATCGTGCTGAAGCGCATGCTGAAACGAACTCTGCTCGCCCCGCTTCTGGTCGAGCGTGCCGGGGGTTCCTCCAACCGCGTGGCCCTGACCTTCGATGACGGGCCAGACCCCAGCCATACCGCTGATCTGCTGGAGGTATTCCGGCGCCACAACGGTCGCGGGACGTTTTTCCTTGTCGGCGAACGGGTCTCGGAGTATCCGGATCTCGTCGATCGGATCGTTGCGGCGGGTCACGAAATCGGTAATCACTCGTGGTCGCACGCCGAATTCGACGATCTCGACTACGCGGGATTATGCAAGGAGATAGATTCCGCCGATGTGGAGTTGGCCGCCGCAAAGTGGTCCGCCGGGTTCAACGGACTGTTCCGGCCGCCGAAAGGGGCCGTGACCTGCTTATCGCTCCTGTATTCGTTGCTGAACCGGCGCCGCCACGTCCTGTGGAGCATCGATTCTCGCGACTATACCCCAGCGTTGCATAAATTTGGATATTAGACAGCGGCGACGTCCGGCACCAGCATCTTGCGCATGGACATGAACCGCTGCTTCAGGTGGTCGTT
>Ga0136597_1000216_pt1 | contig 29735 bp, 25 predicted proteins | sample AntRauTorcE11898_FD_101385 | JGI IMG/M metagenome (GOLD analysis project Ga0136597, IMG submission 101385) | Saline lake microbial communities from Rauer Islands, Antarctica - Metagenome Torckler E11 #898 | ecosystem: Environmental > Aquatic > Non-marine Saline and Alkaline > Saline | place... | reverse complement strand
CCGCCGTTCACCGTCACGGGCCGTTCCGCCGCATGCGGAAACACGAACCGCACACCATGACCCGCCGGCAACCGCAACTCCGGCACGATCGGCTCGAAGTCGTGCCCATCCGCACCAAGACCATGCAGCCAGATCACGCTCCAGCGATGTTCACCGGGCGCGGGCGTTTCTACGCATTCAGGAAGTGTCTGTGTCATAGGGCGGGGATTGTCCCCGCCGCCACGACTCCCCGCAAGACAAGGACGCGGTCCGGACCGCGCGCCGCAACGGCCCCGTCGGGCCGGATGTAGCGACGGACTGGCCCAGCGTCCAGGCGTTCCGGCGAACCCCGCGGCATGCCTGAACCGGCGCCCTCGCCGTCAGCCACACAACGCCGCACCGCCGCTTGACTGGCGCAATCCGATCCTGCTGCTACGTTTGAATGGTAGCGCCTCAGGCGAAACGTTCCCGTGCTTCAGACGGAATCGTCCGTCCATTGCCTGTCAGACCCAATTTCACACGGGACGAAAAAGCAGTCGACGGGGATGCGTTGGGGTCGATTCGCCGCAAGCCACACGAAGCAAATCAGAGGAACAAGTCACATGTACTACGTAGTGGACACAGAAAAGACATTCGAACAGGCTTCCACGGACCTTGACGCCGAAGTGAAGGCCTTGGGATTTGGCGTCCTGCATATCCATGATCTCGGCGAAACGCTTCGAAGCAAAGGCGTAGAGTTCGAAGAAAACTGCAAAGTGTTCGAGGTATGCAATCCAAAGCAGGCCGCCAAAGTATTATCCGTAGACATGAAGCTCAATATGGCTTTGCCGTGCCGAATCTCGGTATATACCGAAAAAGGCACGACCAGAATCGGCCTGATCAAGCCCACGCAAATGCTCTCTGCACTATCGGATGATCCGGATCTGAATGAGATCGCAAAGGATGTAGAGGACAAAACGATGCAAATGATCAACAACGCCAAATAGATGGAGTGTTCTTGGGACGATGGCGCAGCCGCAATCGCCGCAAACGTCCGCGCCGGATCATCACAGACCGCCACAACGTCCGGTCCATCCACACAAAGATTCAAGACCCGATCCGCACAAACGTCACCGCCATTCACCGACGCCGAAGAAAACACCAGCCGCGCCGCATCAAACAACAACGCGTTCCACCGCCCATCGCGCACGAGCTCAATACCCGCGATCGGCTGATCCTTCCCATCCCCGAGCGCTCTCATGACCCGCCCGGGTGAAGTCGACACCCTGTTCGATACGCTGATGGCCACCGAATGGGTGGTCTACGCCCGCGACTGCCTCGATCACACCCCGACCGTCGTCGACTACCTCACGCGTTACACCCGGCGCATCGCCATCACCAACGCGCGCATCCTCGCCGTCGATGATGAGCACGTTACGCTGCGTTACCGCGACTACCGGGATCGCGGCCGCCACCGGGCGCTCGAACTCCAGAGCACCGAGTTCGTGCGCCGCTTCCTGCTGCACGTGCTCCCGAAGGGGCTGATGCGGGTACGCCACTACGGTTGTTTCCTCGCCAACCGCTGCCGCCGGGAGAAGCTCGCGCGCATCCGTGCGGCGCTGGCCGCGCCGCCACCCGAACCGTACGACCCGGACCCGCAGGGCGCCGCCGCGATCCCGCGCGTGACCGGCGCCATCGCCCCGCGGCGCGGGCGGGTAACACCGCTCCGGGAGGTCCACCGAAGATCGCACTGACGCACACGATGGCGACGTCCCGGCGAAGCGTCCCGTGCGGGGTGCACGGCGAGCCGTGCCCGCGTGTTGGCCATCGCCACCCACGCGCGCTACATTGCCCGCACAGGCGCCGCTCAGGGACGGGAATGATGTTCGACCAACGCCACCATCCGGCCGCCCACCGCCGTTCCCCACGGCGATCTTCGGTGCCACGTCCAGGCGCCGGAAAAACAAAACCCCTTTATAACGCCTGAGCACGATGAACGGCGGCCCAGTCCAACAGACATTTGTCCGCCATGCTGCGCACGGCGCACAAATGCTTAGCTGTTATGTGCCAAGACCCATGGAGGAAGGATGGAGCACAACCTCGAACGTCTAAAAGCCCATATCCTTCCTTTGTCGAACGCCGACGACTTCGACGCCGCCAGGCGAGAGTGGACTCTCGTCGGCATCGAGGTGAGCGAGGAGTTCGACAACTGCCCTTGTGGGCAGGAGATCAAGGAACATTGCTACATTCGCAATGACCTCAACGGAAACACCACCTACGTCGGCAATGTCTGCATCAACAGGTTCATCGGTATAGATACGGGGAATCTTTTCGCCGGCCTAAAGCGTGTGGCACAAGACGACAGGGCGAATGCCAACGAGGACTTAATAATTCATGCCTACAGGTTCGGCTACATTTATGAGTCCGAGTACAAGTTCCTCTTGGAAACCCGCCACAAGCGGAAGCTGTCGCCGAAACAGGTTGCGTCGAAGAAGAAGATAAACCGCCGCATCCTCAACCAGACGGTCGTGCAGCGGCGTAGTAGCACATAACAAGCGCTTGGAGTCCGACCGGACAAAAGCCGCGCAGCGGCTTACGGCCGGCGGCTCAAGCGCGGCGTTATGTGTTTTGGAATGGCGGGTTCCGACCCGAAGCGGACAGCTGTGCTGAACGATGATCGCTCTTGATAAACGGGGTAACTTTATCACTCTGATCCACAATAGCTCTTCATGGGCGGACTATAAGGATACTAAATGGAAGGCCATGTTCCGTTAGAGCGCGAATTTTCACCTGTATACAAAAGTGAAAAAGAAGCGGAGAGTGGCGAATTCCTCTCGGCCTGGGGGCATGCCAAACCGATAGCTTGGGACGGGATGGCGGAAAAATACCGCTGCATCATATTAGCGGAAGCGGGTGCGGGGAAGACGGAGGAGTTGCGGCAACGTGCCAATTCCCTCGCGGGCGAAGGAAAAGCAGCCTTCTTTCTCCGAATTGAAGATATCGAAACTGATTTCTATACCGCGTTTGAAATAGGCGCAGAAGCCCAGTTTCACGCATGGCTGCAGTCGACGGACGAGGCATGGTTTTTCCTGGATTCTGTCGATGAGGCTCGTCTGGAGCACCCGAGAGCCTTTGAGAAGGCTCTTCGCCGCTTTGCCAGGGGGGTCGCAAATGGTGCGCACAGAGCGCATATCTACATTTCAAGTCGTCCCTACGCATGGCGGCCAAAGGAAGACCAAAGACTGGTAGATGAACTTCTGTATCTCCCCGCTGCACAGACAGAAGAGGATGGGGAAGGTGATCGGCAAGCCACGCCGCAAAGCGCCCTCACAGTTTTCACTATGCGCCCTTTGGATGAAGGGCGGATTCGGCGTTTCTGCGTTGCTAGGGCGGCAGAGAATGTCGACGGCCTGATCAGGGAAATCGATCGTGCCGACCTTTGGAGTTTGGCGGAGCGTCCATTTGACCTTGAAGGCATATTGGCCAAATGGGCTGAGGACAACGCTCTAGGCGGCCGTTTGGACTTGCTCCGCCACAACATCGATAAGCGCCTACGTGAAGCGCACAGTACTGACAGGGCGCAACGTCAACCCCTGAATCTTGAACAAGCAAGAGAGGGCGCGCGTTGCTTGGCTGCTGCGGTCGTGCTGTCCGGGCAGGCGGGTCTTAATGTCCCGGATGCTACGCCGCTCAAACCTGGGGTTGACGCAGAAGCCGTCCTCGCTGATTGGAATCCCGAAGGTGTTCGGGCTCTACTTGAACGTGGAATTTTCAACGACATTATTTATGGGGCAGTACGGTTTCGCCATCGGGAGGTACGCGAGTTGCTTGCTGCCGAGTGGTTCTCTTGCCTGTTGAGGTCGGGCAACAGTCGCCGCTCAGTCGAAGCGCTCTTCTTCCGTGAGCAATATGGGCAAGAAATTGTTACCCCTCGACTTCGAGCAATATTGCCTTGGCTCATCCTGTTTGACGACGAAATTCGGCGCAAAGCGCTTCAGATTCACCCTGAAATTGCTGTCGAAGGTGGCGATCCATCACACCTACCATTGGCAGAACGACAGGGGATATTGGCAGACATCGTCCAGCGCATCACTTCGGATCAGGATGATCGCTCCGCACGAGACAATAGTGCAATCGCGCGAATCGCCAATCTAGACCTCTCGGGCAACGCTCAGCAGCTCATAAACGCCTACGCCGACAATGATGATGCCATCTTCTTTCTAGGCCGGCTGGTCTGGCAAGGAGAAATGGCAAGTTGCGTGGCCTCTTTGGCTCCCATTGCAGCAGATGGTTCTCGGGGAATTTACGCCCGAATCGCATCGGCACGCACGGTGATGACTTGCGGGGCCGCAGAGCAAAAACAAAGTTTGTGGCAACAACTCATCGATGGCGATCACCCGATTCCCCGTGAACTGCTCGCAGAGCTGGTGGAAGAAGCTTCGCCTGATAGTGAAGTTGTTGAAAAGCTGGTGATTGCACTGGGCAAGTTGCCGCCCTATGAAAGGTACGAGACCTCCGGCCTTGCTGGTGCTCTACACGGCTTTGTGGAACGCTTGGCGACTGCTGAAGAGCATCAGGCCATCGCTCAATTGATAAGTGGTCTACATGCTTATCTGGAACAGCCACCTTATGTCGAGAGGCGAGAGTGCCATGTCTCGAAGGAATGTGCATGGTTGCTAGGACCAGCCTCACACGCAGTAGAAAAGCTGGTCGCCGCTCGAAGCGACGCCGCTTTAAGCGAAATATCTCTCTCCATCATGCTAATGGTTACAACCTTGCGTCATTGGCAAGACGAAGACCTCAGGGAGTCCAAAACCAGGCTTGATGCGCTTGTTCCCGCATGGCCGGAGCTTAACGATTCCCTTTATTGGTTCAGCATTGAACAAGCTCGATTAGCGCAGGCGCAGCGTACAGATGACCCCTTGACCAATGATTGGCCAGCTTCATGGCTAGACCCATTCTGGAAGTTCGATGCTGACAGCCTCCCGAGGCTACTCGAATATATTGGCTCCCGCGCGCTGCACGACGATAGATCGGTCGCCCTCAGTACAGCGTTTCAAGTTTATGCACGAAATGACCGGCCGGTGGGCATTCTTGCCCAACTAGAAAGTGTCGTTGCCGAAGATTCTGAATTGACAAATAAGTTGGGACTGCTGGTCAATCCGCCGGTATCGGAGAGCGTTCGGAGGCATAAGGAGGAACATGCAGAACACCTACAGAGGCGCAGTGTGGAGGAAGAGCGACAAGAGCAGCAGCGAGCCGAGTGGATAGCGGAGTTACGTGCCAACCCAGAGCGGGTCCGCACCCCGCCTGAAATGGAGCCCGGTGCGTTCATGAATTATCAGTACTGGCTTATGCACGAGCTGCAGGATAGTGGCTTAGCTACAAGCCGCTCTGAGTACGCTAACTGGCGGGCGCTGACTTCAGATTTCGGTGAGAGCGTCGCGCAGGAGTATCGTGAAGCCGCCACAAATCATTGGCGTAGCTACGTGCCATCCCTAAGGTCCGAGGGAGCCCCAGGTAATAGCATCCCATACTCTCTAATATTTGGCCTGGCCGGACTGGAAATAGAGGCCACCGAAAATGCGGATTTCCCAGGCTATCTGGATGAAGCGCAAGCACGTCAAGCTATGCGCTATGTCACCTGGCAGATTAATGGATTTCCGGCGTGGTTTGAGAGGATGCACCAGGCTTTCCCGGGCTTGGTCGAAGAGGCGGTGACCAACGAATTGGTCTGGGAGCTTGAGAACACCAGTCCAGACGAGCCCATGCACTACATTCTCCATGACCTGGTCTATCATGCGCCTTGGCTGCATACCCACATTGCTCCTGCGATACTCGAATGGGTCGAATCCCACCCCTTGCGTATCCACGCCAACCGGGACTACTGCATACACATATTGGTTAACGGCGGGACGGACGCAGCAAGGCTTGCAGAGTTGGCAAACCATCAGATCGCTCAAACAACAGAATCGAACAGTATTGCGTCGTGGTATGCGCTTCGAGTCGATTGCGAGCCAGAAAGTGGCGTCCCGGAACTCGAACAGTGGCTCTCGGGTCTTGACGAGGATGTTGCAATAACCGCGGCGCAGGTGTTCGTTACGGCGCTTATCGGTGGGAGGGGGCTGAGAGAAAGAGGTCCTAGGTTCGGTCACTTTCAATCAGCAGAGCATCTGAAAGTACTCTATACCCTGGCACACCGCTATGTTCGGGCGTCGGATGACATCAATCGTGCCGGTGGGGGCGTGTATTCTCCAGGGCTGCGCGATGATGCGCAGGATGCGCGAGATGGTTTGTTCAAGCTCCTATCGAAAATACCGGGAAAAGCCACTTATACAGCCATAGAGCGACTGATCCACGAACACCCGGACCCAGATTTTCGTCCCTGGATGGCCAAACAGGCGTACAAGCGAGCTGAAGAGGATGGCGACCTTGAGCCTTGGGCCGCTGAGCAGGTCAACGCGTTTGATAAGTCTCAAACAATAACGCCCGCAACGCATCATCAGCTCTTCGAACTGGCTGTGCATCGCTTGCAGGACCTAAAGAACTGGCTGGAAAGGGGAAACGACAGCCCCTGGAAAACTTGGCAGCGTGTCGACGGCGAAACGGAGATGCGCACATTGATAGCTGGCTGGCTCAACCAGCACTGCCGTGATCAATATACGACTGCACAAGAGCCAGAACTCGCCAACAACCAGCGCATGGATATCTGGTTGCAAAACACCAACGTGCACTCACCAGTTCCTATCGAGCTGAAGCTGCTCGACAAAGGATGGAGCGGACCAGATCTTTGTGAGCGGCTACGAAACCAATTGGCAGGTGATTACCTCAGAGAGGAAAGCGCGGGATGCGGCGCAATGCTGTTGGTCTGGCAAGGAAATATCGCCGCTAAACGATGGACGATTGGTGGGCACAGGGTTGAATTAAGCGAATTGGCCAGTGCCCTAAAAGGTTATTGGCAAGAGATTTCAGCCGATTTTCCCAGTGTGGACGCGATCGAAGTTATGGTAATAGACCTGACATTACGAGAACACGCCTCAGATTCATAAGTGGCTAGGCCTATAGGCTCGGAGCAAGAACTAAATCGCAGCTCAAAGACCGCGCTCGGCCGATTCTGGAACTTCTCGGACAGGTTGAGCGATTCGCCTAGGGGGTCAGGCTGCGAATGTCCGCTTCTGTCCGCAAGCAGATGTAGAGAAAAATAGTGAAGTGTTCTAAAGCACATAACAAGGCACTCCAGCCGATCGCTAACGCGCCGGCTGAGTTAAAACGTTATGCGCAAAGGAGGCGTTGAGTGAGTCCCAAAGTATTCATTAGCCACGCCAGCGAGGATAAGCCCCGGTTCGTCACCGCTTTCGCTACGCGCCTACGCGAGAACGGTGTTGACGCCTGGCTGGATCGGTGGGAAATACTTCCGGGCGATAGTCTCGTAGATAAAATTTTCGAAGAGGGGCTCAAGGACGCGCAGGCGGTAATCATCGTCCTCTCTAGCTTCAGCGTGTCGAAACCGTGGGTGTCTGAGGAGCTGAACGCGAGCATGGTCGCGCGTCTTTCCAAGGGAACGAAAATCATTCCCATTGTAATCGATGACTGCGATGTGCCCGAGGCGCTCAAATCAACGCTATGGGAACGAGTGCCAGACCCCGGAGATTTCGAAGAGCCACTGCGCCGAGTCTTGGCTGCAATCTTCGACGTGCGCAAAAAGCCGTACGTTGGCGAGCCTCCGGAGTTCGTGCGGGAGGCAACAGACGGAATCGACGGGATGGCGAGCGTTGATTCAATGGTTCTGAAGCGGGTTGCAGAATACGATCTAAGGAATAACTCCCACATCGTCGAGCCGGAGGACATCTTTTCTGACCTCGATATCCTTGGACTTACAAGGCAGCAGATACTCGATTCCATCGAGATACTGGATTCGGAGGGGATCTTCGAAGTATCGCGCTACATGGGCGGCGGGCCAGACAGATTTGGTTGCCACGTTAGGCTGACGCCCTTTGGCTTTGAGAAATATTGCTCGGCCGAGTTGGATAATTACGAGCAACTGAAAGAGCAATGCGCTGGCTTGATTGTGAACGAAGAAGTGCACGACAATCAGTCCCTGGCCGAAAAAACCGGAGCCCATATTCGGCTAATAGAGCACATCTTGGATGTGTTCGAGTCTAATGAACTAATCGCAACATCGAAGTATCTTGGCGGCAACATCGCTATACATAGCGTTCATGCGAAGTTTCGGCGAATGCTGTCGTGATTGCGCGTAACAAGTCGCTTCAGGTGACGTTTGATCCGCTGCCCATTTTTGCTGCCGCTTCAAACGCACCTGAGCTCATGCGTTATTTGTAAAGTTAATCCCACGCTGGAGATTCTGAATGGAAGATGACGCTGAGATCGAAATGAGTCCCTTGTGTCAGGAACTGACTGATCGCGGCAAATCCGTCAGGGTCGATATCTATCGTGGCGATACCGGAGACTGGGTTCTGGAAGTCGTTGATGAATTTGGTAACTCGACAGTATGGGACGACAAGTTCGATAGCGATGTCGCCGCTTTGGATGAAGCCAAGGCGACCATCCGGGATGAAGGGATTGATTCCCTCATCGGGCTCAAGTCGTAAACCCAGTGAATCAACCGCATAACCCAGCCATGCACCGGATGCCAAGATCTCCGCTTCGCTCGAGTTATGCGACCGGTGATGGCCGGCAGCATGCGGAACGTGACCCACATCGCGGGCATCGCCGGCCTGTGAAGGCGGCTTCCGTGTAGGCAACCCCCGCGCCTGTTGCGCACTACCGTGCGCAGCCCCGGAATGCGATGATCGGGCGACAGTGCTCCCTGGAATCGCCATGATGCAGAACCAGGCCCCCGAACAGCGCGCCCGCGATCGCATCGACGATCAGTTGCGGGCGTCCGGCTGGGCGGTGCAGGGCATGGCGGAGTTGAATCCGGCGGCGGCGCGCGGTGTCGCGGTGCGCGAGTACCCCACGGACACGGGGCCGATGGACTACCTGCTGTTGGTCGATGGCGAGCCGGTCGGGCTCGTTGAAGCGAAGCGGGAGGAGGAAGGCCACCGGATCAGCCGGGTGGAGGAGCAGTCGGCGCGCTATGCGAGCGCCGAGCTGCGGCACATCGGCCGGGCGGATCTGCGTTTCGTCTACGAGGCGACGGGCGAGATCACGCGGTTTACCGATCGCGGCGATCCGGCGCCCCGGGCGCGCGAGGTGTTCCAGTTCCACCGGCCCGAGACGCTGGCGTCGTGGCGCGCGCAATCGGCGACGCTGCGGGCGCGCTTCGGCAACCTGCCGACGCTGGCGCCGGACGGCCTGCGCGACTGCCAGTTCCGTGCCATCGGCAACCTGGAGACCTCGCTCAGGGAGGGTCGCCCGCGGGCGCTGATCCAGATGGCCACCGGCGCGGGTAAGACCTTCACCGCTATCACCAGCATCTACCGGCTGCTCAAGCATGCCGGCGTGGGGCGCGTGCTGTTCCTGGTGGATACGCGCAACCTGGGTGTGCAGGCCGAGAACGAGTTCCACCAGTACCTGCCGCAGGACGACAACCGCAAGTTCACCGAGCTCTACACCGTCCAGCGCCTGCGCTCGCCGCACGTGCCCACGGACGGTCAGGTCTGCATCAGCACCATCCAGCGCCTGTATTCCATCCTCAAGGGCGAGTCGCTGGCCGAGGAAGCGGAGGACGAGCCGGGCGGACTGGATGCGCTGCGCCGGGAACCCTTGCCGGTGGTCTACAACCCGAAGGTGTCGCCGGAGTTCTTCGACGTCATCGTCATCGACGAGTGCCACCGCTCGATCTACAACCTCTGGCGCCAGGTGATCGAGTACTTCGACAGCTTCCTGGTCGGCCTGACGGCCACGCCGGACAACCGCACCTATGCCTTCTTCCACCAGAACGTGGTCAGCGAGTACCCGCTGGAGCAATCGGTGGTCGATGGCGTCAACGTCGACCACTTCGTCTGGCGTATCGACACACGCCTGACCCGCGAGGGCGGGAAGATCGAGGCCGAGGAGACGGTGGAGCACCGCGACCGTCTCACCCGCGAACAGCGGTGGTCGCAGCTCGACGAAGACATGGAATACGCCGGCAGCCAGCTCGACCGCAGCGTGGTCAACCCGAACCAGATCCGCACCGTGATCCGGGCCTTCCGCGATGCCCTGGCGCGCATGTTCCCGGACCGGCGACTGCCGGAGGGTGAGGGTGGACCGGCCGGCGTGGAGGTGCCCAAGACGCTGATCTTCGCCAAGACCGACAGCCACGCCGACGACATCATCAACATCGTGCGCGAGGAGTTCGCGGCCGGCAACGATTTCTGCCGGAAGATCACCTACCGCATCGACGAAGATCCACAGGGCCTGCTGAACAGTTTCCGCAATGACTACAACCCCCGCATCGCCGTCACCGTGGACATGATCGCCACCGGCACCGACGTCAAACCCATCGAGTGCCTGCTGTTCATGCGCGACGTGAAGAGCCGCAACTACTACATGCAGATGGTCGGCCGCGGCACCCGCAGCCTGGACGCGGACGGGCTCCGCCAGGTCAACCGTTCCGCCAGCGGGCCCAAGGAACACTTCGTGCTGGTCGATGCCGTGGGCGTCAGCGAGTCGAAGAAGATGGAGACCGGCACCCTGGAGCGCAAACCCAGCGTGCCCATGAAGGACCTCATGCAGGGCGTGACCATGGGCGTGCGTGACCCCGAGACCCTGAGCAGCCTGGCCGGCCGCCTGGCGCGCTTCAGCAAGCGCCTGAACGACGAGCAACAGCAGGAGGTCCGCCGGATCACCGGCGGTCCGGACCTCAACACCATCGCCTCCGAGCTGTTGATTACCGACGATCCGGACGCCCTGCGGAGCGCGGCCCGCGAGGCGCACCACCTCCCCGAATCCGCCGAGCCCGCGCCCGAACAGATCGAGACCGTGCGCGAGGAGCGCGCCCGCTACGCGACGGCCGCCATCACCGGCCCGCTCACGACCTACCTGGAGGACGTCCGCCAACGCCAGGAACAGCTCGTCGACGAGATCAACCCGGACGAGCTCGAGATCAGCGAGTGGGAGGTCGACGCCGAGGCCCATCGGGAATCGCTGCGCCAGTCATTCTGCGAATGGCTGGAAAGTCACCGGGCCGACATCGATGCCCTGACCATTTACTATGAGCAGCCCCACCGGCGCCGCGAGATCACCGCCCGTGCCATCCGCGACCTGCTCGAGGCCCTCAAGCGCGAGCAGCCGAAGCTGGCGCCGGCTCGTGTGTGGGAGGCCTACGCGCGGTTGGATGAAGTGCAGGTGCGCCGCCCGGAATCCGAGCTGGCCCAGATCATCGCCCTGGTGCGCCGCGTCGCCGGCTGGGACGACCGACTGACCCCCTACGCCGAGACCGTGCGCGCCAACTTCAAGCGCTGGGTCTTCGGCCGCCACTCGGGCAACCAGCCCAAGTTCAACGAGGAACAAATGGCCTGGCTGGAGAAGATCCGCGACCACATTGCCGCCAGCTTCCACGTCACCGTGGACGACCTCGACTACGCCCCCTTCGATGCCGAGGGCGGGCGCGGGCGCATGTGGCAGTTGTTCGGCGAGGATATGGAGGATGTGTTGGACCAGATGAATGATGAGTTGGCGGCGTGAGTACGGATAACCCGGAAGCTCTGCCAACCGGGTGGGCGATCTCGACGCTTGGCGAGATCGGCGTGTGGCGGGGTGGATCAACGCCTTCAAAGAGCAATCCAGACTACTGGACTGATGCCGACTATCCGTGGGTTACACCCAAGGATATGAAGGTAGGTGCCATTTCCGATTCAGAAGATCATTTGAGCGAGAAGGCGCTCGCGGAAGCCGGTATCAATCTGATCCCTGCAAGCTCGGTACTTCTGGTTACACGTAGCGGGATCCTGAGTCGGATGCTGCCGGTGGCGGTCACCGGGCAGCCCGTCACGATCAATCAGGACCTCAAAGCGATAACCCCATTCCATGGGATCGATGCGGAATACATTGGATGGTTCTTTCGGTTCTCTGCGACTCCGATTCTGCAATCATGCTCAAAACCCGGAACGACGGTCGCAAGCATCAATACCGAGGAATTGAAAGCCGTCAGTATCCAGATTCCCCTTTGGAATGAACAGCGCCGCATCGTCGCCAAGATCGAACAGCTTTTCTCCGAACTCGATAACGGCGTGGAAAGCCTAAAAGCCGCCCGCGCACAGCTCAAGACCTACCGCCAGTCCCTGCTCAAGGCCGCCTTCGAAGGCCGCCTCACGGAGGAATGGCGTCGCGAGAATGCCGACAATCTCGAAACTGCAGACGAACTTCTCCGTCGCATTCAAACAGAACGTGTCGCGCGCTACGATCAGCGGCTGGAAGAGTGGAGGACCAAGATCAGGGAATGGGAAGTGGAGGGGCGGGCTAGTCAAAAGCCGAAAAAACCGAGCCTCGTTAAAGGAGCAGAGCCCTTCTCAGATCAGGATCTATCATCACTGCCGGAACTGCCACAAGGGTGGAGCTGGACCCCATATTCTGCGCTTTGCGAGAGTATCAGGAATGGCGTATCGAAAGCCCCCCAAGACGGTGACGGAGATCGGATACTTCGAATTAGCGCCGTAAGGCCAATGGCTTTTGATCTCGAAGATTACCGTAGAATCGAAAATTCATCGGGTGAGTTCGACGGTTATTTTCTGAAGCGCGGAGATATAGTTTTTACTCGATACAATGGATCACGTAATTATGTAGGTGTGGCTGCGGTGTTCCGGTCAGACAAGCCTTACCTGTATCCCGATAAACTGATAAGAACGCGTGTCGAAGCAGAATTGGTTTCGCCGGATTATCTTGAGGCCGCGGTCAATACGGGAGAGGCGCGGCGTTTTACCGAAAGCAGGATCAGGACAACAGCCGGGCAATCCGGGATTTCCGGGGCCGATATAAAGCGCATTCCCGTTCCGCTTTGCTCTTATGAGGAACAGATCCTCATTGCGGACCTGCTGAACTCGGGATTGTCCCGGATTCAGGACCTCGAAAGAAGCATCGAAGCGGCATACAGTCGATCAGAGTCATTAAGATATTCGATTCTGAAACGCGCATTCGAAGGCAAACTCGTCCCGCAAGATCCCGATGACGAACCCGCAAGCACCCTGCTGAAGCGAATCCGGGCCGAGCAGGAAGAAGCACCGAAGCCGCGCCAAAGGCGGCGAAAAGCACAAGCATAACCAGCACGGAGGCTGTATGAGCGAGATCGTGATATTCGAGGATGATGCGCAGTCGGTGGAGGTTCGGCTGGAAGGGGATACGCTGTGGGCGACGCAGAGCCAGATGGCCGAACTTTTCGATGCTTCCACGGACAATATCGGCCTGCACCTCAAGAATGTGTACACGGAGGGTGAGCTCGATGAGGGGGCAACTACCGAGGATTTCTCGGTAGTTCGCGAGGAAGGCAGCCGCCAGGTACGGCGGCGGCTCAAGCACTACAACCTGGACGCGGTGATCTCCGTCGGTTACCGGGTCAGCTCCGGCCGCGCCACTCGCTTCCGCCAATGGGCGACACGCGTCCTGCGCGAGCACCTCACGCAAGGTTATAGCCTGAACGAGCATCGTCTGGCCCAGCAGGGGCTCGCGGAGCTGGAGCAGGCGGTCGATCTGCTGGGGCAGACCCTGACCCGGCAGGAGTTGGTTTCCGACGTCGGACAGGAGGTGGTCGGGCTGATCCTGGGTTATGCCCACACCTGGCGGTTGCTGCAGGATTATGACGAGGGCGAACTCGGCCTGCCGGCGGGCGCCAGTGCCGCCCGGGGGATTCTGGGGGAGGATGAAGCCCGCCGCGCGCTGGACACCCTGGCGGGCGAGCTGCACGAGCGGGGCGAGGCCACCGAGCTGTTCGCGCGCGACCGCGGCGACGGCCTGGCCGCGATCCTCGGCAATCTCGCGCAGAGCATGTTCGGTGAGGCCCTGTACCCGACCCGCGAGGAACGCGCGGCGCACCTGCTGTACTTCGTGATCAAGAACCACCCGTTTTCCGACGGCAACAAGCGCTCCGCCGCCTTCCTGTTCCTGCTGTACCTGCGCCAGGAGGGCATGCGCCTGACCCTCAATGATCAGGGCCTGACAGCCCTGACCCTGCTGGTCGCCGAGAGCGATCCCAAGGCCAAGGACCTGATGGTCCGGTTGGTGATGAACCTCATCGCGGACGGGGCAATCCATCCGGAAGCCGGGGAAAAGCGCCCGGATGAATAGGGGCCGCCGTGTTGCGGTCTCCAACGGACCTGGCCTACGCCCGCACGCTGTGCGTGCCTGCTGTTCACAATGGCCCGGATTTGAGAAGATGCCCGCCAACGTGCTCAAAAAAACCAATTTATGAGCAGTTCCTGGCGCGATATTGGTGGGAAAGACCATGACTTCGGATGTGAACAGCCATTTCCCGCCCGCCGGATCGCTGGAGACACCAGCGGTGTTGCGGGCGCTGGTCCCGGCGCACCGTTATCTCGCCGAACTCAAGGGCGTGGCGCGGACCATCCCGAACGAGGGGCTGCTGGTGTCCACTCTGTCTCTGCAGGAGGCGCAGAGCAGCTCCGAGATCGAGAACATCATCACCACCCAGGATGCGCTCTATCGCTATCAGGTTCAGCCCGCGTCGGTGGATCTCGCGAGCAAGGAAGTGGCGTGGTACGCGGATGGTCTGGACGTGGGGTTCCGGGCGGTTCGCGAGACCGGACTGCTGACGGTGAATACGATCCTCCGGGTGCAGGCCGCGCTCGAGGGCAACGACGCGGGTTTCCGCAGGACGCCGGGGACCGTGCTGCGCAACGAGCAGACCGGCGAGGTCGTGTACGAACCGCCTTCGCCCGAGCGGGTACCGGCGTTGATGACCGAACTCGAGAGCTGGCTGCACGCGGACGGGCCCGAAGACCCGTTGGTGCGCATGGCGGTCGTACACCACCAGTTCGAGACCATACATCCCTTCTACGATGGCAATGGGCGGACCGGGCGAATCCTCAATATCCTGTTCCTGGTGCGCGCGGGGCTGCTCGATTCGCCGATCCTTTATCTCAGCCGGTACGTCAGCCAGACCAAAGGCACGTATTACGCCGAGCTGCAGCGGGTGCGCGAGACCGGCGAGTGGGAGGGGTGGCTGCTGTACCTGCTGCGGGGGATCGCCGTCACCGCGCGGCACACCACCGGGCTCGTGGAGGCCATCGGCCAGCTGCTGCAACAGCACAAACATGTCATCCGTGAGCGCTACAGGTTCTACAGCCAGGACCTGATCAACAACATCTTCCGCCACCCCTATACGAAAGTGGCCTTCGTGGAACAGGACCTCGGGGTGTCGCGGGCCACGGCGGCGCGCTATCTGGACGCCCTCGCCGAGGGCGGGATTCTGGACAAGTACCGGCTGGGGCGTGAGAACTACTACGTCAACCGCGAACTGGTTCGCCTGCTGTTCGAGTTGCCGCCCATGGACACCGAGCCGACAGACACTGAACAGGGGCAAAAGACGCGATGAACGCCGAGAATCTGATCGCCAAGGTCTGGAACTTCTGCCACATGCTCCGCGACGACGGCGTGAGCTATGGCGATTACCTGGAGCAGCTGACCTACCTGATCTTCCTGAAGATGGCGGAGGAGTACCGCCACAAGCCGTGGTACCGCGACGTCGGTATCCCGGACGGGTACGACTGGAACAGCCTCAAGGCGCGCAAGGGAGCGGCGCTGGAGGCCCACTACATCGAGCTGCTGCGTGAACTGGGCCAGCAGAAGGGGATGCTGGGACAGATCTTCACCAAGGCGCAGAACAAGATCCAGGACCCCGCCAAGCTGGCCCGGCTGATCGAGATGATCGATGCCGAGACCTGGGTGATGCTCGACGCGGAGGTGAAGGGCGACCTGTACGAGGGCCTGCTGGAGCGCAACGCCCAGGACACCAAGTCCGGCGCCGGGCAGTACTTCACCCCGCGCCCGTTGATCCGCGCGATGGTGGAATGCGTGCAGCCGAAGGCGGGGGGCACCGTCGCGGATCCGGCCTGCGGCACCGGGGGCTTCTTCCTGGCCGCGTATGACTTCATCAAGGAACACCATCTGGACGCAATGAGCGCCGAGCAGAAGAAGGCGCTCAAGCACGAGACCTTCCACGGCCACGAGATCGTGCCCGCCGCGCGGCGGATGTGCCTGATGAACCTGTTCCTGCACAACATCGGCGACATCGGCGACGAGCCCACGATCTCGCCGACCGACGCGCTGCTCGCGGAGAGCCCGAAGCGCCACGACTACGTCCTCGCCAATCCGCCGTTCGGCAAGAAGAGCACGCTCACGGTCACCAACGATGCCGGTGAGCAGGAGAAGGAGGACTTCGTCTACAACCGGCAGGATTTCTGGACCACGACCTCGAACAAACAGCTCAACTTCGTCCAGCACATCCGCACGATGCTCAAGGAGAACGGCCAGGCGGCCGTGGTGGTGCCGGACAATGTGTTGTTCGAAGGCGGCGCCGGCGAGACGGTGCGCCGCAAGCTGCTCGAGACGACCGAGCTGCACACGATCCTGCGCCTGCCGACCGGGATCTTCTATGCCCACGGCGTCAAGGCGAACGTGCTGTTCTTCGACGGCCGCCCCGGCCGCGCGGAGCCCTGGACGGACGCGGTCTGGTTCTATGACTATCGCACCAACATCCACCACACGCTCAAGAAGAAACCGCTGCGCGACGAACACCTGCGAGATTTCGTCGAATGCTACCGCCCGGGTGAGCGCCATAAGCGCGAGCAGACGTGGAGCGAAGACAACCCGGACGGCCGCTGGCGTCGGTACAGCCGGGAGGAAATCCTCCAACGCGATAAGACCAGCCTCGACATCTTCTGGCTGCGCGACGATTCGCTGGGTGATCTGGATAACCTGCCCGAGCCAGATGAGATCGCCCAGGAAATCGTCGAGAACCTGGAATCTGGTTTGGAGAGATTCCGCAGTGTGCTGGCCGAACTGGACCGTTGAGGGTAGGTGTCGATGAATTCGATCGGTAACCAAAAGTCGGTTGCCGCGGATCGGTAGGCGAGAGGGATTGGCCCAGGCATCAGTGCAAACGCACAGTGAAGCAGTCCAGTGCCTGTACTACACTTCGGCTGCTCTTGCGCGAAGGTGGCGACCACTCCTGGTCGCCGGCCGACCGCCCCCGAAGGATATCCTCCGACCGGTCAACACGCCCCCGAATGAACGCTTACGACAATAACCACTCAATACTCGCATCCCAGCCAGCGCTTCGTGTCGGTCTTTTTTGCGTCCTGATCCTGATCGTTCTTGGTATCGTTGATCATGTAACAGGTTACGAGATTGCGTTCTTACTTTTTTATCTTGCCCCTGTAGGTCTCGCGGCTTGGCGGTTGAGTAGACCCACGGCGATCTTTGTATCCGTACTGGCCGCTTCTATTTCGCTGTTGGTCGACTATACGTCCGGTCATACATACAGCCACCCGGCAATCGCATACTGGAACGCGGCGGTTCGATTGAGCGTTTTTGTCATCATCGCTCATTTAATATCAGTCATTCGATCGCTCCTTGAAACGCAAACCTCACTCGCCCAGCGGGATGGCCTGACCGGACTTATTAACGCTCGATCGTTTGGACAAGCGTGCACGTCTGTATTCGATCATTCACGCCGTTACGGCCACACTACTGCGCTGGGTTATATAGACATCGACGGTTTCAAGGGCGTCAACGACTCGCTTGGGCACAGTGTTGGCGATGAAGTTCTCAAGGCCGTGGGCTGGGCGTTGGCCAACAGGCTCAGGGTTTCCGACATGGGCGCTCGTCTTGGCGGTGATGAATTCGCCATATTGCTGCCCGAAACAGCGATGCCGGGTACACGCAGCTTCTTTACCGAGCTGCACACCGACCTTGTTAACCTGGCCACCTACAACGAATGGCCAATAGGTTTCAGCATCGGGGTGGCCGTTTTCGTTTCTCCGCCCGAGAACCCGGACGAAGCGATTCGGCATGCGGATGAGTTAATGTACAAGATGAAGAACTCAGGCACGAACAGCATACAATTTGCTGAATTCGGTGCGGGTGCCTAGTGTCCTTTAATAAAGGTGATCGGGCGCAAAATGATCGGGAATAGGAATACGGTTCTCCGGTTCGTCAACGCTGGATACCGGCCGCCCCACGGCGATTAAAGTCGAGATCAAACGCGCCGAGGCGGTCATCACCAGCGACACCCTCAAGGTTCCCGTTGAGGCTGTAGAAGAAGTCGCTGCTCCCCGTGAGCAGGCGGTAGGCGCCGCGGCCGATCGTGGCGAAGTCGAGCTGAACCGGGATATCGACTCGTCCGGTGCCCTTGGCCGGTACGTTGGCCGTCATCCCTTCTTCGCCACTGAGCCAGGCCTCACCGTTGACCGCTAGGTCGTATTCGAGACGATCGAGATCCAGACCGAACGTATTGGGATTGTCGACGGCCAGTTCCAGCGTCGCTCGTGCACCGCTCCAGCCCAGTTCGTCCAGCCGCAGTTGCTTCAGCGATACGCTTGGCAGGCGCGGCACGGGCAGCGTGCCGGAAGTCGTGGCGGGGATCGTTCGGGTGCCGAGCATGGGCACGTCGATATCGAGGCCGAGCGCGAGCGTGTAGTCGATCTCGTCGCGACTGCCGACATCGCGCACGATGTCGCGGACATCGGCGAAGTCGAACTGCAGCGGGACCTCGATGCTGGCCGCCTCATTGGCCCCTATGCGGAGCGCCCGCTTCCGTTCGCCGGCGAGCAGGGAACGCCCGGCCAGCTGCAGATCGTAGTCGAACCCCGCGAGGTTGACTGATACCGGGTTGGGATTGTCGATGCGGACATCGGCGAGCAGTTCTGCGCTGTCGAACGAGATGGCGCCAAGCCGTGCCGAGTCGACGATCACGTCGGGCTGGCGCCGGGCGAGTTCCTCTTCCAGCGCTGCACAGCCGCTGAGCAGTAGAACGGCGCTCAGTGCGAGCGTTGCCGAATACCTCATGATGCGGTCCCTCGTAAGTGCATTATTGATGGAACATCGTACGGCGCGGAGAACGGAAGCGCCATTGCCCGGGTCGCAAAGGGCCCGGAATCATGGCGTGCCGGCTCGCTCGCCGATCTGCTGCTCCCGACGCTCACGCTGGAAACGCTTGAGCCGGTCGATCCTGGCGGCGGTCCAGCCCTCGGGCTCGGTGATCGCGATCCAGGCATCGATGTAGTGCTCCGGGGCGTAGACATGGCCGTGGCCCATCGGTGCCTGGTCCCCCGCCAGGATGTCGATCGCGAGCTGCAGCATGGTGACGACCGGATACCAGCGCAGTTCGTCCGATACGTCCGGTCCTCGTGGTGGCCGCATCCACTCGGGTTCACGATAGAGAATCGATGGGTCGAAGAACGTGACTGGGTCGCTGGCGTACTGCAGATACGCGATCCGTAACGGACCCCAGTCGGTATCGCCCGCCTCGAGGTGGTTGTTCTGGTTGGTGAAGCGGACAACCGAGCCGCCACGAAAGCGGGGCAACCACGCCGGCGTGCCCGGCCGGCGCTGATTCGTCATGTCGCGCCAACGCTCGCTGCGGAACGGCGGACCGCTCCAGAGCGCGCCGGAGAACGGGTCGGTGATGATGTCGTAGAGATTGACCGCGCGCTCGGAATTCAGTGCACCGAGGCTGAGACCGTACAGATAAAGCGCAGGGCGATCATCGGCCGGCAGGTTGCTCCAGTGATCGTAGACCGTCCGGAACACCGCCTCGGCCGTGTCCGCCCCATATTCCGCCTCCGCCATCAGCGACAGCCAGCTCGGGAGGTAGGAATACTGCACGCCCACGGTGGCGATATCGCCGCCATGGAGGTATTCGAGGGGCGCGATCGCTCCGTCATCGATCCAGCCCTTGCCCGTCGGCGTCGCCACGACGAGCAGGGATCGATCGAAGGCATCGACCCGCTTCAGTTCCGCAAGCGCCTTCTGCGCGCGCCCTTCGATGGTGTCGTCGGCATTGAGGCCGACATAGATACGCCGTGGCTCCTGCGTGTCGCGGTCAACGAACGCGCTGATCGCCTCCGCTGACGGGGTTCGGCTGACGAACCGGCGTCCCTGACGTCCGAGATCCTGCCAGCTCACCAGCGATGCGGCGCTGCCGGTCATGTTCGAGTCCGCGGGCTGTTCCACGTCTGCTTCGATGAGAAGGTCGGCCTGTTGCGCGGCCCGGTCGGCGGCGATCAATGCATACCGCACCAGAATGCCGTCGACGATCGCGCCGAAAAGCAGCAGCGCGACGACGACGCCGGCTACGTTGGCCACCCTGTGCGGGATGAATCGGCGCAGACGCCCGGCTACCTGGCGGAAGACAAGCTGGAACAGCCGGCCGAGGGCGAGCGCGATCGCGAACACGGTCAGCGCCAACGCGCCGACACGCCACGGCTGCGCGCTGTCGACACGCTCCATGTCCATCACGACGCGAATCGAGTTCTGCCAGCCGGCCGCCTGATACAGAAAGACCATCGCGATGATCAGGCAGACTGCGCCGGCGAGCATCACGAAGGTTCGGTGAAGGCGCCCGTTCGAGCGTGGGAGTCCGAGGTAGTCCCACAGCGCCTGCAGACCTACACCGAGACCGTAACCGGCCGCCAATGACAGGCCGGAGAGGATTCCCTGCAGCACAAAGGGGCGCGGCACGAGGCTCGGGGTAAGCGACGCGGCGAAGAACAGGGTGGCAAGCAGGATGCCGGGGGTGGACAGGGACTGGATAAACCCTTGCAGCCACGCTGGAGCACGGAGCTGACTTAACTTGGTCGGGAGGCGTATCGACATCCGCGGAATTGTGCGTGATGCGCCGGGATCGTTGCCAGGGGGAATGTTGGCGCCTCGCTGTCCGAGCGGAGAATCAGGCGGAGTCGGTTTACCGTAAGCGGAACGCCCGGCGAACATCTCGCCGGGCATTCCGTGTTTCCTTTTTTAACCGGTCAGGGCCCGGCAATCCCGCTCATGGCGCCGGGCGGCGCAGGCCGATTCCGAGTGACTGGAAAGTCTCCGCGCCGCCCGATTCCACCGTGTAGGTGGCGAGGAGGAAGGCCCGTCCGTCCGGGCTGACGGCGCCGAGCACCCGGTCGCCTGCGGTATCGCTGATCGTGAGCTTGCAATCCGTGGCCACGGAATACGGGATGCCCGTCTCGTCGGTATCAGCGATCACGTCACGGCTGAGGCCCGTGTTGGTGCCGTTGAAGCTGAGCACCGCCTCGCGGTACCGGCTGGCACTGATGTCGAGGTTGCCAGCGCCGTCGGCCTCGGCGACCAGCGTCTCGCTCTCGATCGCGACTGTCGGCCCGGTCTCGTTGAGTACGCCCGTCAACCAGACCATGTTGTAGGCCCCGTCGAGATTCGATTGATCGCAGCTGCTTCCCTTCGGCAGGCCGACGATGAAGTCCTCGAAGAACGTTTGGTCCTCGCCGCTCAACTGCAGCAGCAGCATGCCGGCATCGGGTGCCACGAAACCGCGCGTACGGAAATCGACGCCGGAGGCGCTACCGCCAACGATCCCTTCGGCCGTGCCGCTGAGGCTGCCGTTCGTGCCGAGGCCGATTCCGTTGAGCGCTAGAACGCCGTCGTTGCTCGACTCACCCGTAGAGAACGGATTAGCCGTATCCGGCCCGATTTGAGCGAAGTATTTGCGGAAGTCGGCTCCCTTGGTGAATCGATCGAGATCGAGATCGCAACTGCCAGCCGCACAGTTCATCGCGACTTCGCCGGTAAGGGTAGTGGTGAAACCAACCTGGTCATCCGTGGAATTTTTGTCGACATAGCCGTCGAACTTCACGAAGTTGAAGGTCTCGGTTACGTCGCCGGGATTCCAGGTGGAGGCACCGGCGAACAGGCCGAAGGCGGCGCCGTTACCATCGAGTTCGGTGCTGGTCTGGGTCATCGCGAACAGTTCGCCGTCGTCCGAAACGGCCCCGCGGATGTTCCCTCCCAGCGCAAACAGGCGACCGTCTGCACCTACCGTTACGTCGAATCCCTCACCGTCGGCTCCGGTCTCCGTGGTGGTGTCCTGCGTGCCGGTGCTGGTCACGTTACCGCTGCCGTCAAAGCTCCAGCCGCGTTCGGTGCGGGCATCCTCGGTGGTGACACCGCTCGCATCCAGGCGCAGATCGTCGGTGATGGCGGGTGCCAGGGTATTGTTCAGCACCGCGAAGCCGGCGTTGTCGCCGAAGGCCTCGAGCAGCACGTCGATGGCCGCGAGGTTCTTGTCGCCGACGAAGGCGGTCGCCACGCTGTTCTCGCCCTCGACGGATGCGACAAGATCGTCATCAACATCGCCCGCGTCGTCGTCGGCCTGGGTCGCCGCGGCCGCATTGCTGCCGGAGAATGTGACGTTGGCGGTATCGAGCTCGTCGATGACGATCCGGACCAGGCTGGCCAGATCCGAGGCGCGGAAGTCGCTGAAGGCGCCGCCGGCCTGTACCCGCTCGATGACCTTGTTGACGATACTGGAACTGACCGGGTTCACCACGACATCCTCGCCGCCGGCGGGAGCGCGCACCGGGTCCGAGGCGCTCCCGGCCTCGATGATCAGGTCGCCGCCCGCCTCGGAGTCCAGTTCGACCTCGAAGGTGAACCGCCCGTTGTCGGTCTGCGTGGTGGCCAACTGATCCACTTCGTTGCCGTCATTGCCGATGCGAATGAGGCGGACAGTGGTGCCGTCCGGGGCGTCGATCAGGCCGCCGATGGCGGCGCGTGTATCCGCCATGAAGAAGGCCAGCAGGCGCTCCTCCCACGGACGGGTATGTGCCTCGGCCGTTCCGTTCACCAGTTCGACATTGCCGGAGAACGTGTTCGACTGGGTAGTGGCTGAATCCGGGTCGTCGTTGCTGCTGCTTCCCCCTCCGCCACTTCCGCCACCACCACAGGCGCTGAGCGCCACCGAAAAAACGGCGATTCCGAGGATATTCCACCGTTGCGACCAATTCACTGTCATGTTGATCTCTCCTGAGTCTCGATCCTGTCCGCGCGTCGGCGACGATCGCCGGGTACGGTTCAAGGAGGCGCATGTGAGTCCACCACGGATTTGTGCATGGGGCATCCCCCATATGGGGGATGGATCGATACCAGGTGAGCGGTCTCTGGGGCCATGGCCCGCGACTGCAACGGGCCCTGCCGCGTACAAGAGTGGCCTGGCAGTTGCCGGAATCGGTATGGAGTATCGGCAAGGGCGGCGCGTAGCGCGCAATGCTCGACAATCACGCGTAAGCCGAGGCGTTCCGCCTCGTACGGTCAGGTAGGAGCTGTTGCATGTGGCCCGGAATCGTCGCGCACGCGGACTGGAGCACGGCGCCGGGGAAACGGTGGCTGGTGAAGGCGCGGCTTTATCGGGGCGTGTATCGGATCGATCCACCGGTAATGGTCCGCACTCCCGAGACGCTGGCGGAAGTGTGTGTGGCGGAGGCCGATGGCCGCTCGGCGGTGCTCGGCTTCGATTTTGCGATCGGGTTGCCGCGTGCCTATGCGCGGCGCGCGGGGGTTGCCGATTTTCGCGCGGCCTTGCCGTCGTTCGGCACGGGTCGATGGGAGCGCTTCTACGAACTGGCTGAGAAGTCGAATGAGATTGGACTCGGTCGGCCGTTCTATCCGGCCCGGCCTGGCGGGGCGAAGCAGCAGCATCTGGTGGAAGGACTCGGCGTCGAATCAATGACCGATCTGCTGCGCGAGTGCGAGCTTGGTGGCGGCAATCGCAACAGGGCTTGTTCCCTGTTCTGGACGCTTGGCGGGAATCAGGTGGGTCGGGCGGCCATCGCGGGGTGGCGTTATGTGCTTGTGCCGGCGATCGAGCGCCTGGGTTCCGAGGTGGCGCTGTGGCCGTTTGACGGTGCGTTGTCCGAGCTGCTCGCCGCGCGCTCCTGCGTGGTCACTGAGACCTACCCGGCGGATGCCTGCGTGCAGTTGGGGTTGCCGGCGCCGGGGCGTGGCTGGAGCAAGCGTAACCAGGCTGATCGCCGCGAGATGGGGCACAGGCTGCTCGAATGGGCGGGCGACAAGCCGATCGATATGACCGGGCTGCACGCGGTCGTGGACGATGGCTTCGGATCGTCGGCGGCTGGTGAGGATCGGTTCGATGCGTGGGTGGGTCTGCTGGGGATGCTTGCCGTCGTGCTCGGTCTGCAGTCGGAGGGCGCGCCGTGCGATGAAGAGGGCCGACGCGTGGAGGGCTGGATACTCGGTCAGCAGTCGTGAATGCCGGGGCGTGCGTGCATTGCTTTGAATCGGGTTATCCTCGGCGTTCCGCAAGGAGATCAGGGGCGCTACGGTGAATCCAATCCTGACGACAGCCTTGTTGCTTATCGTAAGCAACATCTTCATGACCTTCGCGTGGTATGCCCACCTGAAGGAGCTCGGTGACAAGCCCTGGGTGATCGCGGCATTCGCGAGCTGGGGGCTGGCGCTCTTCGAGTATCTGTTTCAGGTGCCCGCGAATCGCATCGGGTTCACGGTGTTGAGTCTTGGGCAGCTCAAGATCATGCAGGAGATCATCACGCTGAGCGTATTCGTGCCCTTTGCGATTTTTTACATGAAGGAATCCGTGAAGCTGGATTACCTGTGGGCGGGTCTTTGTATGGTGGGGGCGGCCTACTTCATGTTTCGGGGGAATACGGCTTAGGGCGATAACCGTATACTGAAAGTGATTCCGTCACGGTGATCGCCGCATGAACGAGCCCGACAAAGACTACGCCCATATCCGTGCGCGTGCGGAGGCGCTTGGTCTGATCGTGCGTGGCGGTTTCTGGCCGTGCGCGGATGATGCGGTACCGTCGCTCCCCGATGGCCGTCCGGCGCGTACGGTTGTTCTGGTCGGCAATGCCGGTGGTGCGATGTGGCCGGTGTTCTCGGGTTCGCCCGAGGCGAGGGACGGGCGGCTGCATCCGCTCGACCGCTGGAGTCGCCGCGTGATCGGCGCTATCGCGGGTGAGTTCGGCGGTGCGGCATGCTCTCCCAACGATGGACCGCCCTGGCCACCGTTCGTGGCTTGGGCGCGTCGGGCGGAGCCGGTGGTCGAATCGCCCATCGGCATCCTGGTGCATCCGGATTACGGGCTTTGGCATGCGTATCGCGGTGCCATCCTGCTGGCGCACAGGATCGCGCTCCCGGCGCCGGATCGGCGGCCGTCGCCGTGTGATACGTGTCCGGACCAACCCTGCCGCAGTGCCTGTCCGGTCGCGGCGTTCAGCCCAGGCGGGTACGACGTGGCCGCCTGCGTCGAGTTTCTCTCCGGTGACGAAGGCACGCGCTGCGGTGGCGGTTGCCTGGCGCGCCGCGCCTGCCCCGTGGGCCAGCAATATAACTATCCGCGTGCACAGCAGGCTTTGCACCTTGATGCGTTTCTGGTCGGGCAGGGGCGTGACGCGCGGTTTGGTCGGGGGTTGCGCGCCCGTGAAGAGGAGCGAGGTGCGCCGGGGCGACGGTTGGATCGGCCCGGCGTAGAGTGGCGATGATCGGCTGCAGCGAATTCCGGCGCCGGTCGCCTTCTGCGGAAGCCGGCCCCGGGGACGTGGCGCATTTCGTATTTCATGGCGGTTTTCGTGGGGTTGAGGTGTTCTGATGTATTTGCCGGATCATTTCGGGGAGGCGCGGACGGATGAGCTGCTGGCGTTGATTGCGGCGTATCCGCTGGGTGCGCTGGTGGTGAACGGCCCCGATGGTCTCGACGCGAATCATCTGCCGTTCCTGGTCGATGAGGCCAGCGGCGGCGCGAAGCTGCTCGCGCATGTGGCGCGTTCGAATCCGGTGTGGGAGCAGGCGGCGGACGGTACGCAGGTGCTGATCATCTTCCGCGCCGATGATGCGTATATCTCGCCCAACTGGTATCCGAGCAAGCATGAGTCCCATCGCCAGGTGCCGACCTGGAATTATCGCGTCGTCCATGTCCACGGCCGGCTCCATGTCCGCGACGATGAGCGCTTCGTGCGGGGTGTCGTGGCCCGCCTGACCCGCACCCATGAACGGCGGGCCGAGTCGCCGAAGCCATGGAAGATGTCCGAATCCCCACGTGAGTTCACCGATCAGATGATCGCGAATATCGTCGGCATCGAGGTCGAGATCGATCGGTTGGTCGGCAAGTGGAAGCTCAGCCAGAACAAGGAGGCGCGGGACCGGAGCAGTGCAGCGGATGAGCTTGAGGCGCGTGGTGAAGATGGGATCGCAGGGGCAATGCGCGAGACAACGGGGGGCGATCGTTAGCGGCCGCGTCCCCGGCGCGTTGGCATCGCTGGATCGCCGCGCTCCCTTCGGTCGCTCGCGATGACGGCTTCGAAGCTGTGCGCCGTTATTCCTCGAAGCGATCCGCGGTGTCTCGATCCCGCGCGTAGCGTCTTGCGATCGGGAACGGTGGCAACCAGGACTCGCGGCGGATGATCCAGCTTTCGTAAGTCGGCATCAGTTGATCCGGCTCATCGAGGGAGCCGAGGTTCACTTCGATCTCATCGGCGGTCCGCGCGAAGACGGACGAGCCGCAGTGCGGACAGAAATGCCGCCCGGCGTAGTCGCACGTTTCACCTTCGACCGTCACTGCATCCTGAGGGAAGATCGCGGACGCGTGGAACAGCGCCCCGTGATGCCTGCGGCAGTCGAGGCAGTGACAGAGGCCGACCCGGTACGGGCTTCCCGACGCGGCGATCCGGACGCGCCCGCACAGGCAACCGCCAGTGAATCGGTCCATGCTGCACCTCCTGTAAGATCCGACTTCATCAAAGGGTGTTCGGAATGATACTGAAAACCCCGCCGGGATGACGTGTGCGGATTGTCGATCGGCAACCCCCGGAGCGGATCCGAACGCCTGAAGACGAGGGGCGGAATATGACGGAGCACAATCCAGAGGAAGTGCCCGGTCCCGCGGCAATCGCCGCTACGCCGGAGCCGCCGTATTACGCGGTTATCTTTACTTCACTGCGTACCGATGGCGACCGCGGCTACGGTGCGATGTCGGAGCGGATGCTGGAACTGGCCGCGCAACAGGAAGGGTTTCTGGGCGTGGAGTCGGCGCGTGAGGATATCGGCATTACGGTTTCGTACTGGACGAGTCTCGAGGCCATACGGAAATGGAAGGCGGATGTTGAGCACCGGGAGGCGCAGCGCCTTGGGCGGGACTTGTGGTATTCGGCGTACCGTGTGCGGATTTCCAGGGTTGAGCGCGAGTATGGGGTGTAGATGGTTTTTGCGGCTGGTAATGGTCGCCCGGTGGGGCGGATTTGAGGCTTTGACGCGTCGTGCGGGAAGCCCGACTCTACTTGAGAGTATCCCCCGGATTCCGCTGGCGCTGCATCCGGGCTACGTCGCTGTATACACCGGCCCCCGTGGGCGCGCTCGGTTCCGGCGTTTATACTGTGCGGTCTGCCCTGCTGTCGGAGTATTCGCCATGATCCCGCGCTTGCTGCTGCTCGTTTTCGTGCTCTTGCTGGCCGCCGGTTGTGGTCAGAAGGGGCCGCTGTATATGCCGGACGAGTCGCAGGACGAGTCCACCGAAGAAAACGACGACTGAAGGCCGCCCGATGGATCATTTCGAATACCGCGACGGGCGTCTGTACGCCGAGTCGATCGATGTCGAGTCGCTGGCGGCCCGCTTTGGTACGCCGCTGTATGTCTATTCGCGCGCGACCCTGGAGCGGCACTGGCATGCCTTCGACCGGGCCCTGGCCGGGCGAAGGCATCGGGTTTGTTATTCGGTGAAGGCGAACTCGAACCTGGCGGTGCTGGATGTGCTGGCGCGGCTCGGTTCGGGGTTCGATATCGTCTCGGTGGGTGAACTTGAGCGGGTGCTGAAGGTCGGCGCCGCGCCCGAAGATATCGTGTTCTCGGGCGTCGGCAAGAGCGTGGCCGAGATCCAGCGTGCGCTGGTGGTCGGGATCGGCTGTTTCAACGTCGAATCCGCGGCCGAGCTCGAACGGATCGAGGCGCTCGCCGCGGAGGGCGACATGGTCGCGCCGGTCTCCCTGCGGGTGAATCCGGACGTCGATCCGAAGACGCATCCCTACATTGCCACCGGCATGCAGACCTCGAAGTTCGGTATTCCGATCGACGAGGCGCCGCCGCTGTATCGTCACGCCGCCGACAGCGCGCACCTGCGCGTGGTTGGGATCGATTGCCATATCGGCTCGCAGCTGACGGATGTGCAGCCGTTCGTCGATACGGTCGCGCGGGTGCTGGCGCTGCGCGAGACGCTGCTGGCGGACGGCATCGAGATCGAGCACCTGGATCTCGGTGGCGGGCTGGGGATTCCCTACCGTGACGAGCAGCCACCGCACCCGACCGAGTGGGCGGCGGCGATCGATCGGGCGCTGGGCGATGTGGATTGCGAGATCCGAGTGGAGCCCGGCCGCGCGATCGCCGGCAACGCGGGCATTATGGTCACGCGTGTGGAGTACATGAAGCAGCAGCCGAAGAAGCGCTTCGCGGTGGTCGATGCCGGCATGAACGACCTGATCCGGCCGTCGCTGTACGACGCCTGGCAGGCGATCATCCCGGTAGTGGAGCGTGATGGCGAGGCGCTGCCCTGCGATGTGGTCGGGCCGGTCTGCGAATCCGGCGATTTCCTGGGCCATGATCGGCCCCTCGCGGTGCAGGCGGGCGATCTGCTGGCGGTGCGTTCGGCCGGGGCCTACGGGTTCGTGATGGCCTCGAACTACAACACCCGGCCGAAGCCGGCGGAGGTGATGGTCGACGGCGAGCGCGCGCAGTTGGTGCGGGCGCGCGAGGCGCTGGCCGATCTGTGGGCCGCCGAACGACGGCTGGTATCGGAGAGCGACCTGGCGGCGAACGCGGACGCGGAGTGATGCTGGAGCGCATCCCCGAACCGGAGCTGATGGACGAGGTAGATCAGGCGGCGGCCTATGCCGGCGCCGATTTCGCGGCCTCGCATGGGGCAATCATCGACGCCCTCGTGGAACGCCTGCCGGATTTCCCGGCCTCCGGGACCGTGCTCGATATTGGTTGTGGTCCGGGGGATATCGGCATCCGGGTGGCGCGGCGTTTTCCGGGTGTGCGCGTCGATGGCATCGACGGCGCGGAGGCGATGCTGGCGCCCGGGCGCGAGCGCATCGAGCGCGAGGGGTTGGCGGACCGGATCGGGCTGCATCGGGTGAATCTGCCCGGGGAGCCGTTGCCGCGGTCGCTTTACGACGCGGTGGTTTCGAACAGCCTTCTGCATCACCTGCATGATCCGGTGGTCCTGTGGCAGGCGGTGGCGGCGGCGGTGCCTGCCGGTGCGCCGGTGTTCGTGGCGGATCTCGCGCGGCCGACGGATGAGGCCGCGGTCGATGCGCTGGTCGCGGGGATGTGCGATGAGCCGGAGGTGTTGCAGCGGGATTTCCGGGCATCGTTGCATGCGGCGTTTACGGTGGATGAGGTGCATGGACAGTTGGGTGAGGCCGGGTTGGATCTGGCGGTTGGGATGCTGGATGACCATCACCTGGTTGTCTGGGGGGTTCGGTAGGGTTTATCGCGAGCAAGCTCGCTCCCACGGGGTGTGGCTGCGGGGGCATGCGCTTGCGTCGGCTCGATCAATGTCAGTCGCGTCAGTGAAGGGTAATCGGTGACATGACGCTGGAATTCACCAAGATGCATGGTCTGGGCAACGACTTTGTCGTGCTCGATGGGGTGTCCGCGGCCGTGCGCGTGGATACGGCGTTGCTGCGTTTTCTGGGGGATCGGCATCGGGGTGTGGGTTGTGACCAGATCCTTTTGGTCGAGCCGGCGGGCGATGCGGGGGATTTCACCTATCGGATCTTCAATGGCGACGGCGGCGAGGTCGAGCAGTGCGGGAACGGGGCGCGCTG
>Ga0136597_1000195_pt1 | contig 31240 bp, 20 predicted proteins | sample AntRauTorcE11898_FD_101385 | JGI IMG/M metagenome (GOLD analysis project Ga0136597, IMG submission 101385) | Saline lake microbial communities from Rauer Islands, Antarctica - Metagenome Torckler E11 #898 | ecosystem: Environmental > Aquatic > Non-marine Saline and Alkaline > Saline | place... | reverse complement strand
GAGCGCAAACAGGCCCACGAAGCCCTGCATCAGGAAAAAGAGGGCCTAGAGGAGAAAGTGGCCAACCTTGAAAAGCAACTGGACGAAGCGAGTACGCGGGAGCAGGTGTTGCGCGAACAGGTGACGCGAGCTGAGGGTCAGATTGAGCTCGTCAAGGACCTGGTGATTGACGGGCCAGCCCTATGACCATGGCACCTCCCAATCATCATCGATCAGAGAGTGGCCATCGTGAGACCGGAGTGGAAGTCGATTGCCAAACGGCCAACGGCGTCTCGGATCATTTGTTCGAAGACACCCCCGCCCGGCTTTCGAGAACCGGTCACGAAATTGCGTCTCAGAACCCATGCGACCCTGACGAAGCAAGCCTATTCGAGCGTGCGCGCACTCAATGGCAACTCGGGGAGTGGAGTCAGCTCATCAAGCTGGTTCAAAAGAGCATAAAGAATCATCCAGAGCGGGCGAAACTGGCCTCATTGGCGGCCGTCGCGCACTCGCAATTGGGTGACTACTCCCAAGGTCGTTATTATGCCTCCTTGGCACGGCGCTGGGGTTGTAGTAAGGAGCTATTGGCACGACTCCTGATTGCCGGCGCCTGCAACAGTATTGGAATTGCAAAACTGCAGATCGGCGATCGTGATGAAGCGTTAAGGCAATTTGAGAACTCCCTCGCCAGTGTCACACCGCGAGCGGACACATACGCATTGGCCCGTGCGCGCCTCGTTCGAGAAACCACGGCTCTTGGCCGCCTGCCCGAGGCCGCCGAATTTCTCGATCATGAATCGAAGCGCGTCCAGCGTTCCGGGATGCTCGATCACAACCGCCTGCGGATTTTCGAGACGGAACTGGAGATGTTGCAGCATGAGCTCTCGTTGGCGCAGCGTCGTGGCCAACTCGATGGGGGAGTCGCTCGTGGCCCGCGGAGTCCAATACTCGCGGACGGTGAACCATCCGTGGCTGAGCTTGAGGGGTACTCCCAATCCCAGTTGGGTCAGGATATATGGGTCCTTGAACGAACCGGCTTCAAACGGAATGGATTCTTTGTCGAGTTTGGGGCTACGGATGGCGTCGCATTAAGCAACACGTGGCTTCTGGAGAAATATTTCGATTGGAACGGGCTCTGCGCTGAGCCCAATCCGAAGTTCTACCGTGAACTCGTCGCGAATCGGGACTGCACGGTAGCAGATGCGTGTATCGCCGGTACATCGGGACACGAAGTGGAGTTTGTTTTGGCTGCCGAGTTTGGTGGCATCGCCGATTATGCTGAGGCGGACATGCATGCGGATAAGCGATCCGCCTATAAGGCGTGCGGCCACTCGGTGATGTTGACGACGATCTCACTCGACGATTTCCTTGAGATGCATGAGGCGCCTAGGGTGATCGATTACATGAGTCTTGATACTGAGGGTAACGAACTCGATATCCTTGAGTCTTTCCCGTTTCAAAAGTGGCAAATCAAATATTTGACTGTTGAGCACAATTATACGCCTGTCCGGCCAAAGCTTCGAACGCTACTGGAGGCGAACGGTTTCCGTTGCTTGGAAAGGGACTGGGATGACTGGTACGAATATGTTGGCGACTAAGACGCAATTCCCCAGCGTTCAGGGAAGTCCCTCGTCCACGATAGCTAGTGGCGACTCCTGGCAAATCGATCGTCCTGCTCCTCAGTGCGCTAGGCTGGCGGACCTGCCCTCGCATTCCTGTCGTTGTGCAACGGGGTGGTTCGTTGAAGTGCACCGCTGCTGGAGGACGTCGGAAGGCGAGAGAAGAAATTTCACCGAAGAGCCGCCCCGATGCTGACCAAGGCGCTGGCAAGTGATTTTTCGGGAAGATTTCGCGAAATACTGGCAGACCCGTTGAATCTTCTGATTCGCCGTCACCCAAGCGCTGGACTTCTCGAGGACGGGCGCGTGACCCTTCATAACGGCCATAAGGTGCCGTACACAGGAGAGGGAGCGTATTACGGTGACTTCAGTCAGATTCTGGTCCTTAACCGCGGAGTCCACGAGCCGCTTGAGGAGTTCGCCTTCCAAGCCCTTATCCCACGCCTGCCTGAAAAGCCAATTATGTTGGAACTCGGTGCCTATTGGGCCCATTATTCGATGTGGATGGCGCAGGCGCGGCCGCATGCACAGCTTCACTTGGTCGAACCGGATGCGGAGAAGCTCGAAGTGGGGCGTGCGAACCTCGCGCGACACGGATATGACGGACGGTTCCACGGGGAGTTCGTTGGTCGCGGAGGGTTTTCAGTCGATACGTATATGACGACGCAGGGCCTCGAATGCATTACGCTTCTGCACAGTGACATCCAAGGGTTCGAGGTGGAGATGCTGGAAGGGGCCAAACAGGCCTTGTCCGGGCATCGCATATCACATTTATTCGTTTCTACGCATTCTCAGCCGCTGCACGATAACGTCGTGAAGGCATTGGAAGACTTTGGTTATCGTATTGACGTGTCATCGGATTTTGAGCGACACACCACGAGCTTCGATGGTTTCATGATGGCTAGCGCTCCTGGAAAGCCCATGATCTTTCCGGATGCGCCCGCCTTCATGGGGCGCGAAGACATTGGGCGCGCGACTCCGGAACAGCTTCGATCCTACTTAACGGAATTGCCGGTACCTTAATTGGCAAACGTCAAGGTGGGTTGCCCCCTCCAAACCACGACGTTAACTTCCTGTCCCGTGATGTTGAGGGGACTCGTCTTTGTGGACGAGCTCTCCGTCAGATCCGACCTGGAGTGAGTTATCAAAGCGAGACAGGCGGGAATATTTGCGTCGGTCCGTTTCCTGAAGTGCAACAGCAGCCCACGGCACCACGCGTAGTCTGACCTATAAGGACTAGCTGTTACCGGATTGGTGGAGCTTGGCTGTGTCTGCGCATTACTGAAATCCGTGTCAATGCCGGTCGCAAGGTCGCGGCCACATAGACCAGAGCGCGGCACGCCGTCGTCACGATTCCTCCGCAACGGGGGTGGTGGACACCGAGCGTCACGCCGGGAACAGAAGCGACCCGTGTGCGGCGCGTCAGACTGGATGTCGGACCCACCGCGGACACGATTGCTTGGGCACATCCCGACGTAGTGTCGCAAGGCCCTCAGAGAGAGTTGGTTGTGGACCGGCCGTTTGGCCTCTCGAAGCGTTTCCTCATGTGCTCGCTCGCCGAGCCGGAGAGCCTTACGAAGCGCATCCCACACCTGAGTAACGCACCGGTTTTCGTCCGCGTTGGCCGCTGTGGGAATAGCTGACCGATAGTGGTATCGTGACTGGTCGCGCGGATATCACTGACTTTCATCGGCAGGAATTTAGACCAACTACCATGCTGGTAGAGCGCTACATGAAAGCGACATGCGCTCAGCTCAACAGATAGTCCGCAGGGAGTAAGCCGTGAGTTCGATCCAATTAAATCGAGCGATTTTGGACGCGCTGGAACAGTACCGCCGACAAGGTGTCATTGAACCGTCTGTTCGTGAAGAGATTGAGGATGAGGCGGTGCGACTTGAGAGCGCATTACCTGACCGTCTAGTAACGCTACTTGAACGGATTAGGGCGTTACCTGAGCGTAAGGGTGAGGTCGCTACGGATTCGATCAGGACCGCGCGTTATGCATTCTGCGTAGTTATGCCGGTTTTAAACGGCAAAAAGTATATGGACGAAGCGCTCGAAAGTATAGTTGGCCAGCGTGGTGACTTTGAGATCTTCCTGCACGTTCAGGATGGAGGGTCAGACGACGGTACCATTGAAAAATGTCAGGTATGGGAGTCGGTGCTGCAGGAGCGATGTGCGAGCCACGCAGGCCACGTAAATTTCTCATGGTCAACAGGTCCAGATTCAGGCCTCTATGACGCACTGGGAAAAGGTTTCACATACGTCAGGACTGCAGCGGCTGTCTACGACCCGCATGTAACGGTTTGCACTTGGCTTAACTCCGACGATGTCCTCGGTGCCTGCGCTTTCCGAAGTGTTCGAGCGGTGCTCACCGAGCACTCGGCCTGTGATTGGGTCACCGGGCTAGGAGGCATGGTGGATCGCTGGAGTAATGTGAGATACGTCCACGATATTCCTTATGCATACTCTCAGCGGGCTTTAATATATGGAGAGCACGATGGTAGACGGCGACCATTTGTTCAACAGGAGGGAACGTTTTGGCGGGCTACTCTTGCCGACCGAACTAGTGGGGTGAATTCTTCGTTCGAATTGGCGGGCGATTGGGACTTGTGGCGACGCTTCGCCACAGTGACTCCACTTGTGAAAATGGAGGCCACATTAGCTTTCCACCGTCGCCACGCCGAGCAGCTATCGAGGAACGAAACGAAGTATCTTGAGGAAGTGGACGCGACCCTTGCGGCAGTGGAGGTTACGGGGTTGCCGGAGGGGGGGGCGGAAACTGGCTTGCGTGCGGTCTTCGATGGTACACGTGAAAGAACGGAACTCGTAGAGGTGTCCATACCTGACGGCGCACCGACCGGGACGATCGGGGGCGCGCCTGGGAACCATTCGATGCCGACGAAAATGGGGGGCATGAGCCCGACTGGCGGGCCGTGGCCGAGGATTTCAATTGTCACGCCTTCATTTAACCAGGGCGAGTTCATCGAAGAGACGATATGTTCCGTACTAGGGCAGGAGTATCCCTGCATCGAGTACATCATCGTAGACGGGGTTTCGGAGGATTGCACGCACGAGGTGTTCGAAAAATATCGTGGTCAGATTGACAAAATCATTATTGAACCCGATGGCGGGCAGAGTGAGGCAATAAACAAAGGGTTTGCGTGCGCCACGGGCGATATCCTGTGCTGGGTCAATAGCGACGACCAGTTAGCCCCGGGGGCACTCTGGTCCGTCGCCCTCGCGTTCAGCACATCCGGAGCCGACTTGGTAGCAGGTATCTGTGAAATCTACTCCAACGGGTGCCTTATAGATCGGCATGTTACCTCATGTAAAAATGGCCCACTTCCTCTCGACGAGATCACGGATCTTGACGCGGGTTGGAATGGCGGTCAGTTTTTTTATCAACCCGAGGTGTTTTTTACGCGCAATCTATGGGAGAGGGCAGGTGGGCACGTGCGGGAGGATTATTACTACAGCATGGACTACGAGCTCTGGTGTAGATTCGCGGCGATTGGTGCGAACCTGCACGTAGTGGCAACACCACTCGCGCGCTTTCGGGTACACCCAGAACAAAAAACCGCGGATCCAAAAAAATTCAAAGCAGAGCTGAAGCTGGTCCACAGGAACTTGGGTGAGGGAGGCGTAGCCGTTCGTCGTGCTTCGACGCGCCCGAAACCGGATTGGTCGCGCCGACTGCGCCTTGTTGTTCTCAACGACCATGGTTTTCAGTATGGCGCAGGGATTGCACATGAGAGATTAACCGCCGCAATCATGATGGCGGGGCATAAGGTCACTTCCCTTACGCTAAAGGAATTCAAGGCCAAGGATTACACAATCGCGAGCGATGACCTGCTTGCGTGCATAGACGAGGCCCGGCCTGATGCAATTGTGATTGGTAATCTGCACGGGCAGAGCCGCCAACTGCCCGAGATAATCAACGAAATCTGCGCCCGCTACAACGTGTTCTGGGTGGCGCATGATTTATGGCTCATGACCGGCCGGTGTGCGTATACGCATGGATGTGAGAAATATCTGAGCGGTTGTGATGCGTCCTGTCCTACAGCGGATGAGTACCCAGCGTTAGAGGCATCGAGGATTCGCCCTGCTTGGGAGGAAAAGCAGAAACTGCTCGAAGGGCGCGGCGCGCCCAATATTCTGGCCAACTCGCAGTGGACGAAAGACTACTTGGAGAAAGCTGCGCATGGCCGTGGGTGGAGAGCCCCGATCAGCCCGGTCACGTTGGGAGTGCCAACATCGGAATTCTTTCCGGAGGATAAAGGCGTTTGCAGGTATGAGATCGGGCTGAAACAAGAAGACTTCGTGGTGGCATTTAGTGTTTCGTCGTTGAGTGAGGGTCGAAAAGGCGGTGACGTCTTGCTCGCTGCTCTTGAGAAAATCGAGCGTAGCGGGGTTACGCTCCTGTTGATCGGTAATAAAGATCAAGAAATTGATCTGCCCGGTGTAACAATATTCGAATTGGGTTATGTATCTGATCCGGCGCGGATCCGACAGGCATATAGCGCAGCCGACGTGTATGTGGGGCCGAGTCGAGAGGAAACGCTTGGACAGGTTTTTCTGGAAGCCGCGGCTTGCGGAACGCCGTCGATAGGGTTCGATCAAACTGGCGTAAAAGACGCAATCGTCGAGGGAATCACGGGATTTCGTGTAGCGCCCACTGCAAAGGACTTGGCCGGTGCGATCCTGCGTATGTACGACGATCCCGCATGTACGAAGGCTGTGAGTGAATGGGCAGCCGCTTATGCAAAGAATGAGTGGTCGCTCGAAGCGTCTTATCGAAGCCTGTTTATCACGTGGTGTGAGAGTGGCTTGATAGATTCGACTCACCTGCCACACAAGATTTCTTTCAAAAAATCGGAAAGTGAGTGCCTTGAAGAGAGATCCCAATACCGACCGGTATCTGGAATATCGTCGGTCGAGGGGCCATATCCAGATTTGGGTATTGATGTGTCATTTCGCTGGTGTCACGGACGACATATTAAATTTGATGTGCCGGTCGTACAGTCAGGATGGAACGAAATTACGCTTTGGCACATATCACCGATTTTCGGGCACGTAAAGGCTGAGGTAACGGTGGATGGCGAGAACGTTGGAGTGATTCGGCTGAAGGGCGGTGATACTACGCAGAGAGCCACGCGGCTTGAGTGGTTTGCATGGACCACGAGTAGGGCACGGGTCACACTCGATGTTGATCGAGCCAGGGAACCTAGTGACCATGACAGCCGAGAACTTGTATTTATTTTGGTCGATATAGGTATGAAGTCTTTGGAAAATAACTCGGGCGTGGCGACCGTTTAAGAGGTTCTTACAGTCTTCTAGGCTTTGGGTCGCTTAAAAATACGTGAAATGGAACGAGAAACGATGCACTGCAGCGTGGACGGGTGGGACGGTCTTTGGCGAGGTAATGCGAGTACGTGAGCACGAATTCAGCATGGACCAGATTGCAGCTATAACGGATTAAGTGAAGGCGGACAAAGTAAGGCGTTATCAACGCTGCAGTGGTTCCGCAGTCGAAGGAACGAGTGGCAGCTTGGCGCCACTTGATGAAAATGTATTTGAGGGGTGATTCACTGCTGGGGAGTACGCGCAAGGCGTGTACCTGCTGGATTAAACCCTGTTTCTCGGAAACTGACACTTGTTGGCGCGTACGCTGCTCTAGGTAAGGTCCCGGTTCGAGGTCGTTGAGTTCGTCTGCGGTCTCTGTGGCGAGCGCTGTGCCCTTTGCTAATCAGAACACAAAGAGCGTGTGTCGAACGGAACGTTGACACTCAACGGATGCTTCTCGACCCACTAATGTGGATCGCCTCTCAACGCATTGTCAGAAAAGTCCAAATACGAGGCGTACTACGATTCGGGCGGGGGTGCGGGGTGCTAAAACAGACGTGCATTATGGTGGTTACAGGATGAGATCGATGGATGTAGACGGGCTAGCAGCGACTATCAAGGGCGCGCGAGTCGCTGATTTGGATTCCATAAGCGATAGCGCATCTTTGATAAATAATAAGCAGCGCTGGAAACTGGTGGACCTGATCATTGCGGGACGCGAGAGTGCCGCAATCATATTCATTCATGTCCCTAAAACTGGTGGGACGACGTTTGGCGAAACGCTCGCTGAGGATAAGAAAGCGGATGTTATATCGGTGGATGCGCCAATTAGAACGTTTGTGCGCCAAGTATATTCGGCGTCAAAGTCAGAGGGTGACAGGTATATTCTGATCCGATCACATCACCCGTTGAGTCTGTTTTCTGCGACTAATGTGTTCCGAGATGGAGCCGGGATAATATCAGCTTATCGCGATCCGCTCGAAATCCATACATCGAACGTCAATATGATAATGAGTCGCATTAAAAAGTATTTAACGTCGCCCGAGAGTCTTTCTTTTTCGGTGAGAGAGTTTAGTAAACGATGGATCGACGAGCTTGGGTTCTGTCCCGAGCAAAGCCGAGCTGGTGCCATGGCGGTCATCGACTCAAATGCATACAGTGCAAGAATGAGTGGGATTTACAGCCGATTTTTCGATGCCGACGGTGCTAAAGAGTTGATCGAAAAAGGGCGAATATTTGTAGCAAGTCATGACAAATTCGAGTTGATACTGTGTTCAGTATTTGGCTACGAGTCCATTCCTGAGCGAAAAAATGTCTCCGATGTTCGGTTTATTGTGCCCAGCGATGTCGATAGCGTTACTGAGTCAAGGCTGTGTAGTGAAGATAACCAAATCTCGCGCATTTTGAGAGCCAATTTGAGAGATCCGAAAAAAGTGAATGTTTTTGGGGCACAAATTGAATATTAGCTTTGATCATAAATTTGTTTTCTTTGATATTCCAAAATCCGCATCGACCTCGATAGATAAGGCAATTAAACCTATAAGTCAGTTTCGCATTGCGGGGCGAGGGGATATAAAGCATTGCAACGTTAAGGATTATGAGCAACATATTGAGCCGTTCTTGGTGAAACGTTTAGGTGAAGAGGTTCGTGAGTTCGAGCGGATCGCGGTAGTGCGCGAACCTATCGATATGCTGAGATCATTGTATAGATACTTGCAGCGACCCGGCGTTGAAGTTGAGGGCCATACCGATCACGAAAAGTATACTGGCAATGTCGAATTTCAGGAGTTTTGCTTGGCGGTTTGTGGGGAGGGGACTCGAGTGGGTCACCGATGGGGTGCGCCAAAGGCGTCGGAATTTCTGTCTGACGAATATGGAATCGTTAAAGTTGATTCGATCTTCTCTTTCGACGATTTGGACGGAGTGGCGGACTATCTGTCTCGCCGCTGCGGTGCAAGAATAGAAATGCCTCAAATGAATTCTACTAGCGGAACGGAAGAGGCGCTTGATTCTACAGCCCTCTCGCTCATTGAAGAAAGGTTTAAAAGAGAAACGGCAATTTGGAGTCTGGCGCGTGGGTGCGAATTTGGCACGCCATTGCGGATAAAGGGGGCTGCAATCGGTCAATTGAATGGAAGGTGACAGATGGCGGGTCTTTGATGACATAAGAGCGGGGGTTATTGTGAAGAGGGCATTAGTTACCGGAGTTACCGGGCAGGATGGGTCGTACCTCGCGGAGTTCCTGCTCGAACGCGGTTACGAGGTGCACGGTATCAAACGCCGCGCATCACAGTTTAATACTCACCGGGTGGATCATATCTATCAGGATCCCCATGTCGAGGATCAACGGTTCGTTCTGCACTACGGCGATCTAACGGATGGCTCCAATCTCACCCGGATCCTTTCCGAGGTGCAGCCTGACGAAATTTATAACCTGGGCGCGCAGAGCCATGTCGCGGTCAGTTTCGAGTCGCCCGAGTACACGGCTCAGGTGGACGCCATGGGTACACTGCGTCTTCTGGAGGCGATGCGGTTTCTCGGGATGGAGAAGACGACCCGTTACTATCAGGCATCGACATCCGAGCTGTATGGATTGGTGCAGGAGGTGCCGCAGACGGAGTCGACGCCGTTTTATCCGCGTAGCCCCTATGCTGTGGCCAAGCTGTACGGGTACTGGACGACGGTAAATTACCGCGAGGCCTACGGTTTCTACGCGTGCAACGGCATTCTGTTCAATCACGAGTCGCCCCGGCGCGGCGAGACCTTCGTGACGCGCAAGATTACCCGCGGGCTGGCGAACATCGCGCAGGGACTTGAGGAATGTCTGTACCTTGGTAATCTCGACGCCCTGCGCGACTGGGGCCATGCCAAGGACTACGTGCGCATGCAGTGGTTGATGCTGCAACAGGGTGAGCCCGAGGATTTCGTGATCGCCACCGGCGTACAGCATTCCGTGCGCGATTTCGTGCGCATGGCGGCGGCCGACCTCGGGATTACCTTGCGCTTCGAGGGTAATGCCGCGGATGAGTATGCGGTCGTGGAGTCCGTGACGGGCGACGATGCGCCGGGGGTGGCGCCTGGGGAGGTCGTGGTGCGTGTGGACCCGCGCTATTTCCGTCCGACGGAGGTCGAGACGTTGTTGGGGGATCCGACGAAGGCGCGCCAAAAGCTTGGCTGGGAGCCGGAGATCTCGGTCCAGGAGATGTGCGCGGAGATGGTCCAGGCCGATCTGCACGAGGCGCGGCGCCATGCGCTGTTGAAGCGCAATGGTTATGAAATTCCGCTGGCGGTGGAGTGATGGCGATGGCAGGCGATCGAAAAGCCCGCGTCTTCATCGCCGGGCACCGCGGCATGGTCGGCGGTGCGCTCGTCCGCCGGCTGGAAGCGCTCGGTTATCAGGATATCGTCACGCGCACGCGCGACGAACTCGATCTCCAGGATGCCGGTGCGGTGGAGCGCTTCGTGCGCGACGCGGCGGTGGACGAGGTGTATCTTGCGGCGGCGAAGGTCGGGGGCATCCACGCTAACAACACCTACCCGGCGGATTTTATCCGGGACAACCTGCAGATCGAGACGAACGTAGTCCATGCGGCCCATATGGCGGGGGTACAGAAGCTCCTGTTTCTTGGGTCCTCGTGCATCTACCCGCGTGAAGCCGAGCAGCCCATGCGCGAGGACGCGCTCCTCGGCGGGCCGCTCGAGGCCACGAACGAGCCTTATGCGATCGCGAAGATCGCGGGCATCAAGCTGTGCGAGAGCTACAACCGGCAGCACGGCCGCGACTACCGCAGCGTGATGCCCACCAACCTCTATGGCCCGCACGACAACTTCCATCCGGAGAACAGCCATGTAATCCCGGCGCTGCTGCGGCGCTTCCATGAGGCGACGGAGTCTGGAGCGGACCAGGTCGTGGTCTGGGGGAGTGGTAAGCCGATGCGCGAGTTCCTGCATGTGGACGACATGGCGGCAGCCAGTGTCCATGTGATGGAACTGGACAGTGAGCGCTACTGGAGCGCGGTCGAACCGATGTGCTCGCACGTGAATGTCGGCACGGGGCTGGACTGCACCATCCGCGAGCTGGCGGAGACTGTTGCCCGGGTAACCGGGTTCCAGGGCGAGCTGGTATGGGATACCGGCAAGCCGGATGGCACACCGCGCAAGCTGCTCGATGTCTCACGGTTGCGGTCGCTGGGCTGGGAGGCCTCGATCGGCCTCGAGGACGGTCTGCGCGATACTTACCGCTGGTTCCTGGACAACCAGGACCGCTTTCGCGGCTGACCGCTCCCGAACGGATTTTCTCAGGAGGTTATGCAATGCTGATCCCCGTGATCATGGCCGGCGGCTCCGGCTCCCGGCTGTGGCCGCTGTCGCGACAACTCAACCCGAAACAGTTCCTGCCGCTGACCGGTGACGCGACGCTGTTCCAGTCCACGCTGGCGCGTATTGATGGCCTGACGGATGCGCCGCCGCTGCTGCTGTGCAACGAGGAGCACCGGTTCATCGCGGCGGAGCAGTTGCGCCAGGCCGGCGTGGAATCGGCGACGCTGATGCTGGAGCCGGTGGGGCGCAACACGGCACCGGCGATCGCGCTGGCGGCGCTGCAGGCGACGGCGGACGGCAGCGATCCGGACCTGCTGGTGCTGGCGGCCGATCATGCCATCCAGGATACGGCGGCGTTTCATGAGAGCGTCCGGGCCGCGCTGCCGCTGGCGGCGGAAGGGCGGCTGGTGACGTTCGGGATCGTGCCGACCGCGGCCGAGACGGGCTATGGTTACATCCAGCGCGGTGCGGCGCTGGAGCCGGGCGGGTTTGCCGTCGCGCGTTTTGTCGAGAAGCCGGATCCGGCCACCGCGCAGGCCTATCTCGAGGGCGGTGAGCACTTCTGGAACAGCGGGATGTTCCTGTTCCGTGCCTCGGCGTATCTGGCCGCGCTGGAGCGCCATCAGCCGGAGATGCTGGCGGCCTGCCGGGCGGCCGTGGCGGGTGGCAGCCGCGAGACCGATTTCCTGCGGGTGGAGGCGGAGGCCTTCGCGGCGAGCCCGGCGGACTCGATCGATTACGCCGTGATGGAGAAAATTGACAACGCGGCGATGGTCCCGCTGGATGCCGGCTGGAGCGATATCGGTTCGTGGTCCGCGCTGTGGGAGATCGGCGCGCGCGATGAGGGCGACAACCTGCTCCGGGGCGACGTGGTCGCCCACGACACGCGCGGCACGCTGGTGCACGCGGACCATCGCCTCGTCGCGACCGTCGGCGTGGCGGACCTCGTGATCGTCGAGACCAAGGATGCGGTGTTGGTCGCCCCGCGCGACCGGGTGCAGGAGGTGAAGAAGGTGGTGGAGCGCATCGAGGCGGACGGGCGCCACGAGCACCTGAATCACCGCGAGGTGTACCGCCCCTGGGGCTGCTATGACTCCATCGACAGCGGCGACCGCTTCCAGGTGAAGCGCATCACGGTGAAGCCGGGTGCGAAGCTCTCGGTGCAGATGCACCACCACCGGGCCGAGCACTGGGTGGTGGTTCGGGGCACCGCGAGAGTGACGAACGGTGAGGAGAGCTTCCTCGTCACCGAGAACCAGTCCACCTATATTCCGATCGGGCGCGTGCATGCGCTCGAGAACCCGGGCAGCATCCCGCTGGAGCTTGTCGAGGTGCAGTCGGGGTCGTATCTGGGTGAGGACGACATCGTCCGGTTGGATGATCAGTACGGCCGCGCCTGAGGCCAAGCGTTGCGCGCCGGCCCCGCGCTTCCGGCGGCGGGCGCGTAGACAGCCTGTTTTTCGAAGGAGTCATCCGTTTTGTCCGCCATTCTCGTGACCGGCGGTGCTGGCTATATCGGCTCGCACAACGTCCAGTATCTCCAGGCCTGCGGGTATCGCGTGCTGGTGCTCGACGATCTCAGCCGGGGCTTCGCCGATGCCGTGCCGGCGGATCGGCTGATCCGGGGCCATACCGGGGATGCGGAGTTGCTGGATCGGGTATTCGCGGAACACACGATCGATGCCGTCGTGCACTTCGCGGCGTTCATCGAGGTCGGTGAATCCGTCGGCCATCCGTCCCGGTATTACCGCAACAACGTCGGCAATACGCTGGTGCTGCTCGACGCGATGGCGCGCCACGGGGTCAAGCGGCTGGTGTTCTCCTCGACGGCGGCGATATTCGGGCTGCCGGAGTACACGCCGATCGACGAGCAGCACCCGAAGGCCCCGATCAATCCCTACGGGCGCAGCAAGTGGATCGTCGAGCAGCTGCTCGCGGATTATGAAAGCGCCTACGGTCTGCACAGCGTCTGCCTGCGCTATTTCAATGCTGCCGGGGCCGATCCGGCGGGGGCGCTGGGCGAGCGCCATCAACCCGAGACCCACCTGATCCCGCTTGTGCTGCAGGCGGCTTCGGGCCGGCGTGGCGCGATCAGCATCTTTGGCGACAATTACGACACCGAGGACGGCACCTGTATCCGCGACTACATTCACGTCGAGGATCTAGCGCAGGCCCATCGGCTTGCGCTGGACCATCTGCTCGCGGGCAACGGGAGTGCGGCCTTCAACCTCGGCAACGGCAACGGCTATTCGATCCGCGAGGTCATCGACACGGCCCGACGCGTGACCGGGCGCGACTTCCCCGTGGAAGCGGCGCCGCGGCGGCCCGGCGATCCGCCGGTCCTCGTCGCCGACAGCACCCGGGCGCGGGAAGTGCTCGGCTGGCGGCCGCAGTACGCCGAACTCGACACGATCGTCGCTCATGCCTGGGCCTGGGAACTGCGCAAGGGGGGAGCGCTGGTGAGCGACGCGCACGGGTGCACACATAGTGTCCGCGTCTGAGGCAGCGCGCATCCGCCTCGAACTGGGTGGTCTGTCGCCGTTCGGGCAGTTGGCCTGGCTGAGTCTCGCCTGCAGTGCGGTCGTGCAGGCTGGCTGCGCCCGCCGTGGGGCGGTGCATGGGGGTGGCCTGCATGCGGGCGTCGCGGCGCTGGTCAATCGGGCCGATGGCCGCTGGCCGCTGGATGGTGCCGTGGCCGTGGATTCCGCGCCGGTGCCGGCGGCCGATGATGCGTTCGCGTTCATCACCGGCGCCCGGGCGCTGACGGTCAAGCTGGTCACGTACATGCCCGGGGTGCATGTCGAGCCCGCGGCGTGCGAGCCGGTCGAGGTCGATCCGCGCATCTACTGGACGGCTTCCGGCGATGCCGGGGTGCTGCCGCGCCTGCGGTGGCTGGTGGATGCGCTCGGTGATCCCGCCGTGGCCGAAGCGTTCGCGCCCTACGCCGAGGCCTTTGGGCCGGACGGGCGCACGGTCTCGCTGCTGACCTCGGTCTTTCGCGGTGACGACTTCCTCGACGGCTTCCTCGATAATGCTGCCGGGCTCGACGGCTACGCCGACTGCGAGCATTTCCTGATCCGCCCCGGCTCGCCCGGCGGCGAACACGCGCGCCTGCTGGCGCATGTGCGCGCCTGTCCCTCCGCGATCTACATCAATCTCGCTCACGATCCGGGCCTCTACGAGACCTGGAACCTCGCAGCGCGCCTGTCCACGGCGCGTTATCTCTCGAATGCCAATCTCGACGACCGGCGTGCGCCCGCGCACGTCGCGACCCTGACCGCCCGCCTCGATGCCGACGAGGGCATCGATGTCGCCAGTGCCGCGCTGCGGGTCACCGACACCCCGAATCTCGAATGGTCCGCCTCGGCCGGCTGTACGGTCTGGTACGCCGGCTCGGGCGAGCGGACCTATACGGGCGAGGAACTGCTCAAGCCCCGCGGCGACGGCTACGTGTCGCACAACATGCCGCACTGCATGCCACTGTGGCGGCGCTGGCTGCACGCCCGCTACGGGTACTTCGACGAGCGCGCCGACGGCCCCTCGGCCGACTGGGCCTTCTGGCTGCGCATCGGGGTGCACGGGCATCGCTTTGGTCTCGTGGCCGAACCGCTGGGCCTGTACCTGCGCAATCCCGATTCCTACTGGCACCGGGAATCGGACGTCGCCATCGAGGATACCTGGGACCGCCGGATCGCGGCGCGCTACGCGCCCGCCCTGCGCGAAGGCGCGGCGTTCTCGCCGCCTCCGGCGCCCATCGGCCTTATCGTGCGTACGCTGGATCGACTGGCGGCGTGCGGGGCCTGGCTGGAGCTGATCGCGTATCTGGAGCGCCTGCAGGCGCGCACCGCGGCACTGCCGGCGACCGCCACGGCACGGCGTCTGGTCGATCGGCTGGAGCGGCATTACCTGGGGATGGAACCGGACGTTCTCGTGGCGCCCGGCGATGATGCGGCGCCAGCGACGGCGAAATGGCCCGACGGGTTCCTGTGGCGGCTGATCGAACGGTTCCGCTGCCGGTTCGTCGCCGACGGCGCGCCCGGGGCACTCAGCGATCGCGTGCTGGCCGGCGCGGCGGTGGACCTGTACACGGTGAGCGCCCGGCCCGCCGCGCTGCTGCTGCTCGCGTTGCGCCATCGCCGTCTGGGCGAGGCCGAAGCCGAACACTGGATCCTCGCGGCGGTCCAGCGCCGGCACCCGGCCGAATTCTGGCCCGCGCTGCAGGCCGTGTACCGCTTCGAGGCGAATCTCGACGAACTCGCGGGCCGCCTCGGGCAGGCGCGGAGCCCCGCGGATGCGCCCATCGGCGAACCGGCGCGGCTGCAGCTTTGGTTCTTCCCGGATTTCACGGCGTCGAACGTGTATCAGGAAAGCCTGTATGCCGGCCTGCAGGAGGCCGGCGCATGCGTGGCCGGCATCTCCGACCCGGAGGATCTCTGGGCGCTCCAGCCCCGGGTGGGCTGCGACAACGTGCTCCACGTGCACTGGATCAACGCGTTTTTCCGGGGTGTCGATGCCGCCGGGTTCGCGGCGCGGGGCGAGGCGGTCCTCAAGGGGCTGGCGGACCTGCAGGCGCGGGGGATCCGGCTCTACTGGACGGTTCACAACGCCCTGAATCACGAATCCGTGGCCCCCGAGGCGGAATCGGTCTTCCGGCGGCGCCTCGCACGCCAGGTGGACCGCGTCTACGTCCACCACCCGATGGTGCGCGAAAAGCTCGACTGGCTGCCGCCGGACTGCACGCCCTGGCTGACCGAGCACGGCCCCTACGAGCCGGGCGCGGCGGGTCGCACCGACCGCCTGGCCGCGCGCGACCGCCTCGGCCTGCCGCACGAGGATTTCGTCGTCGTCTGCCCGGGCAAGGTCCGCGACTACAAGGGGCTGGATCAGTACCTCCCGGCGGTCCGCAAGGTCATGGAGGTGCGGCCGCGCATGCGTTTCGTGGTGGCGGGCGAGGTGGCCGCCAGGGCGCCGCGCCCGGAGCTGGCACGGCTGCCGCAGGACCGACTGGTCGCGCCGAACCGGTTTCTCCCGGCGGAGGAACTCGAGCAGTATCTGCGGGCGGCGGATTTCGTGCTGCTCACCTATCGCTCGATCCTCACCTCCGGGGCGCTGTTCCATGCGCTGTCGCTCGGCGTGCCCGTGCTGGCACCGCGCCTGGGCACGATCCCGGCGTATGTCGTGGATGGGTGGAACGGCTTCACGTACGCCAGCGCGCGCGAGTTGGAGCGGCTGCTGCGCGATCTCACACGACAGCCGGTACCCGTTGCACTCGGTGAAAACGCGGGCCGCACGGCGCGGCAATTGCATTGGCGATTCGAGTGATTGCGTGCGAACATACGCGGCTTTTGCGGGGCGCCTCCCGGCGCCCCGCCAGCCGTTGAATTGCTGCGGCGAATGGAATCCGGACCCGATCAATGAGTGGATCCAGTAACGGCAACGTGGCCCGGTTGCTCGGGCGGACGCCCGTGGGTGCCCGGGCGGTCGCGCGGCGGCTCCTGCCCGAGGGCATCGTCCGGCGACTCCGCCGCGCACTGCATGGTGGCCGCGAGGGTTCCGGCAACGGCGGCGCGTTGCGGCGCAACGTGCTCGTACTGGAGCATAAGCTCTGGGGCGGCTATGCCGAACATGCGCGGGCCGATCTGGAGGCGCTGCGCATCGCCCCCACGACGCGGCCCGGCGAGGCCCAATACGCGGCGCAGTTGCTGGCGCGCCACTACGCCGCCTGCGGCGAGCACCGCGCGGCGCTGGAACAGATCGCCTTCATCCGCGCGGGCTCTGCCCGCGCCGCCGCGGCGCGGGCCCTGCGGTTAATCGAGATCAATGCCCACCTCGCCCTCGGGCATGTCGAGCACGCGCGCTTCCTGCTGGAGAAGGCGCACCAGGGCAACGGCGGTGCGGATGGCGATATCGACGTGCTGATGGCCGGTCTCCATCGGGTCGAGGCGATGAGCGGCGCGGCCGATCCGGCGGCGGCGCGGGCCGCGTACTTCGACTGGCTGAATCGGCCGCTGGCGCGGGCGGGGCTGGTCGGGATCACGAGTTCGGCCGCCGCGGACGAGACACCGGCGCTGCGCCACCTGCAGGCGGCCGAGTGCCCGCCCGTGCCGGCGTCGATGGGGCCGAAGGTCAGCGTCCTGATGGCCGCCTACAATGCCGCGGACAACATCGAGACGGCCGTCCGCAGCGTCCTCGATCAGAGCTGGCGCAATCTCGAGGTGGTCATCACCGATGACGCCAGCACCGACGACACCTGGGCCGTCATCCAGCGCCTCGCGGCGGAAGACGCTCGCATCGTCGCGCTGCGCCATACGGACAACGGCGGGGCCTACGTGGCCCGCAACACGGGGCTGCAGCAGGCCAGTGGCGACTACGTCGTGGTCAACGATGCCGACGATTGGGCCCACCCCCAGAAGATCGAGCTGCAGGTCCGGGACATGGAGGCCCACGACGGGCAGGGCGCGAACCTGACCTACCGCCTGCGCGTCGACGGCGGGCTGATCCCGGTGGTGCGCCTGGACAGTCCCCACGTGCCGGTCATCCACAACGATTTCTCGGCGCTGATGGTCGCCCGCGAGCGGGTGCTCGAACTCGGTGGCTGGGATCCCGTGCGATTCTCGGCCGACGCCGAATTCGTCAAGCGCCTGCGCGTGGCCGCGGGCACCGATCCGGTGCGCAAGATCCACGCCGGCGTGCCGCTGTCGATTTCGCTGTTCGAGGCCACCAACCTCACCGCCTCGTCCGCGACCAGTATCTGGACCAATCGCTTCGGCGCCCGCCGCGAGTACGAGCGCGCCTTCGGCGAGTGGCACGCCCGCGCTGATTCCCTGCGCATGGAACGGACCTCGCAGACCGACCCCTTTCCGCTGCCGGGGGTGGCCTGGCATCCGCCGGGCACACGGCAGGAATTTGATGTCATCCTGGTCTCGGACTTCCGGTTACCGGGCGGTACCACGCAGTGCAACCTACAGTACCTGCGCGCACTCCGCGACGCCGGTCTACGCGTGGCCTGCCTGCACTGGGCGCGTTACGACATCGAGCCGCGTGATCCGGGCTGGGGCAAGATCGCCGGCGTCTGCCACGACTACGGCATCGTACCGCTCGTCCACGGCGAGGTCGCCGACTGCCGCCTCCTGCTCATCCATCACCCGCCGGTGATGATGTGGCAGCCGGACGCCGTGCCGTCCATCCAGGCGGAACGGATCGCCCTGGTGGCGAACCAGTCCTCGCAGCGCGTCAAGGGCGGGCCGCACGAGCTTTACGAGCCGGCCACGGTGCAGGCGCGGGTCGAGGAGAACTTCGGCAAGCCGGGGACCTGGATCCCCATCTCGCCCGTGGTGCGCCGGCAGATGACGGAGGCCGGCGGGTTCGAGCCCGTCTGGCACGAAGACTGGCTGCCCGTGCTCGCGCTCGACGAGTGGTCCCGCGAACCGCGCTGGCGCGGCGGCGAGCGCGAACGGCCCGTGATCGGGCGTCACTCGCGCGACCACTGGATCAAGTGGCCCGCCGACCCCGGGAACATCGCCGCCGCCTACTGTGCGGATCAACCCGTCGACGTCCGTATCATGGGCGGCGCGGATACGGCCCTGAGCCTGCTCGGACACAAGCCGTCCAACTGGGAAGTGCTCCCGTTCGATGCGGAACCGACACGGGAATTCCTCGCCAGCCTTGATATCTATGTCCACTTCATCCATGAAGAGAGCATCGAGGCCTTCGGGCGCAATGTCATGGAAGCCATGGCGATGGGGGTTCCGGTTATTTGTTCGCCGTGGTTCCGGACGTGTTTCGGGGACGCGGCGTTGTATGCCTCGCCGAGAGAGGTCGGAGCCAGAGTCACGGAACTCTGGCGGGATGTGAGACGTTACCAGGAACTGACCGAAGCGGGTCGTGCCTATCTCGGCGCCTATTGTGACCGTGAACGGGTCGCTAGCCGAGTTGCTCAACTGCTCGACGAAAACCCGCCTCAGGGAAGCGCCGCCACCGAGAGCGCGGTGAACCGCGCGATCTAACGCTACGAGTTTCAACAGGTCACGCCCACAATGAAGGTAATCCTGCACATAGGCATGCCGAAGTCGGGATCCACGGCCCTGCAACGGACGTTCTATCAGTCCCGCCAGCGGTTGTCGCACTGCGGCGTGCTCTATCCCGAGCCCCCGAAGCGGCACTACAATCACGCGATCCTTACCGTAGGCTTGCTGCCCGTGGAACAATGGCCACGGAATCTGTGGAAATCCTGCAGCAAAGAGGATGATCTGAAGCAGCAGGAGGAGGCCTTCTGGCAAGGTATGGAGCGCCAGGTAGACGAGGTCGAGCCCGAAGTGGTCGTCCTCTCCGCCGAAAACCTGTTTCGCACACCGACCCCGAAAGCCCTGCGTGCATTCCGCGATAGACTTATGGGTATCGGCGCCTCCGATATCGAGGTCGTGGTCTACGTGCGCAGGCCTTCGGAGTATTTCGTATCCGATCTCCAGCAGCGACATAAAGCCTCATACAAGACCTTGCAGCCAACATCCCCCCGCTACCGTCGCGTCCTCGAACGTTACCTCGGTGCATTCGGCCACGACTCAGTGCATGTTCAGGCCTTCGAGTCCGGAGCGTTGCAGGGGGCAGATGTCGTAACGGACTTCACATGTCGCTATCTCATGCGGGATGATCTGGACACGTCCGTGCTTACGCGGATCTCACGGCAGAATGAAAGCATATCCGCTGAGTCCACCGACATCCTTCGCCGCTACCGCGAGTGCTTTCACGCAGCCGCGGATAACCGGATTACCGAGGATACGGTGGAGCTCCTCAATGCGCTGAAGGAAGCGGATCAGCGCGTTGGGGCTAAACGCGCAGCGCTTCAGCCCGAGATTGCGGAGCTCGTGGATTACTCCTCGCCGGATCCCAACTGGCTCGCCGAGGAATTCGGCGTCTACTTCAGCAGCTACGACTATGATCGGGCATCACGCATCAATGACTATGCGGCATCGGCGGGATCAGAATATGCACTGCATGATCTCGTCGTGATCGATCGATCCGTCCAGCTCTCGATAGTGCGGTCGCTGCGTGAAATGCCATGGGTGGGTCAGACCGCAGACCGCACTGCATGGATCGAGACGCTTTCGCATTCGCTGACCGAACCCATGTATACCTGCGTCGATCAGTAGGTGTGCCTATTAACTCCATGATGGGCCCGGGCGAGACCCGGACCGATTGTACTCTGGCGATCCGCTTGGCAAGAGCAACGCCAGCGCCTTCAAAAGTTTGGATACGGGCGCTCTGACGACCGTTCGAGACCCTTGATGAATCTTTTCTCTGAAACCGCAGGCTTCCTCGGCTGGCTCTCACGGCTTGGTGCTGTGTTCTTTCGCGCCCGCCCCATCACCAGCACGGTTGCCGTATTCGTCTCAGCGCTGAACCGTCTCACATCGATCCTCGCGTTTCTGTTGCCGTTGAAGGTAATACTGCTCGTCGCATCGGACGGTGTCTCACGCTGGTTTCAGCCCCTTGTGGGACCCGGGGGCAAGGATACGCTGGTCTGGACCTTGACGATCGCGGCCATCGCCTCCTTCTTTCTATCGATTGTCCTGGATGCCTTGTCCGACCGGCTGGCCGCTTCAGCAAGCCATACGGTACTGAAGGGCTCGAATGAGCTATCCGTGGTCGGCAATCAGGGCGCCGAAGCGCGAACCATTTTCGCCCAGTTCGTCAGTATCGTTTCGGGGATGTTGTTCACCGGTGCCGGTCTCGCCGTTATCGGCCTCGTAAACCCGCTTCTCGCTGGCGTCCTCGGCTTTCTTTTCTTGGCGGAATACCTTTTTACTGCCGCAGCGATGGCGGGAGGCACTCGAACGAATCCGGGACCGCTCAAGCGGTTCGTCACCGAGGATTTGCGCGATTATCTCAACCTGCTCTCATCACTTACGTTCCTGGTGGCGTTTGGTGTGCTGCTGTACCCCTTTGTTTGGGGAGGTGGCGGCGACGTGCTCGCTGCACTGGTGAGCGTCATCGTTTTGCGGCGAATATTGGGCGTGATTGTTGACTTCGTGCGCGGGGGTGTGCAACTGACACAGCGCCGAGTCGTGATCAACGCTCTCGTTTTTCGGGAGCATCAGTACCGCGATCAGGAAGCAGACCTTACGCGAACTTTGCGTCAGATTTTTTCCAAGAATGGGCGGCAGGCAAGGGCTCGCGAGCTTTTTGCAAGTGCGGGGTTGGGCGATGTCGCGGTCGACGCTTTTTGGCAGGATTCATCATTGGGTGGGATGAACGTGCTAGCGCTTACGTCTTCCAGCAAGGATGAGCATGTGCAGCACTGGCAACAGCAGATTTATCTACCGAAGCAGGATTACCGACTGGAGAACGAGGCTGTTCTGTTCGATTACGTATCGCGAGGGCAGATGCTGGCCCCGGAGGTGCTTTTGCGCTTCAAGGAGGGGCCATTTGAATGCCAGATTTGTGACGCGGGGTCCGGAGAAGCGGTGGATGCCTCCGAATGGGGTGAACTGCGCATGGACTTGCTGGCGCGGCTGATGTCCGTTCGGCCACCTCCCGCATTGACCCGGGCATACACGATCTCTCGACCGCTACTGCAGGACCGTCTTTCGGACGACCTCATCCAACGTTGCGAGGTTGGCGTCGACGATGACGCTGAGCGCAAGACCCTGGAGGCGTTGGTACAGCACATGAGCGTGGTGCGGGAGCTGCTGTACAGTTTGCCGCTATATATCCAAAACCCTGAGATCCGGCCAGCGAACGTTCTTGTCGATAAATCGGGTCAGCCCATGGTAATGACGTGGGGGAAATGGTCGCTTGAGCCGGTCGGTGTTGGCGTGCCGGATGGGGTTGGGACTGCCGGGCTCGATAGTCTTACCGACACACTCCGCGCTGAACGTCCGGACCTGCCGGATGGGTTCTGGAATGCGCACCTGCGCCTTGGACGTGCGGTACGGCAGCTTGAGCAACGAATCGAGGTCAACATGTTCAAAGCTGCGCTAGAGTCGGCGCAAGAGATTCTCGAGAATGAGTTGGTTGCCGAAGCCGTGGCCCGAGAATCGTTGGGCACGCACGCTGCGGCGAGTACGTGACGGCGTTCCCGGCTGATGCCGAGCGCCTAATGGCCGACCGAGTGCCTTCGTTGACTGTACAACTGCGTACTGGAGTGGCATAGCGACACCGGGAAGCAGCAGCCTTGGTTGGTCGACACGGATGCGGTGCACGGAATATCGATATGATTCCGTCCGTCGAAACGTGCGGTCGTTCTGAAAGAGATGGGGAGTTCATGACAAACGCACATCTGTTCTTCGTGGTTCGCTACAGTATCCTGAACGGAGAGCCCGGATCGTGGAAGATCACGCGTCAGGACTGGGCCGCGTACCGAGAACAGCTCTTCGATCCTGCGCGGTTGAAACAGCGTTTCCGTCTTTTCTCTGGCTTGACATTGCCGAGCCTGACCGCGCAGCGGTTCGATCGTAATGTGTCTGTATCGTTAATTGTGATAACGGCGGCCGAATTGCCGTCCGCGGCCTCTGCTGAACTGAGAGACGGCGTCGGAAACTTACCGGAGTGGTTGGACGCCGATGTTCTCCCTGTTGAAGCTGACGGGGCAAGCGTGGGGGCGCTTGTCCAGACAGCAGTCAATAACTCCCTGCGCGAGCGGTACGGCGATCACGATGTAGATTATGCAACGGTCCGTCTTGACGATGACGATCTTCTGTCGAATCGTTACGTGGAAAAGATAAGCCGATATACGAGACCAGAATTTTCCGACATGGTCGTTTCGTTTCCTCGTGGGTTTATCGGGATGGTTGGTGCGGGCAGTGGCCGTGTGGAGGATCTTCGACACTACTATGCGCCGAAGGTAGCGCTTGGGATGGCCCATGTTGGAGCGTGGCGTAACGGAAAGACAGTCAGCCGCAGTGGAAACGTTTTTTCCGTGGGGAACCATGCGGAAATCGGTTCAAAGGCGCCGGTTATCCTCGACGGGTCTTTCGACGCGTTTATTCGTACATTCCATGGTGACAACGATTCAGGCGCTGATGTAACGCAGAAGGAATGGATTATGGAGCTGCCAAAGGCCGGAAGTGAAGTTCGGAAGAGCTTCCCGGAGCAGTGTCTGGCACGCTTCTCTGAAAAGGACAGCGAAGAATCGCGTGAAGAAGCAGTAAGCCAGAAAGCATGCCAGCAGGAGATCGCGAAACTTCGCGCATGCCGGCGGCGCCGGAACAAGTTGCGGCGGAAACTGGACGAAAAACACGGGTCACGAGGGAGATGGAAGGTCTTCCGTTAACGAGAAGACGAGGCGATCGAACGGGATCGCCCGCAAGCGCGTAAATTGCCCCGCGAGGAGTCTGGTGCCGATTCTGCGATCTTCATGGTAATAATGGATATCCAAACAATATTCAATCTGCTGATTTCGAGGGTGATAAGGCCCGTGATGCGATTTCGAGCAGTGGTATGACAAGCTTCAGTGGGGAGGAAGTCACGCTCTCGGTGGTTACGGCCACTCATGACGCGGCGGAATATCTCGGACGCTCGGTCCGCTCGGTGGCGGAGCAGACAATGCCGGTGGCCGAGCACATTATCGTCGACGATGGATCAACCGACGAAACGGCTGCCGTCGTGGAGGGGCTTCAGAGCCGGTTCCCGCATCTGGTCTATATCCACCAGCGGCAACAGGGATCGGCGGCTGCGCGCAATCGGGGCATTCACGAGGCCACGGGTCGGTACGTCGCGTTCCTGGATGCTGACGACTGGTGGCGGCCGGAGAAGGTCGAGCACCAGGTGGAGTTTATGCGGCGTACGGCCGTGACCTTCACGTACGGCGATTACGAGAAACACGACGGAGAAACCGGCGCGTTTGTGGCGCGTTATTCATTGCCCGAGTCCGTGGGGCATGCCGATTTCCTCGATGGGTGTCCGGTCGGTTGCCTGACGGTGGCCTACGATCAGGTCGCCCTGGGCAAGCGGTATATGCCGGATGTGCCCCGGGGGCAGGACTGGGGGCTGTGGCTCGCACTGACCCGGGACGGGACACGGGCGTGGCGGTACCCGGGCAACGACGCCGTGTATTGCGATCATCGGGGGTCGCTGTCCGCGGCCAAGTTGCGCAAGGTGTGGGATGTGTATCGGATTTACCGGGGGGAAGAGGGGCTCGGTTTGGTGGCGTCGCTGCGGCATCTTCGGCGGCATGTGTTTTCTTCTTTGCGGAAGGCCTGAATTGTCTGGGGCTTTTTGGGTAGGCGGTGTGGTTGCGGTGGGGGATATGTTGTCGTGCTGGGTTTCGTTTCACTCAACCCAACCTACGGGGTTTACGCGGCCGGTTCGGTTCAGCCGTTTCGGTCGTGTTGATCCCGTGACGTGATCATGGCGGATCATCACGTCGGCGATGGCGGGCGGTCACGGATCGAGAAGTTGTCGTTTGATGACGTCACGCCATTGATCGTTGTCGGTCCGCCGCGCTCCGGGACGCGGTTTGTGACGGCCGTGCTGAATGGAATCCCCGACGTGCAGCTCTACAGCGAGATTCGCGATGAAATCCTTGCGCCCATGAGGAAGAGCATGAAGCGGGCGGAGGGTGTCTATGCTTCGTCCGACCGTGAGGGATTGTCAGAGAACTGGACGTCGAAAAAACGTGCGCTGATGTATTCGCTCTGGCATGGATTGTCGGCCGACAGGCAGCGCCCGCCGCGGAAGAAGTCGCTGTATATCGGCTACAAGACGCCGTTCCACGAGCAGCACTTCGAATTCTACAATCGCTATTTTGATCCGGTTCGCCCCGTCTATATCTGCTGCATCCGCTCGTTCGTCGATCACTTTCTTTCCGTGCAGGCGCGATGGCCGCGCCATGGCATCGCGTATACCGCGGTCCGCTACATCCGCTCGCTGCGAAAGATCCGGCGGATGAAAGCGGAACGCCCTGATGAGGTGATCGTATTCGTGCTGGATGACTGCAGGGAGCAGGGATACGCCTATATCCAGGAAAGGCTTCTGCGGCCGCTCGGTCTCGACGAGCATCCGCGCGCGAGGCGCCGTGCCGAGAAAGGGGCGGTGAATACGGCGGAGAAATTCGGTGTGGCGAGGGCGGATGCGCTGACGCTGCGGCAGCGGATCGTGTTGTGGATTCTGCCGGGGACTTCGCGGGCATTCGAGGCATTGCGGCGCGATGTGTCCTGAGTATCGATGCCGACGACGTAGAGGCTGAGCTGCTTGAGGCGCGCGCATGAGCGTATTCTCGATACAGCGCTATCGGTCGGCGCTGAAATCGCTTGTTTCGGGCCGGGGACTGCGCGCGCAGTTGGTGCGAGGCGGGTTCGGCAGCGGTGCGGTCAAGGCGGCCGGGACACTGCTTTCACTTGTGGTAGCGCTCGTGCTCGCGCGGGTTCTCGGGCCGGCCGGCTACGGTATCTATTCCTATGTTTTCGCTCTCGTCGGCATCCTGAGCGTGCCGGCGCAGTTCGGGCTGCCGCAGTTGGTGGTCCGCGAGACGGCCAATGCGCATGCGGTCGCGGATTGGTCCGCCGTCAAGGGAATATGGCGCTGGGCGGGAAGTCTTGCGGTTGTTCTATCGCTGTTGCTCGCCTTTGCCGGTGGTGCTGCGGTCTGGATGCTGGGTGAGCGACTGGGCGGGGTCCAGGTTGCCACCCTGGCGTGGGGGCTGGTCCTGCTGCCGGTGATCGTGCTGGCGCGTCTGCGTGGGGCGGCCCTGCGGGGGCTGCGGCATGTGGTCGCCGGGCAGTTGCCGGATATGGTGCTCCGGCCCGGGTTGCTCGCGATCCTGGTGCTGGTCCTGGTGCTGGGGTTCGGTGAGGTAGTAACGGCGAGCCGGGCGATGGCACTGCATGCCCTTGCCGCCACGAGCGCGCTCCTGGTCGGGGCCGTGTTGCTGTTGCGGGTCCGCCCATCGGAGTTGGGCTCGGTCCAGCCCCGGTTCTCGCATCGCGCCTGGGGGCGGGCGCTGATCCCACTCGGACTGACCGCGGGGATGATGGTGATCACCCGTCAATCGGACATCGTCCTGCTCGGCCTGTTCGTCGAGGTCGAGCAGGTCGGCATCTACCGGGTGGCGGCCTCGGCGTCGCTGTTGGTCGCCTTTGGTCTGGAGGCGGTCGGTGCAGTGGTGGCGCCGCAGATCGCGCGCCTGTACGCCCGCGGGGAACTGCGGCAGTTGCAGCGCCTGGCGACCGCCTGTTCGCGCGTGTCGCTGGCGGTCGCGCTGCCGGCGGCGCTGGTGTTCGTGCTCTACGGGGAATGGCTGCTGGGCGTCGTCGTCGGTGTCGAGTACGCGGGTGGCGCTGCGGCGCTGGCCATCCTGGCGGGCGGCCAGCTCGTCAATGCGGGCATGGGCCTGGTGGGCCTGCTGCTGAACATGACCGGCCATGAGACCGTCGTCACGCGCACGCTGGCCCTGGCGGCGCTCGGCCATATCGTCGCCAATCTGTTGCTGATCCCGGTGTGGGGCATGAATGGCGCGGCGGTGGCCACGGCCGGGACGTTCATTTTGTGGAATCTGCTTCTGGCGCGCGCCGTGTCGAAGCGCCTCGGTATCGCCAGTGCGCCGTTCGGGATCGGGCGGCGGTAATAACAATAAGAAAGGTCGTGGCGTGCGTTCCGGCGGATCGCGCCGAGGCCCGAAGTCCCCCGCGTGACGACCGGGTGCCAGGTCGGCTAGGTCTTGACCTCATCGCGTTCCCAGCGACGGATGACGCTGAAGGCCCCCAGCAGGGCAAACAGCATGATCATCACGGTGCGGCTCGAGGTGTGATTGATCTGCGTGGAGAGCAGCAGCATCGTGCCCATGGTGGCGAGCACGCCATACACGGCGACCGCCACGCCGACCGGTACCAGTTCGCGTTGCGTGGCCCGGGTGAGCCGGCGGATCAGCAGGTACAGGATGTACACGAACAGACCCAGCCCGATCAGGCCGTAGCCGACGAACAGGCTGAGGAAGAAGTTCTCGAAACCGTCCCGCGTATCCGCTGGCAGCGACGAAAGGTCCCGCCGCGGGAAGGTGACCCCCCAGCCCGTGATGGGGCGCTCGGTTCCGGTGCGCAGGGCCTCGCCCCATAGCGCCAGCCGCTCGGCGGTGGGCGCGTGGCGCTCGCGCGCGAGTTCGTGTTCGCCGCCGAGATACAGCGCACCGGCCTGGATGGGTTGCTGGAAAAGCTCGCGGGTCGGGACGCGCTCATTGATCAGGGCCGAGATACCGAGCCCGAGCGCCGCGACCAGCGCCGCGCCCCCGATCAGCCCCACCCATTGCCGTCGGTTGGCCCCGTGGACAATAGCGGCCGCCCCCACGATCACGATACCGACGCCACTGCCGATCCAGGCGGTGGCGTAGTTCGAGACCACCAGCAGCAGCAGCACCGGTATGGCCGCGGTCAGCGAGATGCCCAGCGTGAAGGCGGGCCGCCAGCCGCGCCCGAGGCGGCCGATGGCCGCTACGGCCGTGCCGAACAGCAGGACCAGGACACAGGCGGCGGTGGACGCGTAATCGTCCGGTGAGCCGTAGTGGGTGGCTTCGCCCAGTTCACCGCGCATCAATTGCGGCCAGTGGGCCTCGATGCCGAACGCGGTGGCACTCGCCGCGATCAATGTCCAGAACAGCCATGGCCAGTGCAGGCGTGCGCCGGCCATCCACCAGGCGATCGGCAGGCTGAGCAGGACGGTCACGCGCATCACGTGGCGCCAGTGCGGGAGGGAATCCTTGGCCGCATCGGGGAACTGGGACCAGCCCAGCAGGCTGATAAGGCCCATATAGATGGTGAATCCGACCGCAAGCCAGAACACCGGCAGGCGCACCACATCGCGGAAAAATGCGGATGCGCTCATGACGGTTGCCGCCAGGACGAGGGCGATGCCGATATTGGCGAACGCCGTCGACAGGGGGATCGCGGCGGTCGTCAGGTACATGCCGATCAGCGCGAGCCGGCGCCGCCAGCCGCCGACCGGTGAGGAAAAAATGCGGTCGGGCTGGATGGGGGGCGCTTCCGTGCCCGCGCCCCGGCGCTCGCCGAGCCGGCGCTCACCAAGGCGGCGCAGGGCCTTCATGGTGCGCCACGCATAGCGCACGAATACGAAATGCAGACCGATGGCGACAAGCAGCCCGAGCGCCAGCACGGCATCCGGTACGCCGTAGACGGAGAAGAATACGCCGACACCGCCGAAGCTGAACGCGATCCCCGCCAGCACCCAGCACGCCTGTCCCGGCGGATAGCCGGCCCGGATGAACAGATGGTGCAGATGCTCGCGGTCGGCCAGGAACGGACTGCGCCCCTTGAGGATCCGTCGCAGCATCAGGCTGGCGGTGTCCATCACCGGGAGGGCGATGATCCACCCGATGGCTACGGGCGACACCGGCGCATCGGCGCCGGACTGCGTCAGTTCGATACAGAACCAGGCGATCGCGACGCCCAGGGCCAGGCTGCCCGCGTCGCCGAGGAACACGCTCGCCTGGGGCCGGAACCGGTGACGGACGTTGAACAGGAGAAACCCGATCAGGGCCGCGGCGATCACGGCGATCAGCGCCTGGGCGCCCGCGAATCCATTGAAGTGCGCCGCGACGCCGAGCCAGAAGAGCATGGCCAGCGACGCGGCCCCCGCGAGGCCGTCCAGACCGTCGAGCATGTTGACGGCGTTGACCAGCCCGACGATGCCGAACAGCGTCAGCGGAACCGCCCACGCCCCGAGCCGGAGCGTGCCGACCGGCTCCAGCACCGCGAGTTCGGTGACCACCATCCCGCCCCACGCCACGATCAGGCTCGCGGCCCCGATCTGCACCGCGAGCTTCGTGGTGCCGTGCAGTTCACGCACGTCGTCGAGGGCGCCGCAGACGAGCAGCACCGCCATGGACGCGAACAGGGCCGAGTAGGGAAGCAGCGCCACGTCCGTGAACAGCGCGGCCAGCACGAAGGCCCCGAAAATCGCGATGCCGCCGATCAGCGGGGTTGCGGTGTCGTGGTGCTTGCGGCCGCCCGGGTAATCGACCAGCCCCAGCCGCCATGCCGGCGTGCGCAGCGCGAACACGAGCGCGATGCACGCGCCGAGCGCGATCAGCAGGGCCGGTAGCAGTGCCAGTGACATGCGATATCTTCCGTGGGGCGATCGTCAGAGGCGATTGGCCCGCATCCCGCCGTTCTCTGAGCCGAGCCCGAACGCATGCGGAGCGGCGAGAGGATAACCGAAGCATCGGTGCGCGTGATAGATACCTTGTCACGGATCGGCGTTGGGCGGGTTGCTCAAGGTCCTCGCGGGTGCGCTTCGGGCGGTCTCCGAGACGGCGGGGATAGACCCCGGGAGGTCCCTGAGGCGGTGGGGCCTGCCGTGTGCCCTGCAGTCGCTGGATCGCCGCGCTCCCTTCGGTCGCTCGCGATGACGGGAGAGAGATTCGGTCGCTCGGGATGACGGGGGTATGTTTCGGCGGCGGAATCGGGTCAGGTTTCGGCCTCGGGCGGTTCCGGCAGCAGGTCTTCCGGGTCGAGTTCGAGCGTTTGCGCCAGTCGGCGGATCTTGTCGGTGGTGCCGCGCCGCGCGCCACGCTCGAGCATGGCGATGTAGGACTGCGACAGCCCTGCACGCGCCGCCAGCTCCGTCTGCGTCAGTCCGCGATACTCACGCCATACCCGAACCGGCGTTTCGCCCGCCAGCAGGCGATTGACGATCTCGGCGGGCACGACCTCGTCGCGCGCCTCTTCCAGCTCGCGTACCGCGCGATCGAAAGCGGCGGCGTCGTCGAGCGCCTCGGCCTTGCGCAGGAGTGTTTCGTACTGCTCCCACGGCACGATCGCATATTCCGGTTGCCCGTCTTTGGTGATGATCTGGGCGGTCATTTGTAGATATCTCCTCGCGGACCCACGTCCAGTACAAGTACGATCAGTTCGGTTTCGCGCAACTGGTAAATGGCCCGCCATTGCCCGATCCGGAGCCGCTGACCCTCGCGATTCACCAGCGGCTGGACGTCCAGTCCATGCACCGTTTGACCATCGGCAATGGCCTGCAATGCCTCGGCCATTTGTCGGCGCTGCTTCGGCGGCAGCCTCCGCAGTCCCTTGAGGGCCGCTTTCCTGTAGCGAAGCGTGTACATTGGGCTGGATTATCACGTATTGTGATAAATAGTGCAATACGTTGATCACGCTGGTGCTGGATCGCCGCGCTCCCTTCGGTCGCTCGCGATGACGGGAGGGGGCAGGTTTTTGCGCGCCCCGTGGGCCGTGGGCCGTCATTGCGAGCGAAGCGCGGCAATCCAGTGCGTGCACGGCCTCCCGGTGTCACCACGGCAACACGGAGTCCACCAGCCCGGGCCCCGGGATCAGGCGCGCCCCCGGCGCTCTGGTATCATTGCCGCTTTGCGAACCGACCCGACGGACGACGCCATGGGCACCAAAGTCTACGTGCAGACGCAGGGCTGCCAGATGAACGAGTACGACTCGGCGAAGATGTTCGACGTCCTCGCCGATTCGGAGGGCGCCGAGCGCGTCGATGACCCGGCCGCGGCCGATCTGCTGCTGCTCAACACCTGCTCCATCCGCGAGAAGGCGCAGGAGAAGGTGTTCTCGCAGCTCGGGCACTGGAAGCGCTTCAAGCAGGAGAACCCGCACGCCATGATCGGCGTCGGCGGCTGCGTGGCCAGCCAGGAGGGCGAGGCCCTGGCCAGGCGGGCGCCGTTCGTGGATCTGGTGTTCGGCCCGCAGACGCTGCACCGCCTGCCCGAGATGCTCGCCTCGGCCCGCGCCGGCGACGGTCCGGTGGTCGATACCAGCTTCCCCGAGATCGAGAAGTTCGATCGCCTGCCGGAGCCGCGCGCCGATGGCCCGACGGCGTTCGTGTCGATCATGGAGGGCTGCTCGAAGTACTGCACCTTCTGCGTCGTGCCCTACACGCGCGGCGAGGAGATCAGTCGGCCGTTCGACGACGTCATCGCCGAGGTCGTGGAACTGGCGGAGCAGGGCGTGCGCGAGGTAACGCTGCTCGGCCAGAACGTGAACGCCGACCGG
>Ga0136597_1000194_pt1 | contig 31467 bp, 26 predicted proteins | sample AntRauTorcE11898_FD_101385 | JGI IMG/M metagenome (GOLD analysis project Ga0136597, IMG submission 101385) | Saline lake microbial communities from Rauer Islands, Antarctica - Metagenome Torckler E11 #898 | ecosystem: Environmental > Aquatic > Non-marine Saline and Alkaline > Saline | place... | reverse complement strand
TTACTGGTGGTATTGCGGTCGTGATTGCCACCCTGCAGGTGAAGGATTTCCTGGGTCTGCCGCTGGAATCCATGCCTGAGCATTACTGGGACAAGTTGTCGGTGCTGGCCCAGACGCTACCGGAGGCGAGTGGCATGAGCACCCTGGTGGCAGTTGCCACGTTGGCGACCATGCTGTTGTGGCCGAGATTGCGAACCCCGGTGCCCGCGCATTTGCCAGCGGTTCTGGTGGGCAGTGGTCTGGCGCTGCTGCTGAATGCCAGTGGAGCAGGCATTGAAACGATCGGCTCGCGCTTCAGCTATTTGCTGCCGGATGGCTCCATGGGTGCCGGCATTCCGCCATTCCTGCCGGAATTCGCCTGGCCCTGGCAGCAACCAGGAGCCGATGGCCAGCCACTGGGGCTTTCCTGGGATATGGTGCGCGAGCTGCTGCCCGCCGCCTTCGCCATCGCCATGCTCGGCGCCATTGAATCTTTGCTGTGTGCGGTCGTGCTCGACGGCATGTCCGGCAAACGACACAGTGCCAACAGCGAGCTGATGGGGCAGGGTATCGGTAACATTCTGGTGCCGTTTTTTGGCGGCATTACCGCCACTGCGGCTATTGCCCGTTCGGCTGCCAATTACCGGGCCGGGGCACAGTCGCCGGTGGCGGCTATGGTGCATGCGCTGGTGGTACTGCTGGCACTGGTTTCGCTGGCGGGTGTGTTGGCCTACCTGCCGATGCCGGCCATGGCCGCGCTGTTGATCATGGTGGCCTGGAACATGAGTGAGGCACCCAAGGCCGTGCATCTGTTGAAAACGGCACCCCGCAGCGATGTTCTGGTGTTTCTTACCTGCTTTGGCCTGACCGTGGCCCTGGATATGGTGATTGCCATCACCACCGGTGTGCTGCTGGCGGCGGTGTTGTTCATGCAGGAAATGGCAAAGATGACGCGGGTGACGGACATCACCGCCAGCAAGCGTATCAGCCGTGAACAGCTTCCCGAGGGCTGGCGGGTATTCAAGATCAATGGTCCGATGTTTTTCGCCGCTGCCGATCGTATTTTTGGTGAGCTGGCCGAGTTGTCCCGGGAGGCCCGTGGTTTTGTTCTGTATATGGACGGCGTTACGGTACTGGATGCCGGCGGGCTGTCCGCTCTCACCAAGCTGATCGCCACCTGTCGGGAGAGCGGCAGCAAGATTGTGGTTGCTGACCTTCAGTTCCAGCCGCTGAAAACGCTCACCCGAGCGGGGCTTGAGCCGGAAGCCGGTGTCAGCTATTTCACTCCGACGCTGGAGGCGGGCCTTGAAGTAGCCCGAGGCCACAAAGCCTGACGGCACTCTTCTTTCGCGGCACTCTTCTTTCACAGCACTTTGTTCTATCCTGTGTGGGCACTATCTCTGTACAGGAAACACCATGCTGCCATTCCGCCTGATTGACCGGGTTAAATTCATTGTTGAGCGCCAGTTGGTAAAAGGCGCCGGCTTCCAGTTACTGGTTGTCGCCTTCTTTATCGCCCTGATTTCGCTGCTGGGCGGCTTGCTGGTTCTGCTGCCGCAGGCTGAAGAATTCGAGGATGCCGGTTCTGCCATCTGGTGGGCATTTCTGCGCCTGACCGACCCGGGTTACCTGGGTGACGACGTTGGCACCTGGCAGCGCATTGTTTCCACACTGCTGACTGTCTCCGGCTATGTGGTGTTCATGGGTACCCTGGTGGCTATCCTGACTCGTTGGCTGATCGCCAAAATGGCCGATCTTGAGCGTGGGCTGACCCCGGTGACGCTTAAAAACCACATGGTGGTGCTGGGCTGGACCGCGCAGACACCGCCACTGGTCTCGGAGTTGTTTGGTTCGCCGGGCCGGATGCGGCGCTTTCTGGAAAAACACGACACCCAGAAGCTGCGCGTAGTGGTGCTGGCCGAAGAAGCCGGTGCCGGGCAGCTGCACGAATTGCGCAGTGAGCCGGGCATTGGTCGCAGGGCCCGGGAAGTCATTCTGCGTAGTGGCTCTGCCATTCAGCCTGAAGCCCTGCACCGGGTTGCCTGTCTGGATGCGGCTGCGGTTATTGTGCCCAGCCAGGTATACGGAGCCGGCAGCTTTGTAACATCCGATGTGGAAACTGTAAAAGCACTGCTGTCTATTGCCGCACAGGCCCGGCATTTCGCCACGGAGCTGCCGTTTGTGGTGGCGGAAATCCAGGACATGCGCAAGTTGCCGGTTATTGAGCGCGCCTACCCCGGGTCTGTTGAAGTGGTGGCCGGTGACGCCACTATCAGCCGCTTGATGGTGCAGAATGTGCTGCACCCGAATCTTTCTGAAGTTTATAACGAGCTGCTTACGGCCGGTGAAGGCAATGAGATTTTTGTTCGTGGCGGTGAAACAGCAGACGGTCTTACCGTTTCAGAACTGGCCACTCAAAGACCGCACGCCATTGTTCTGGGCTTGCTGCACCCCTCCGGTGATCACCGGTGGCAGGTGGACGTGCCGGCTGAGGGAGACACGGTGATTCGCCCTGAGGATCGTGTGGTGTTGTTGGCCTGCGACTACGACCATACCGGGGCAGACCCGAAAGCCGAGCGCCTGGCCGGTTTCGAGCGTACTGTGCAGCCTGCTCCGCATAAAGCGCAGGACCGAACCCAGCGTGTGCTGGTGCTTGGCTGGAACCGGCGGGTGCCCAGCCTGGCAGCGGAGTTTGCCAGTTATCGGAGCCGGTCCTTCGAACTGGATCTGGTGTCCGCGATTCCCCTGGATGAACGGGAACGGGAGATCCGCCGGCATGGTGTTGACCTGAGCCATGTAAACGGTCGTCTGCTGGAAGCGGATTACATGGTGGAAGATGACCTGAGAAAGCTGAAGCCGGCTTCCTACGATACCGTTATGCTGCTAAGTAGTGATCGTATCGGTTCCGATGAAGAAGCGGATGCCCGGGCTATGGTCGGTTACTTGCAGCTGGAAGACATTCTGTCCCGCTCATCAGATCGGCCACAGATCATCATGGAACTGAGTGATCCGGACAACCGGCATTTGCTGTACGGCCATCAGAGTGAAATGTTGATCAGTCCGATGATTCTCAGCCATATTCTGGCCCAGGTTGCCCTGCGCCGTGAATTGCGCGCGGTGCTGGATGATCTGTTCACCGTGGGCGGGGCAGAAATCCAGTTCCGGGATCCTCATGATTATCCGTTACCGGCCAGTACCAGCTTTCAGGTGCTGGAAAAAATAGTCGCGGCGAAGGGTGAAGTGGCTCTGGGCATCTACCGGGCCAAAGCCGACGATCGGGGCCGGCACTTGTTGATGAATCCGCCTCGGGATACCTATCTTGGTTTGTGCGAAGGCGATCTGCTGTTGGTGATGTGTCGCACCTGAGCCGGATACTGAGTCGGGTTTATGCAGGCTCAGTCAATGGTTTCCAGCAGAGCGCCCATGATGTCGTCCATCACCACGAAACCTTCGATTTCGTTATCGTCCAGCACCAGCAGGCGCTTTACTCTGTGCTCAGTCATCAGGCTCGCCGCGTGCCTGAGCGCAAGGTTTTTTCCAACACTGATCACCGGTTTGGCGCAGACATCGTAAACGTTGAGCAGGTCGATATCGCCGTCTTCTGCAATCACGGCTTTCAATACATTGGTGTAGCTGATCAGGCCCCAGGCATCGTGCTCGTTCTGGCGCTCGACCACCAACGATTTCACATTATTTCTTTTCATCAGTGACAACGCTTCGCGCAGAGTGGCGAAAGGCGAAACGGTGATGATGTCCGTCACCATCACTTCTTTGACCAGTTTCATGGCTATCTCCGATCAGAATGAGTCTTTGAGGTGTTGCTCGAATTTTTCCACCTGGGCCATGTCGATGCCACCGATATGTTCCAGCGGCAGCGTGAAAATCAGCCCCTGAGAATCGGTGGGGTCCGGTGAGACCACTTTCTGCAATGCTTTGAGTATGTCCAGTGACAGGCCTTTTTCCAGGACCATCAACAAGACACTCTGGCTGCCATCGTAGGTCAGCCCGAAAAAGGTTTTTTTGGCCGTATTGCTGATGCCGCGACCGCCAAGAACCGTGATGCCGCCGGCACCAAGGTCGCGGGCGGTATCAATGCATTCCTGCTCCAGGTCTTCCGGTGCGATGGCTATCAGTGCGGAGAATTTCATGACTTTTCCTTCCTGCGGTCTGACATGAATTGAGAAACGATGGCATAAGCCATCACGGTGACGATCGGGAAAATCGAGGCAAAGGCGATCAGCCCGAAGCCGTCAATCAATACACTGCGGCCTTGAATGCTGGAGGCCAATCCAATACCGAGTGCGGTGACCAGCGGCACCGTGACCTCGGATGTGGTTACGCCGCCGAGATCGTAGGCCAGCGCCACAATGTAGCGGGGCGCAATAATGGTCAGCGCTATGACGAGCGCATAGCCACCCATAATGTAATGGTGGATAGAGTCGCCGGTGATAATGCGATGAACACCAATCGTAATACCCACAGCAACCCCGAGGGCAACCAGTAGCCGGATAGTGTTGCCGTTCAGCGTGCCGCCAGCAGCTTCTTCAGCTTGCCTGCCAATAGCGATCAGAGCCGGTTCGGCCATGGTCGTGGCAAAGCCAATCATCAGGGCGAAAAGATAAATGTAAGCATAGTTCTCGCGAGCTGTGAGCTGTTCGGCCATGCTGGTGCCGATCGGGAACAGGCCAATTTTAAGGCCGACCACAAAGGCATAGAGTCCAAGCACAACCAGAGCAAAACCAAAGGCGACTTTTCTGGGATTGGCGAGTTTCCGACGCAACACCAGGTATTGGAAGATCAGCACGGTCAGAATGATTGGCAGTACGTCCCGAAGCATTTCTGCCAGGTCCAGTAAAATACCGACAATACTCGAAGATTTTTCGGTATTAGTGCTCGCTGTCACCACCAGTTCGCCAGTGTCCGGGTTACCTGAATACACCAGCATGCCATAGCCCTGCACGGTGATCATCGGCACCATCACCGCCAGAGCAACCAGGCCGAAACCATCAATTAACGGATTTCGGCCCCGGATCGAAGCCGCCAGCCCTATACCCAATGCGGCAATCAGAGGGACGGTAACCACGTTGGTCGTTACACCACCAGAGTCGTAGGCCAGACCGACAATTTCTTCGGGGGCAAACCAGGTGATAACGACCACAAGCGCATAACCGGAAATCATGAACCAGTGCAGTGGGTAGCCAAAAATGATCCGGAAAATCCCCAGGGCCACCACAAGACCGACCGAAAGCGCTACCAGTACTCTGAGGGTGAGGGCGTCAATTCTGCCTTCACTGATGCTCTGGGCCTGCTGCGCAACGGCAATCAGCGCAGGTTCTGCAATGACAGCCGAAAACCCCATCGCGAAGCCGAAACACAGCAGGATGGTGAGCGACCCTTTCTTTGCGAACTGGTTAGACAGGCTTTTACCGACCGGGAAAATGCTGAGTTCCAGGCCTTGCAGGAACAGTGCGACACCGACAGCTACAATTAATAGCCCCAATGCCATGCTGGTGATGTTTTCCGGGACTTGTTGCAGTATCACCAGTTGAAAGAAAGCCACGACAACCACAATGGGCATCAGGTTCTTCAGGGCATGAAACAGGGAGTGGCTGAAGGCCCGAAGGTAGAACACAAGGAAGCTCCCATTAGTAACTATGGCTTGGCAGGATTATGAATATCCGTCAGTTGTGAGTCCAGTTACACAATAGCCTAGCCATTCATCAGAAAAATGCCGAAAATACACCATATAAATTTCAATTATAAATTCCCAGCGACTAGAGTATGTCGTACTGTCAGCGCCTGCCCCGTTGTTTGAGCAGGCAGTTGGCTTCGGATGCTGCCCGGCAGCAGCTTTTCCGCACCTTTTGAAGAACATAAACGTAGAAAGGACAGAGATCATGCCTTACGCACAAGACGTTGACCAAATTGCTTCCATCCTGAAGCAAAACCCGACCTGGAATGCTATCAACCCGAAGCACGCTGCCCGTATGCGCGCCCAGAACAAGTTCAAGACTGGTCTGGACATCGCCAAGTACACCGCCAAGATCATGCGCGAAGACATGGCGAACTACGACAAGGACACTTCCCAGTACACCCAGTCTCTGGGCTGCTGGCACGGTTTCATTGGTCAGCAGAAGATGCTGTCCATCAAGAAGCACTTCGGTAGCACCAAGCGTCGTTACCTGTACCTGTCCGGTTGGATGGTTGCGGCCCTGCGTTCCGAGTTCGGTCCGCTGCCTGACCAGTCCATGCATGAGAAGACCGCCGTTTCCGGTCTGATCGAAGAGCTGTACACCTTCCTGCGTCAGGCCGACGCGTGGGAACTGAACCACCTGTTCCGTGCCCTGGAAGAAGCCGAAAACGCCGGTGACAATGCCAAGGCGGAAGAGCTGATCAAGCAGATTGACAGCCATGAAACTCACGTTGTGCCGATCATTGCCGACATCGACGCTGGTTTTGGTAACGCCGAGGCGACTTACCTGCTGGCCAAGCAGATGATCGAAGCCGGTGCGTGCTGCATCCAGATCGAAAACCAGGTATCTGACGAGAAGCAGTGTGGCCACCAGGACGGCAAGGTAACCGTTCCGCACGCCGACTTCCTGTCCAAGATCAACGCCGTTCGTCTGGCGTTCCTCGAGCTGGGTGTGGATGACGGCGTTATCGTTGCCCGTACTGACTCACTGGGCGCTGGCCTTACCCAAAAGATCGCGGTAACAGATGAGCCGGGCGACCTGGGCGACCAGTACAACAGCTTTATCGACGGTGAAGTGATCGAGAAAGCGGAAGACATCAACAACGGCGACGTTGTGATCAAGCAGAAGGGCCAGCTGGTTCGTCCGAAGCGTCTGGCTTCTGGCCTGTTCCAGTTCAAGCAAGGCACTGGCGTAGACCGTGTTGTTCTGGACTGCATCACTTCCCTGCAGAACGGCGCTGACCTGCTGTGGATCGAAACCGAGAAGCCCCACGTTGGCCAGATCGCCGACATGGTTAACCGCATCCGTGAAGTGGTGCCCGACGCCAAGCTGGTTTACAACAACAGCCCGTCCTTCAACTGGACTCTGAACTTCCGTCAGCAGGTATTCGATGCCTGGAAAGAAGAAGGCAAGGACGTGTCTGGTTACGAGCGTGCTGACCTGATGAACGCCAAGTACGACGACACCGAGCTGGGCAAGCTGGCCGACGAGTGGACCGCCAACTTCCAGCGCGACGCTGCGCGTGAAGCAGGTATCTTCCACCACCTGATCACCCTGCCGACTTACCACACTGCGGCCCTGTCTACCGACAACCTGGCCAAAGGCTACTTCGGTGACGAAGGCATGCTGGCTTATGTTGCTGGCGTACAGCGTAAGGAAATCCGTCAGGGTATCGCTACCGTGAAGCACCAGGACATGGCCGGTTCCAACATCGGCGATGACCACAAAGAGTTCTTCGCAGGTGACGCGGCTCTGAAGGCCGGTGGTAAAGACAACACCATGAACCAGTTCTGATCGACTGACTCCATGTTGTCCCAGTAAGAACCCCGGTTCTTACTGACCACAAAAAACCCCGCATAGCTTCGGCTGTGCGGGGTTTTTGTTTTTACACTGGTTGTTTTTGCTATCTATCTGATTTGTGGTGGTAAGGCGGTACTGGGGCCATCTGGTTAACAAGGACTGTTCCAAAGGTGGAACAGATTTCGTTGTTGTAGCCGGCGCTGGCAATGTGTGAGGTTGTTTGAAAATCTCGTTTATTCATGTAGTTAAAAATGTGATTTGGTGGTTGGCACGGTAATCGCTGCTGTTTAGGAACGGATCGTGATCCTGCCTTTCCAGATTGCTGGCGGGTTGGGGCGGATCCCGTAAGGCCACATAATCAAAAGGATATGACTCATGAATACCAAAAAAAGTTTGCTGGCAGCTGCAATCGCCATGAGCCTGGGAGTTTCCGGTTACGCAATGGCGGACCTGGGAGGCGATGGCAACCCTAACAACAATGCGAACGACAGTTCTGCAGCCAATACCGATCATTCCGGGAACACAGATTCCGGTAATGACAGCTCAACCACTGACGACAACTCAGATAACAGCATCAGCGTTGCCGACAGTGGCAACACTGCTCAGACCGATAACTCGGATAACTCTGACAGTTCCGACAACAGCATTGCAGACAGCGGGAATACTGCGCAGACCGACAACTCTGATAACAGCATTGCCGACAGCGGTAATACTGCTCAGACCGATAACTCGGACAACTCTGACAGTTCCAATAACAGTCTCAATGTTGCGGACAGCGGTAATACCGATAACTCGGACAATTCCGACAATAGCATTGCAGACAGCGGTAATACGGCTCAGACCGATAATTCCGACAACAGCATTGCGAATAGCGGTAACACCGACAATTCGGATAGCTCGGATAATTCGAACAGTTCGAATAACAGCATGAACGATTCGAACAATATGGCTGACAGTGGCAACAACGACAGTTCAGATAACAGCACGAACACCATGAACCTGTCGATGGAAGTGTTCATGAACGATGCTGAGCTGAACGGCTCCGTGTCTGGAACCAACGTCACTTACGGCAGCGCCAATGGTGAAGGTTCCTATGTGGATACCCGGACCTCCAATGAGATCTCCGGTGGATCTGCCAACTTTACTGGTGTGGGCGCCTTTGCCCAGAACGCCGGTGTTGGCAGCGTGACCCAGGCTAACGTCAGTGTGATGTCCAACCTGACTGCAGGTGGCGGCTCTAACTGATGCAATCCGGGCTGCCTCTGGTCAGGGGCAGCCCGCTTTTGCAGGGAGACGTGTCATGGCCAGAGTCACAAAAGGGATACTGATGGTCACACTGGTGGCGATGCTGCCAGTGGCGGCCTGGGCTGAAAACTGGGCCGGAGCCGAACCCATGAGTGCCGAGCAGTTGGAGGCTGCCAGCGGGCGCCAGGGGGTGCCTTTCCAATGGCAGTTCAATGAGGCCGAGCAGAATGCCGTGGTCAGTGGCAATGTGCTGTCCGGGCCGGTCAATACCGGCAACAACTGGATTGCCGACCAGGCCTTCGAAAACATGAGTGGCATAGCCACTGTGATCCAGAACACCGGTAATCAGGTGGTTATCCAGGACAGCACCCAGATCAACATCCTCATCAATCACTGAACAGGAGGTGGGCTATGGCTGGCAAAAAGCAGTGGCTTGCAGGAGCGCTGGCTTGTGTGCTGTGGTCCACCGGTTTTGCCGGAACGGTTCTGGTTCCGGGGTCCGGGAGCAATATCGCGGTGTCCGTTACCAGTTTCCAGGATCAGCGTTTTGCTGAACTCTATCGTCAACAGTATGACTTCAGCTGCGGTTCAGCAGCACTGGCATCGTTGTTGTCCTATCACTACGATCGCCCCGTCACCGAGCAGGAAGTGTTTGCCGACATGCTGGCCCTGGCCGATCAGGACAAGGTCAGGCGGGAAGGGTTTTCGATGCTTGATATGAAGCGGTATCTGGAGGCCGAAGGCTACCAGGCTGACGGTTTCAGAATGCCCCTGTCCGGGTTGCGTGAGCAGGTACGGGTGCCGGTAATTGCACTGGTGACGCTTGGAGGCTACCGGCATTTTGTCGTGATCAAGGGCATCAGTGAACAGGATGTATTGGTGGGAGACCCTGCCCGGGGCCTCAAGGCCTATAGCCGGCCGGAATTCGAGGAACACTGGGATGGCTCTGCGTTTGTGATCAGAAGCCATCTTGACCAGGGAAGGGCAAGCTTTCTGGCCCGGAATGACTGGCCCGGGCTGGCCAGAGCGCCGCTTTTCAAGGGGCTTCAGGGGCCAGCGCTGGGGCATACTTTGCCCCACTGGCCCAGCACACAGGAGTGGTGATGTCATGGCTCTACGGATGATTCTGTTCTGGGCGGTAATTCTGGGTGCCGGCGCTGTACAGGCAGAAATGCGCCTGGCAGAAGCGCCGTTGACTGACGCCGAGCTGGCCCAGTTGCGGGGTGGGTTCATGTTGAATGGTCTGGAGATTGCCATCGGGCTGGAACAGGTGGTTGCCATTAACGGTGAGACCCAGGTTATCAATCGTCTGCGTATTCCGAACCTGAACCAGCAACTCAACAATGAACAACTGATGCAACAGATGGCGTCTGTGTTGGTGACCCAGGGTGGCGGGCCGGAAGGTGTGAGGCTGACATCCGGAGCTGGCGGAAGTGGCGGCTGGATAACGGTTCTCCAGAACAGCCTCAATAGCACCACCATTCAGCATATCCGCCAACTGGATATCGAGCTGAACAACTTCGGTGGTGCCTACCGATACCCCAGAGACACGGGTTTGCCTCTTTTGCCGTGAGTGACTCGCTTACAGATTCATGGGCAGCTTCAGGGTGATTTCTGTGTCCGGAGCGCTGTCGGTCACCCCGATGGCAACGGTCAGGCTCAACATCGTATCCCGGGAAACCCGGTGTGATAAACCAAACGCCAGAGATCCCACCTGAGTACGGTCAAAATTGGCAGCAAACAGGTCATTACCCTGTTCGTAAGTGGTTTCTCCGATCACCGAATGGTCATAGCCCAGGCTGAAGGAAGTACGTTCGTTGAACGCGAAGCCCATGCCGAAGCCAAAGCGCACCACATCGCCGGGGTCAACTGTGCCACCATTCTCGGGGCCCTCATCCTCCTCCATGGTCCAGACATAGCTGAGGTTGCCGAACAGCACTGCCGGATCTGAGGGGTAGATGAACGACAGCCCCGGCTCCACCGACCAGAAGCCGGATCCCGTGGGTCGTTCGCTCAGCTCAACGCCAATCTGAACGCCGCTGTTGTCGGTGATCACTCTTTGGTCGACGTCGTAAGGGCCTTCTCCGGTCGGCGCTTTGACGCGAAAGGTACTGATCAGGTAGGGCCAGCCGTCGAAACCGTCATTAAGCTGATAACGCATCGACAGTTCTACATCGCCAAGTCCCTCGCCGGAAGATTCATCCAATGTATCGATGGGCGTGTCCTTAAAAACTTCCCGTGCACGAATATCTTCCTGGATACTGAGATAAGGCACCCGCAAACCGGCTTCGAACCGGCTGGTGAAGCCATACTTCATTGATAGGGCGCCGACAAAAACGTCTCGCTGTACCTCTGAGATGTTAATCAGGCCAATCAGCAGGGCGGGAATCACCGTGTAGCCTTCTATCGCAACCTTGGTAGCGCTGCTGTGGGCGTAGGAAAATGAGGGTTCAAAGGTAAAGCGTCCGGGCTGGGTGACGATGCCCCGGTCGGCAGTTATCGAAGCAATATCCGTGGCGGTATCGCCCGGCTCGGCGTGAGCAAAGGGAATCAGGCTGACAGTCAGAGCAATACAGGCAACTTGAGGTTTCATGATGGTCCTCCATGACCCCTGTGGGGGTTCTGGTTGGCGCTGTTATGGGTGGAAGGAGACGGCACTCGGTGTTTCTCCAGCAACCGGTAAAAAGACACCCGGGAAATTTGCAGTAGTCGGGCAGCGGCTGAAATATTCTGGTGGGTCAGTGACAGGCTGGTACTGATGGCTTCCTGGTCCGCCCGGGCCCGGAAAGCCTGCAGTGAAAACTGTTCGCTCTGAATGGGAGCGGAGATTTGTGGAAGGCCCAGGTCTTCGGGTTTCAGGCGAAGGCTCTGCGACAGCAGTACCGCCTGGCTGAGCCGATTTTGCAGTTCTCTGAGATTGCCTGGCCAGTCATGTCGGGCCATGGCAAGCAGCGTGGCGTTGTCGACCCAGTGCTTCTGGCTGCCACAGATTTCCAGGGTGCGCTGGATCAGGTAGGGCAGGTCTTCCAGCCGGTCTCGCAGTGCCGGCATGGTAATCGTCAGGTTGCCGAGTCGGTAGAGTACGTCATCCCGGAACTTGCCCTCTCGTGCCAGAGCCTCCAGAGGTGTGTTGCTGGTGGCAATAATCCGCACATCCACGTTGATGGCCTGATTGGACCCCACGGGCTCAACCTGGCCCTCTTGGAGAAAACGTAGGATGGCGGATTGCTGCTCCGGATTGAGCTCATCGGCACCGATCAGCAACAGGGTCCCGCCGTCTGCAGCCTCTATCCGGCCCTTGCGGGCTTTGATGGCATGAGTGAAGGCGCCACGCTCATGACCAAAGAGTTCACTGTGTGTCAGCGAAGGGGGCAGGGCGGCGCAGTTGACTGCCACCAGAGGTTGGTGGGTCCGACTGGAATCCTTGTGAACAAAGTTGGCAGCGGCTTCCCGGCCGGTTCCGCTTTCACCGTAGATCAGAATCGGCTCGTTGGTCGCGGCAAATCGCCGTAGAAGGCTTCGTGTTCGTCGAATAGGCTGCGAAGGACCATTCAACACAAAGCTCTGGTAGCTGGCCCGGTTGCGGTCTGCGTCGGTTCTGACAAGGCAGGACATACCCCACATATGGCCCAGACTGTTCTGCAGGCGTCGCCAATCGAGTGGCAGGGTGTGATAATCCTGACAATAATCCTGTATCAAGCGGCGAATCTCAGGCTGATCCAGCTGGTTGGGCTGAACCAGGGCCAGCCAAAAGCTGACGGGCAGGCATTCCAGCCACTGGCTGGTGTAGCCAAATTGATCGGGCGCAAGGCTGGCGAGTTCGCATACGCCAATCGGTTTGCGGTCCCAGTGCGTTTGCCGGGGCAGTGGTGGTTGCCCGGGATGAACCCGGGTTAATTGCCACTGGCTTCCGAGATACAGGCTGGTTTCAGTTTGCCGCATATCGGCTGATAGCCAGACAAGTGGTCGATTCTGTTCCATGGGGCGCATCCTCGAACCAGGTCCAAGCAGGTTCTGCACCAGTTATTAAAGTGTGAGCGGTTTCAGGGAGTTGATGGCTTTGTGAATGAAATCGGGGTTGTGTTCTGTAAAGATTGTCGACGTTGTTTTCGAGGCGGAGCATTTTGATGTTGTCTGATCAATGGATTGTGTTTCTGGTCCTGGGACTGACCCTTGTTCTGTTTATCTGGAATCGCATTCGTTTCGATGTGGTCGCCATGCTGGCGTTGCTGGTCGTGGCCGTGACCGGTCTTGTACCCACCGATCAGCTGTTTTCCGGTTTTGGCCATCCGGCGGTAATTACCGTGGCTGCCGTGCTGGTGATCAGTCAGGGGCTGGTGAATGGGGGCGTTGTAGACGCTGTTGCCCGGTTATTGGGGAAGGTTGGCAACAATGCCGTGCTGCAGGTGATCACGCTGACACTGGTGGTGGCTGTTTGTTCCGGTTTCATCAACAACGTGGGAGCCCTGGCTCTGCTGATGCCGGTGGCGATATGGATGTCCCGGAAATCCGGGCGGTCGCCGTCTTTGTTGCTGATGCCGCTGGCCTTTGGTTCTCTGCTCGGCGGCACCATGACGCTGATTGGTACGCCCCCCAATATCATTATTGCCAGCTACCGGGTGGGTGGATCATTCGGATTGCTGGACTTTGCCCCGGTCGGGCTGGCCATCACCGTGGCAGGCATTGTGTTTATCGGATTGGTGGGCTGGCGCCTGACGCCAAAACGGGATAATTCGGATAACGACAAGAAGCTGTTCAGTGTCGGAGATTATCTGACCGAACTGCGTGTACCCGAAGGCTCCGATTATGCGGGGGGAACGCTGCACAATCTCCTGACGGCCGAAGAAAGCCAGGAAAGCGTGGTGGTGCTGGCTCTGATCCGGGATGACGACACGTCCCCGGCGCCCTCCACCTTCACGGTTCTGCGCGAAGGCGATGTGCTGCTTGTCGAGGCCGATACCGACAGTCTGCAGGAGTTTGTTGATAATACCGGGCTGACGCTGGCCAATGTGGTCGACGGAGATGAAGACGGGCAGGCCGGGAATGAACCGGTTGAGGCAGGGCGTTCGGAGCAGGATGCTGAAAAAGAGCTGGCCACGGCGGATGTCCAACTGACCGAGGCGGTCATTACGCCATCGTCACGCCTGATCGGCCAGAGCGCTAACCGACTCAACCTGCGCGAACGTTATGCCCTGAACGTGGTTGCGATAGCGCGTCAGGGCCAGCGGTTGAAGCAACGACTGGCGGATATCCATTTCCGCTCGGGAGACATTCTGCTGGTGCAGGGCTATCAGGATTCCTTGATGGATACCCTGCAGACCCTCGGCTGTTTACCGCTGGCGGAGAGGGCTTTGACTCTGGGCCGGGAAAACAAGCTCTGGCTGGCCGGAGGATTGTTTCTGGCGGCCATTGCCTCGATTCTCATGGGTTGGCTGGAGCCGCCGGTTGCCCTGGTTGCCTGCGCTGTGGCCATGATACTGACACGCTTGCTGAATACCGATGAAGCCTACCGCGCTATCGACTGGTCGGTGATCGTTCTGCTGGCAGCGATGATTCCGGTCGGCCAGGCTCTGGACTCCACTGGCGGTGCCGATTTGATTGCCGCCCAGATTCTGGCGGTAGCCGAAGGACACGCTGCATGGGTAGGCGTGACGATTATTCTGACCGGGACTATGTTGTTGTCGAACGTGGTGAACAATGCGGCCGCGGCGGTACTTGTGGCTCCTATTGCGCTGGGGCTGTCGCAGCAACTGGGTCTGGCATCGGATGCGGCGCTCATGGCTGTTGCAGTGGGTGCTTCCTGTGCGTTTCTGACCCCCATTGGCCATCAGTCAAATGCGCTGGTGATGGAGCCGGGCGGTTATCGTTTCGGTGATTACTGGCGGCTTGGCTTGCCGTTGTCTGTGATCGTCACCGGGGTGGCGGTGCCGATGATTCTGTGGGTGTGGGCTTAAAGGATGACCGGCAAATCCACAGGTGGTTTTTGTTTGTTATTCTGTCTGGGAGTAAGAAGCAGTGTGGGGTAGGCCCTTCCAAAAACCGCTCCTTCGGCACCTCCATGTGGCGCTTCTGCTCCGCCATCCCTGGCTCCGCAAATTTTTGGAAGGGCCTACCCCACACTGCTTCCCGAACCCTGGGAAGAACACAATGGAGTCTTGATCTATGGTTGTTGAAAGCTTCAAAGCGCAGCTGCTGGATGAGTTGGAACTGGCGCGTTCCCGGACTTCAGAACTGATCAGGTCTTTACCGGAAGACAAGCTGGATGTTCCTTATCACCCGGGCGTTAATCCGCCTCTGTGGGAAATGGGCCATGCGGCGTTCTTCTACGAGGTGTTTGTCTTCAATCTGCTGGACGGCACGCCGAGTTATGACCCTTCCATGGATGATCTCTGGGACTCTTTTCATATTGAGCACACTGACCGCTGGCGGCGGGATCTGTTTCCGGGACGGGAAGAAACGCTTGAATACTTCAACACCATTTATGACCGGGTGGCGGAACGTATTCGCGCCCGGGCGCTGACGGATCAGGAGCTGTATCTGTATCGGTACGGGATTTTTCATCAGAACATGCACATTGAGTCGTTGATCTGGTGCCGGCAAACCGTGGGTTACCCCGCGCCACCCGACTTCAAGGGCGACCGGCCGGCACCGGGAGAGCCGGTGGCGGGTGATGTGGATATTCCTGCCGGGCCTTGGTTGATCGGTATGCCTGGCGAATCCGGGGCTTATGCCACAGACGACTTTGCGTTTGATAATGAGAAGCCGCGTTTTGAGGTTGAGCTGGAGCCTTTTGAGATCAGTCGTACGCCGGTTTCGAACCGGGAGTTTCAGGCGTTCGTGGACGATGGTGGTTATCGGCGCCCGGAGTTGTGGTCTTTCGGGGGGCGCAAGTGGCTGGAGACGGAAATCGATGTGGCTCTGGTGCACGGCTGTTCGGAGCCTCTGATGCGGGCGCCGAAGCACCCGCTGTACTGGCGCTGGCACGAGGGGCAGTGGCAGGAACGTCTGTTTGATCAGTGGCAGCCGCTGGCTCCGGATGCGCCGGTTACCCATGTGACTTATTGGGAGGCGGAAGCCTGGTGCCAATGGGCCGGGCGGCGTCTGCCGACGGAGTTTGAGTGGGAAGTGGCGGCCCTGGCTAATCGGGCGGGTGAGTCGTTCCGTCGTTACCCCTGGGGTAATCAGGCGCCGGACGCCATGCTGGCCGATATGGATGGCCGGAATATGGCTCAGAACCCGGTCTGGGATTATCCGGCCGGGGAAAGCCCGTTTGGTTGCCGGCAGATGGTCGGCTCGGTCTGGGAATGGACCAGCAATCAGTTCTTGCCTTATGACGGCTTCAAGGTGGATATGTACCCGTTCATGTCCACTCTGCAGTTTGGCGATCACAAGGTTACCAAGGGGGGCAGCTGTGCCACTTCCTCGAACCTGATTCGTGGCACCTACCGGCAGGCCTATCTGCCGCTGCGCAATGATGTTTATACCGGGTTCAGAACCTGTGCTCTGTAGGCTGGTGAATCAGCCGGGGCATTAGTCGAGGCGTTCGAAGGTGGCGGTCTGGCTTGGGTGACCCAGTTCGGGGTGCAAATCACCAATGCCACCGAAGCTGACCTTATAGTCGTTGCGTTTGGCAACGCCGCTGGCCCACTGGCGGAATTTCATCCGGTCCCACTCGAATTTGTGGTCTGGCTCCCGGAATTCTCCGGGTACCAGATCGAATAACGGATTATATTCACGGTTGGGCGTGGTCATGAACAGGAAGTCCGGTCGCATCTGGCCAAAGACCGCCAGTTCGACTTTCGACAACTGCCCCGGGTTTACATGCTCGATGGTTTCCACCATGGCAGCGGCCTGGTACCCGGAGAGTTCCGGATGTTTGTCGGCGTAGGAGCCGTTGAGCAACCGGATTCGCCCGGGTGCTTCATCCATCCAGGGTTGCAGGGTCAGCCGGGCCTGTCGCAGAGAAACGCCCGACTGTTCCAGGCCGGCGATCAGCCGGACCTGCGGGTGGCAAGCCAGGCGATAGAGCAGTGACCCGGAGCCGCAGCCCAGATCAAGAACCCGGCTTGCGCCGGTAGCAAGAAGTGTTCTGGTAACAACGTTCAGACGCTCCTCGTGCAGGGAGGTCATCTGGGTCATTGTTGCCGGTATCAGCGGATCGCCCTCAGGCATCGTTTTGTCCCAACGTCCGGGCTTCTTCAGTCTGATGTTGGTGGTCTACCAGGTGACTGGCCAGCGCTACGCCGGTTTCGCTCATGGTCAGGTAGGCGTCGTTAGCGCCCGCGTCCCGGATTTTCTTGGCTTCGTCGGCGTACATGGTGTGCGCCACAATGTAACCGGTGAAACCCAGCTTGCGCAGCATACGGGCAGCAATGAGCTTGCCTTCGATATCATTCATGGCGAGCACCACGGATTCCAGAGATGGCATGTGCAGCCCTTCCCAGAAAGTGGTGTCCTCGGCATCGGCAAACACCACATTGCGGCCTTCTCTCTGGTGTTTTTCTGTTTTGGCCGGGTCGGAATCCAGACCCATGATCCGTTCTTCATTCGCCTTCAGCCAGTCATACGCAGCGGTACCTGTTCGACCCATGCCCATCACCAGCACTTTGGTGTCGCCCAGCGAGATGGGTTGCTCGTCCGGGTGGCGTTTGTGGGTTTCGAACTGGTCGATACGGTGGCAGATGCGCTCATAGATACCGTGTGAAAACCGGTTAAGCGGGGCTGAGATGACAAACGACAGTGACACGGTGATTGCCAGCGGAATCAGCCATTCCGGCAGTGCCACACTGGCCACTATCAGGCCGAATTCGCTGTAATTGGTCAGGGAAAGAGACGTCAGGAAGCTGCTTCGGGCCCGTAGTCGGAAAAGTAACAACAGGAAGTAGAACAGTATGCCTTTCAGCGGCAGTACGACAGCGGCAACAACGGCGAAAATCAGCGCTTGCTGGTCCGGCAGACCGCCAATGCCGATTTGCAGGAAGAAGCCCACCAGAAAGACTTCTTTCACGCTCCACAGGGATTTGGAAAGTTCCTGGGAACGGGGATGATTCGCCAGCATGGCACCGAAAATCAGGGCGCCCAGCTCGGAACTCAGGCCTACGGCTTCAAAGCCCAGGCCGCCGACGACCAGGGCCAGCAACAAGCCGAGCAAAACCAGCAGCTCGTCATGGCCGCTGGCATCCAGCAGGCGATAGAGTATCGGCCTTAGCAGGGGAAGGCCGAAGACCAGCAGCGCCCACTCGGAAGGGGTTTTGCCAGCAGCCAGGCTCATGACCACCAGAGCGATCAGATCCTGCATGATCAGTATGCCGATGGCGACACGGCCGTGAAACGCCCGGAGCTCCCGTTTGCTTTCCAGTACCTTGGCGGCCAGCACCGTGCTGGAGAATGACAGGGCAATGGCCAGCAGGAAGGCGGTCAGCCAGTCCAGCTCCAGCAGCCAGTACAGGCCGGGGGTGAACACCAGGCAGGTGATGCCGAAATGCAGCAGCCCTCCGCCAATGACCTCCGGGCTGATAATGGACTTTATCTTCAGCTTCAGACCAACGGTGAACAGCAGCAGTAACACGCCCAGGTGGGCAATGTGTTCAAGAACCCCTGTTTGCTCGACGGTCAGACTGGTGTAGGACGACAAGCCACTCAGGACAAACCCTGCAGCCAGGTAACCAACCAGCGGCGGAAGCCCGACGGTTTTCACCCCCAGGCCCAGGACAAAAGCAAAGGTAATCCATATCGCTTCAGGCATCAGCAGCAGGCCCTGTTATTTTCGTTGTGACATTCAGGCCTGCTCGCGGGCAATGGCTCGGTAGGCGATATCCCTGCGGCAGAAGACGCCATCCCAGGTGACTTTGTCAGCCAGCTGGTAAGCGCGTTCCTGAGCCTCGGTGACGGTGTTGCCCAGAGCCGTGGCGCAGAGCACGCGGCCGCCAGCAGTGACGACGTTATCGCCATCGAGCTTGGTGCCGGCGTGGAATATTTTCTCGCCGTCCACATCGGTTTCCGGCAGGCCGGAGATCGCGTCACCCTTGTTGTAGCTGCCCGGGTAGCCGCCCGCGGCCAGAACGATGCCGACGGAGGCGCGATCGTCCCATTCAGAGTTGCACTGATCCAGCTTGCCATCAACCGCTGCCTGGCAGAGTTCCACGATATCGGACTTCATGCGCAGCATGATCGGCTGGGTTTCCGGGTCGCCAAAACGGCAGTTGAACTCAATCACTTTCGGTGCGCCGTCGGTGTCGATCATCAGCCCTGCATACAGGAAGCCTTTGTAGGGATGACCTTCGGCGGCCATGCCGTTGACGGTAGGGTAGATCACCTCGTCCATGATGCGCTGGTGCACATCGGCGGTGACCACCGGTGCTGGCGAGTAAGCCCCCATGCCACCGGTGTTGGGGCCGGTGTCACCTTCACCCACGCGCTTGTGGTCCTGGGAGGTGGCCATGGCCAGTACGTTCTTGCCGTCGACCATGACGATGAAGGACGCTTCTTCGCCGTCCAGGAATTCTTCCACCACCACGCGGCTGCCGGCCTCGCCAAAGGCATTGCCTGCGAGCATGTCGCGGATGGCGTCTTCGGCTTCTTCCAGGGTCATGGCCACGATCACGCCTTTGCCGGCGGCCAGGCCATCGGCCTTGACCACGATTGGAGCGCCTTTTTCGCGAACGTAGGCCAGGGCTTCGTCGACCTCGGTGAAATTGGCGTAGTCGGCGGTCGGAATCTTCTGGCGGGCCAGGAAATCCTTGGTGAAGGCTTTCGAGCCTTCGAGCTGGGCCGCACCTGCGCTGGGGCCGAAGATGCGCAGGCCGCGCTCCTCGAACTTGTCCACTACGCCGGCCACCAGCGGCGCTTCCGGGCCAACGATGGTCAGGCCGACATTGTTTTGCTCGGCGAAACTGGCCAGACCGTCCAGGTCCAGTACGTCAAGATTGACGTTTTCCAGCGCCGGTTCCCGGGCGGTGCCGGCGTTGCCGGGCGCCACGAAAACCTTGTCCGCCTGAGGCGACTGTGCGGCCTTCCAGGCCAGTGCGTGTTCGCGACCACCGCCGCCGATAACCAGAATATTCATCGTATTCTCCTTGAAACCGAATCAGTGACGGAAGTGGCGCATGCCGGTGAAGACCATGGCGATGCCGTGCTCGTTGGCGGCGTCGATGGTCTCCTGGTCGCGCATGGAACCACCCGGTTGAATCACGGCGGTGATGCCGGCTTCGGCGGCCGCGTCAATGCCGTCCCGGAACGGGAAGAAGGCATCGGAGGACATGACCGAGCCCTTCACTTCCAGGTTCTCGTCGGCGGCCTTGATGCCGGCAATCTTGGCGCTGTACACGCGGCTCATCTGACCCGCGCCCACACCGATGGTGCGACCGGCCTTGGCGTACACGATGGCGTTGGATTTCACGTACTTGGCCACTTCCCAGGCGAACAGGAGGTCATTCAGTTCCTGTTCGGTGGGCTGGCGCTCGGTGACCACTTTCACGTCTTCCATGGCCACCATGCCCAGGTCGCGGTCCTGGACCAGCAGGCCACCGGTGACCCGCTTGTAGTCCAGTGACTTGGCGCGTTCGCCGTCGAACTCGCCACAGGCCAGCAGGCGCACATTCTTTTTGGCGGAGACGATTTCGACGGCTTCCGGCGCGATGGTCGGGGCGATAATCACTTCCACGAACTGGCGATCAACAATTGCCTTGGCGGTTTTGGCATCCAGTTCCCGGTTAAAGGCGATGATGCCGCCGAACGCGGAGGTCGGGTCGGTGGCGAAGGCCAGATCGTAGGCCTGTTCAATATCGGCCCCGATGGCAACACCGCAGGGGTTGGCGTGCTTGACGATCACGCAGGCCGGATCGGCGAACGGCTTCACGCATTCCAGGGCAGCGTCGGTGTCGGCCACGTTGTTGAAGCTCAGCTCTTTACCCTGTAGCTGTTCGGCGGTGGCCACGCAGGCTTCGCGGGGATTGCGTTCAGCGTAGAAGGCGGCGCGCTGGTGCGGGTTTTCGCCATACCGCATGTCCTGAACCTTCACGAACTGGGCGTTGAAGGTGCGCGGGAAGTCGGCGTTGTCGTTATCTGGTGTGCGACCGCCCAGGTAGTTGGCGATGGCACCGTCGTAACCGGCGGTATGCTCGAATGCTTTCACGGCCAGGTCAAAGCGGGTGCTGTATGTCAGGTCACCGTCGTTTTCTTTCAGCTCTTTCAGTACCCGGCTGTAATCGGAGGCGTTAACCACAATCGCCACATCGTTATGGTTCTTGGCGGCCGCACGGACCATGGTCGGGCCACCGATGTCGATGTTTTCAATGGCTGTGGCCAGGTCGCAATCCGGGTTGGCGACGGTGTCTTCGAACGGGTAGAGGTTCACCACCACCATGTCGATGGGGTTGATGCCGTGCTCGCTCATCACCGTGTCGTCGGTGCCGCGACGGCCGAGGATGCCACCGTGAATTTTCGGATGCAGGGTTTTGACACGGCCGTCCATCATCTCGGGAAAGCCGGTGTAGTCGGAGACTTCGGTCACCGGTACGTTGTTTTCCCGCAGTAAGCGGAAGGTGCCGCCGGTGGACAGCAGCTCGACGCCGCGCTCGGTCAGGGAACGACCAAAGTCGACGATGCCGGTTTTATCACTCACGCTGATCAATGCGCGACGGACGGGGGTGTTTGCCTGATTTGCCATGGTCACTTTCTTCGCTGTCAGATAGCTGGAATACAAATAACAAGGGCCTCGCGAAGGTTATCCGGGAGGCCCTATTGGGTCAGATGCCGATTATAGCAGACCGTACTGCTTGAGTTTCTTGCGCAGCGTGCCGCGGTTCAGTCCAAGCATGGTTGAGGCCTTGGTCTGGTTGTTGCGGGTGTAGGTCATTACCTGTTCCAGTAGTGGTGCCTCCACTTCTGACAATACCAGCTGGTAGACGTCAGAAACCGGAGCGCCTTCGAGTTGCTCGAAATAATTTTTCAGGGCAACTTCGACACTGTCTCGCAGGGTAACGCTGTTGCCGCTGCCGTTTACCGTGTGCAACTGATGCATGTCATCGTTGGCCGGTGTGCTCAGGTTTTCATTGCTTAAAGTCTCAGCGGTCATGCTGCGAATTCCTCTTCATTACGTAAGCGGGCAAAGTGCTGTTCAATACTGTCTTGTTGCTCCCGCGCCTCTTCAATGGCGTTGAAGCGTTTACGGAACTGTTTGCTTTCATCATGGGCCTGCAGGTACCAGCCCACATGCTTCCTGGCAATGCGCACACCCATTTTTTCGCCGTAGAAGCTGTGGAGCTCCGCCAGATGTTCGGTCAGAATCTGTTCGACTTCGTCCAGAGCCGGTATCGGGTGATGTTCCCCGGTTTCCAGGTAGTGCAGGATTTCCCGGAAGATCCAGGGGCGCCCCTGAGCGCCACGGCCAATCAGAAGGCCATCGGCACTGGTGTGTGCCAGCACCTGCTGTGCTTTTTCCGGCGTGGTAATGTCGCCATTGGCGAACACCGGTATGCCTACGCTGGCTTTTACCTCGGCAATGGTGTCGTATTCCGCCTCGCCATTGTATTTGTCGGCGCGAGTGCGGCCATGAACGGCAATGGCCTGTATGCCGGCTTCTTCTGCCATTCGGGCGATAGCCGGAGCGTTTCTGTGGTCCTGGTCCCAGCCGGTCCGCATTTTCAGGGTAACCGGGATGTCTACTGCCTGAACCACGGCTTCAAGAATCTGCCGAACCAGGTTTTCGTCTTTCATCAGGGCTGAGCCTGCGGCTTTGTTGCAGACTTTCTTCGCCGGGCAACCCATATTGATGTCAATGATCTGAGCACCAAAGCTGGCGTTCTGCCTGGCGGCATCGGCCAGCATGCCGGGATCGCCACCGGCAATCTGAACAGAGCGGGGCTCTGGTTCGCCCTGGTGATTCAGACGGGTCTGCGATTTGCGTGTATGCCAGAGCTTGCTGTCCGCGATCACCATTTCTGACACTGCCAGCCCTGCGCCCATCTTTCGGCAGAGCTGCCGGAATGGGCGATCGGTAACGCCAGCCATGGGCGCAACAATCAATGGGTTGGGCAGAGTGTACGGCCCGATTTTTGCCGTTGGCAGCATGATCTGAGTCCGTGTCACAGAGGTTCAGCAAGCGACGGAGTGGAGCGACTGTTCAATTTCTGATCGTTCCAGCATCCGAAGGGCGCTAATAATACCGCTGGGGGCTGACTGATTGAAGGGGCGAAAGCACGAAAAAACTGATTATTTTTCGTGCTTTCTGGTTGACTTTTGCGCTGTCAACCTTGGTCTGTGGCAGTCAGCGTGACCAGGGGCGGAAGCCCAGATTGTAATTGACGGCATCGCGGCCTGGGTCGCGGATGTTGATGGCAATGCGAACCGGGGTTTCCCGGGGCATGGTGTCCAGGTCTGAGGCGTCGCCAGCCAGGTATTCCTGCGGAGTGAAGCTGCTCTGGGCCACCACATCGCCGTTAAGGTTTGAGAAGGTCAGCGCGATGGCCGGGAAGGGCTGCTCAAAACCGGCCTGGTTGATAATGACGGCGTCAACGATCAGTTGGTTTCGGTCGTCCGGATTGGTACGAACCACCAGTTTTCGGCTCTGGATAGCGTCCAGGTCGATCAATGGCTTGAGCTCGCAACCGGCATAATCGCAGGCTTTTTCATAGAATGGACGTAGCTCGGGAATGGCAGCCAGCCGGTCAAACTGGAACCATGCAGCCTGGGCAACGAGCACACCGAGCAACGCCAGTATCACCAGGCTCCAGAGAACCTTGCGCCAGCCACTGCCACCACCATCGATGGACACCGGCTCGTGGCGGAGATCTTCGTAGAGGTTGTCTCTGTGATCCTGTTGGGGCCTGGGATTGACCGCAGGTTCAGCGATGCGGTCGTCCTCTGCGGCGGTCAGAGTGAGCGACTCGGCAGCAGGGGCGGCAGGCCCGGTGTCTTCAGGTTCGGCAGAGTTGTCAGGTTCAGGAGAGTTGTCAGGGCCGGGAGGGTTTGCGGCTGCCTCTGGCTTCGTTGGTGCCGGAGCATGGTCATCGTCTTTGAGCATTGCCTCCGCCCAGCTTTCGTCGTGATCTTCCGGCTTTTCAGGGTGCTCATCGTCCTGATGTGCTGACTGATCGGTATGGTCAAAGTTGCGGAAGCTGTCACTAAGCTCCTCTTCAGAAAAGGTGAGGCTTCCACCAGCATAGCGGCCCTCGGTCGCGTCTTCTTCAGGATTATCTTCAAAGACCAGCTCTTCGTCTTCTGCAGATTCGCGGGGGGGATCTGCCGGAGCCGGTTCCGTGCTGGTGGGCCGTCCGGCATAGGGGGATTCGGGCATGGCCTGATGTTCAATGGCATTGAACACGTTCATGCAGTTGCCGCAGCGAACCTTGCCCCTGGCGACACTGAGCTGTTCTCCAGTGACCCGGAACCGGGTTTCGCATTTAGGGCATTGGGTCTGCAGGCTGCTCTGGGTCATGCTTCTATCCTGAAGGCGTGATCGTTACTCCAAGCGCAGTTTAGTCATAACGAACTGTTTCGTCATCCGATTTTGCGGCGTCCTGTGAGGCGTATCCAATCTTCCTTCTGCTCTGGTTCGTCCATGATGAACCAAGGGGCATAGGCATCCATGACGTCACGGGCCTGGTTGAACAGAATGCCGGAAAGTACCAGGTCGCCGCCGGGCCGGGTCAGATCGGCCAGCCTGGGGGCCAGGCTGATCAGGGGCTGGGCCAGAATGTTGGCCAGCATGATGTCGGCCTGGGTGTCGGGATCGTCGCCCGGAAGGTACAGATCCAGGCGGTGTTCTGAAACGTTGTTGCGCCGGGCATTTTCCCTGCTGGCTTCCAGTGCCTGTGGGTCAGTATCCACGCCGATCACGTGCTCGGCGCCCAGCAACAGTGCCGCCAGGCCGAGTATGCCGGAACCACAGCCATAATCCGTGACCTGTTTGCCGGTGACATCCTGGCCATCCAGCCATTGCAGGCACAGGGCCGTGGTCGGATGGGTGCCGGTGCCGAATGCCAGGCCCGGGTCGAGCATCAGGTTGGCGGCGGCGGGGTCCGGCGCTTCATGCCAGCTGGGTACAATCCACAGGCGTTCGCCGAATCTGATGGGCTGGAAGTCATCCATCCAGGCCCGTTCCCAGTCTTTGTCTTCAACCAGCGTGACTTCGATTTCTGACAATTCCTGCTGGGTCTGCTGGTGCCAGGCATCGCGAATGTCGGCACACAGCTGCTCGATATTGCGCTCGGACTGGAACAGTCCGGTTACGACAGTCTCGCTCCACAGTGGTGTGGTGCCAGGATCCGGTTCGTAAAGCGGCTGGTCGGCAGCGTCTTCCATGGAAACAGCATCAGAGCCCATTTCCATCAGCAGATCTTCCAGCTGATCCGCAGTATCCGGATCAGCTGAAATCTGGAGTTGAACCCAGGGCATGATTAGTCCCGCATCAGTTTTTCGAGGTGATGGATGGTGAAATCGACTTGTTTGAAACCGCCATCACGCAGCAACTGGCGATGCAGTGCCTGGTTGGTCTTGATGCCTTCTACCAGCATCTCATCCAGGGCAATCTTCATGCGACGGCGCGCGATCTCGCGGTCGTCTCCCCAGGTGATCAGCTTGGCGATCAGCGAATCATAGTAGGGGGGCACACTGTAGCCACTGTACAGGTGCGAATCGACCCGCACACCATTACCGCCAGGGGCATGGAAGTGGCTGACTTTGCCTGGGCTGGGCACGAAGGTTTTCGGGTCTTCGGCGTTGATCCGGCACTCCATGGCGTGGCCGGAAATATGGATCTCGTCCTGGGTGTACTGCAGCTTCTCGCCACTGGCAATGCGCAGTTGCTCACGAACGATGTCCACACCAGTGACCATTTCCGAAACCGGATGCTCTACCTGTACCCGGGTGTTCATTTCGATGAAGTAGAACTCACCGTCCTGGTACAGGAACTCGAAAGTGCCGGCGCCGACATAGCCGATTTTCTTGCAGGCATCCACGCAGGCCTTGAAGGTCCGTTCGCGGGATTCCGGGTTGATATTCGGTGCCGGGGCTTCCTCGATCACTTTCTGGTTGCGGCGCTGCATGGAGCAGTCGCGGTCGCCCAGATGGATGACGTTACCGTGCATGTCGGCCAGAACCTGGACTTCCACATGGCGTGGGGTTTCCAGGAACTTTTCCAGATACACGGTGGGGTCGCCGAAAGCGTTCTTGGCTTCGGTCTGGGTGATCTGGACAGCCTTGAGCAGAGCAGCTTCGGAGTGCACGACCTGCATGCCACGGCCACCACCGCCGGACGCGGCCTTGATCATCACCGGGTAGCCGATTTTACGGGCGATCGTCAGGGTATGCTCTTCGTCGTCGGTCAACGGGCCGTCGGAGCCGGGTACCGTGGGTACGCCCGCTTCCTTCATGGCCTCAATGGCGGAAACCTTGTTGCCCATCAGGCGGATGGTTTCAGCGCGCGGGCCAATGAAACGGAACCCGCTCTTTTCCACCTGTTCGGCGAAGTCGGCGTTTTCCGCCAGGAAACCGTAGCCCGGGTGGATGCCCATGGAGTCGGTGACTTCCGCCGCGCTGATGATGGTCGGGATGTTCAGGTAGCTGTCAACCGGGCTGTTCGGACCGATACACACCGATTCGTCTGCCAGGCGAACGTGCATCAGTTCACGGTCAACCTGGGAGTGGACGGCAACGGTCTTGATGCCCAGTTCCTTGCAGGCGCGGAGAATACGCAGGGCGATTTCGCCGCGGTTTGCGATCAGAACTTTATCTAACATGGCCATGATTTACATTCACCGAGTTCAGGAAATGACGACCATAGGTTGGTCAAATTCAACTGGCTGGCCGTTTTCGACCAGAATTTCGGTGACCGTGCCGGACTTGTCTGCCTCGATCTGGTTCATCATCTTCATCGCTTCAACGATGCAGATGACATCGCCTTCCTTGACGGTTTGCCCGACTTCCACGAATGCACTGGAGGTGGGTGACGGCGCCCGATAGAAGGTACCTACCATCGGGGATTTAACCGAATGACCGGTGGGCTTTGCCGGTGCTGCGTCGGCCGGAGCTGCTTCGGCTGCTGGTGCCGCAGCCGCGGCCGGGGCCTGGGGCGCTGGCGGCGCGTAATGCATCTGCGGCGCCGGTGCAGGAAGCTGTTCGCGGCGGCGGGAGATGCGAACGGAGTCGTCGCCTTCCTGAATCTCCAGCTCTTCGACGTCTGACTCTTCAAGCAATTCAATCAGTTTCTTGATTTTACGAATATCCATAACGGTTCCAGTCTCGTTGTCTCTGGTCTATCGGTGAGTTCGTTGCAGGACCGCCTGCAGGGCCAGATCATAGCCCTGGCTGCCCAGCCCGCAGATAACGCCTTCGGCGATATCTGAAAAGTAGGAGTGATGGCGGAAGGGTTCCCGCGCATGCACATTGGAAAGATGCACTTCTATAAACGGAATGCCCGAGGCCAGCATGGCATCACGCAATGCGATGCTGGTATGGGTGAAGGCGGCAGGGTTGATAATAATGAAATCCACGCCTTCGGTCCGTGCCTCATGCACTCTTTCGATCAATTCGTACTCTGCGTTGGATTGCAGGTGCAACAGGTGGTGGCCGTGTTCGGCGGCCTTGTTGCGCAGACGATCATCTATGTCGGCCAGAGTTTCATAGCCGTACACCTCCGGTTCCCGGGTGCCGAGCATATTCAGATTGGGACCATGTAGTACCAGTATGGTCGACATGACTAGGCCTGCCTGCGTTTGTATCTAGAAACGAGATTACACAGCAATGAGCACCTGTGCGTTGACATTTCGTTGACGCCGCCCTTCGGGCGGGCTTTGTAGACTGGTGTGCTGGCCAGTCGGGACACAAGGCATTGTCGATCATGGCGCTCTGTGCCGATATTCGACATTGGTTTCATGAATTCGCGTCCGTTACCTGATTTTGTGGACTCAATCACAGGCTACAGTGACCTGATCGCGACCGTTCTCTTTGGAAGTGTACAGTGCCCGGTCGGCGCGCTCACACAATGATTGGGAGCTTTCGCCCTGCCAACAGGCAACACCGCAGCTGAACGTTACCGTGAACTCTTTGTCGCCGGCCTGCTGATGAAGTCTTGAAAAGCTTTCCCGGATGCTGTCCAGAACCTGTCGTGCGCCATCCGGACCGGTGTCCGGAAGAATGATAGCGAATTCTTCGCCGCCGTAGCGACCAATGTGATCGGTCTTGCGCAGGCGCTGCTTAAGGAACATCGACAGGTTTCGGAGGATGCGATCACCAATCGGGTGGCCGTAGGTGTCGTTCACTTTCTTGAAGTAGTCGATGTCGAGCATGGCAAAGCACAGGGGCTGGTCTTTCTGGCCCGCCCGGACAATCTCTTGCTCCAACAGGTGCAGGGTATGGGTGTGGTTGTACAGGCCGGTCAGGCTGTCGCGAATCATCAGCGCCAACAGGGAGCGGGCCCGTCTGCCACGGTTGTGCAGAGTGGCAATCAGGTGCTTCGGGTCAATGGGTTTGGTGAGGAAGTCGTCACCGCCGAGACTCATGGCATGTAGCTGTTTGCTAAGGTCTTCCTCAGCGGAAAGGTAGATGATCGGTACGCTGTGGAACTTGTCCTGCTGGCGGATTACCCGGGCGATCTCCATCCCGGTGCATCCGGGCATGTACATGTCCAGGATAATGATTTCCGGAGAGAACTCCTCCAGTGCATGAATGATCTGCATGGGGTCGGTGATGATATGGGCAATCATACCGGCTTTTTTCAGGACCGTTTCCATGTACTTGGCCTGGGCCCGGGAGTCGTCCAGTACCAACACTTTGTAAGGTTCGATGTTATTGCCGTGGGTGTAGGCTTCGATTTTCTCGATCAACTGGCCCGGATCGACCGCCGGGTAGAAGAATTCCTCACCGCCGCATCGCGAGGCCCGCAGGCGGGTTTCGATGCTGCCGTCCTCTTCGCTGACAAAGATGATCGGGATGGGGGTTTCATGCCGTTTCTGAAGCCGTTCAGTGGTTGCGATACCGGCGTTCTGGCTGTTGCCGAAGTTTACGTCAAGGAGGATCGTTTCCGGCTTGTTCAGGGCGCAGGCTTCGATAAGCTCATCGGCAGAGTTGAAGGCCGAGGCCCGGAACCCGAAAAACTCCAGCTGGCGAATCAGCCGTGAAGCCAGCTCTGCATTGGGGAGAGCGATATAGACCGGAGTTCGCCGATACTGGTGTGGCTCGGCTCCGTTTTCAGGGTCGGTCTTCCGGCGGGTAGTGCAGCGCAGCGCGGCAAAGCCTGTTTCCAGGTGATCACTGAGGGTATCGGTGAGTGGCGACCCGGACTGCCATCCGGACAGCGCCTGCAGGATCTGCTCGCCGGCGTTGGCATGGTCGTCCATTTCGAACCGTCTGGCGTAGCGGGTCAGCTTGTCGGTTGCTGTGGCCAGTTCGTCTCTCCAGACACCTGCCTGGTCCGGGGTGTCCTGAACCTTCTGCCAGGTGTCCAGTACCACTCTGGCCTGAGTCGTGACCCGGCGGGCGAAGTGCTGCCTGAGTTTTTCTTTCTGGCTTTCGTCGTTCATTACGCTCCAGCCTGCCTCCTTTCGGTACCGGTCGCCCGGTTCCTGTTTCCGGGGACGAGCCTTTGATTATTGGAAGTTGTAAAGAGACTCCGTTGTTCCTTTGTAGAGTCTATAGTGTTTAGTGGTGTTGGCGCAGGATGAAGACTGTAAATGTTTGTCAATTCTGCGTCTGAGTGCTCATTTATTGATCCGGGGCAGCAAGCCATGGCAGGGAAACGCTGCAAAACTGATCGCAGACAGCAGGGTGCAATTACCCTGCAGACGTTGTTGTTGCTGTTTACGGGTGGGTTGCTGGTGGCGCTTCTCTTGGCGGCGTTTGTGATCAGTTACGGTCACTTCCGGGGCTATGTAGCCGATCAGCTTGAAGCCCACGCCCGGGATGGTGCCACCGCCACCGGCTTGTCGTTGTCCAATGCCATTGATGGTTCTGACCCGGTGGCATCGACCTCTCTCATTGATGCTGTATTTGATAGCGGTAAATATCTTTCAGTTGAGTACATCAATCATGAAGGCGAAGTAATTGCCGGCAGGACCATGGCCCTGCAGGCAAAGGTGGCACCGGAATGGTTTGTTGCCATGGCGGAATTGCCATTAACGGCGGCTGAAGCCGAAGTGGTGCGGGGCTGGATGCGTTTGGGCAAGGTTCGGGTGGTCAGTCACCCGGGGCGGGCCTATGACGATCTGTGGGGCATTGCGGTGGGTCTGTTTGCCGGCGTCGTGATCATTGGGGGGCTTGGCCTGGTCACGCTTTTTGTGCTGCTGCGTTGGTTGCTCCGGCCGCTCAAGGCGCTAGAGGCGCAAGCGCGGGCGCTGGGACGGCGTAATTTCCGCAAGCGTATTCATCTTCGCTCCACCCGTGAGCTCAACCGGGTGACCGGGGCCATGAACCAGATGGCGGATGATCTGGGTCGTTTGTTCGAAGGTCAGGGCAAACTCATTCAGCATCTGCGTAAGGTTAACAATGAAGATGCGATTACCGGTCTGGCCAGTCGTACAGCGTTTGATCAGCGTCTGAAGGTGGAAGTAGAGTCGGAAGAGAAGGCAGCGCCGGGCGTGTTGATGGTGATTCAATTGGGCGATTTCGCCGACTACAACCGGGCTTATGGCCAGCAGGAAGGTGACCAGCTATTGCAGGAAATCGGTAGCTGCCTGCAGCGGTTTCTCATGCAGCAGGCCGATTCCTTTGCTGGCCGCAGAATGGGTGCTGATTTTTCAGTTTTTCTTCCCGGGGCATCGTTAACCGATGCCCGCCGATGGGCGGAAGTGCTGGTAACGGAGCTGGACCAGCACTATTCCGCACTGGCCAGGCCGATGGACACTTCGGTGTATGCGGGGCTGGCGTCAGCTCGCAAGGCAGGAAGTATCCGGGAGTTGATGGCTGCGGCCGATGAGGCGCTGGCAACAGTCCGGGAAACAGGAGTCTCCGGCGTACAGGTCGCTGATGGCGGCGTTGGTAACCATCACGATATGGAAGCCTGGCGCACTATCATAGCCGACGCCCTTGCCAGCCAGAACATTGCATTGTGGCTGCAGCCGATGGTGGAGGGGGAAAGTCGGCGACTGGTGTACTATCAGGTGTTTTCACGCATCCGGACACCGGAAGGCGATCTCAAGGCGGGCCTGTTTGTACCTCTGGCGGAGAGGTTGGGGCTGGTAAAGGATCTGGATCGCTGTCTGGTGCGTCAGGTGTTGGACTACCTTGATGCCCGGCCGGGCATCGTTCTGGCTATATCGCTGGGCCGAGGCTCTGTGGCGGATGCCGAATTCCGGGATGACCTGCTGACCATGCTGGCTAATGCCGGTGACGCTTCAAAGCGACTATGGATAGGCATACCGGAGCTGGCCATGAGTTATCACCGGAAATCGGCCAACGCGCTGGTGCTGTCTCTTTTCCGAGCAGGGGTGGCGGTGCTGGTGGATCGTTTCGGTGTGGGCGGTGTGCCGTTCAGTTACCTGAAAAATCTGCCGTTCAGTGCCATGCGTATAGATAACAGCTTTATCCATGATCTGGACAGACAGCCAGAGAACCGTTTCTGGGTAGAATCGGTGATCGGTATCGCCCGTAGTCGTGGGGTGCGCGTTTTCGCGACCGGAGTGGAAACCGCAGCCGAATACTCGGTACTCTGTGACCTGGGTATTGACGGCGCCATGGGATACCATCTTGGGCGACCTTTTGCAGCTGACGAATAACCAACGGAGAGCAGAAGCCTTATGCCGGGCAAAATCAGACA
>Ga0136597_1000191_pt1 | contig 32012 bp, 29 predicted proteins | sample AntRauTorcE11898_FD_101385 | JGI IMG/M metagenome (GOLD analysis project Ga0136597, IMG submission 101385) | Saline lake microbial communities from Rauer Islands, Antarctica - Metagenome Torckler E11 #898 | ecosystem: Environmental > Aquatic > Non-marine Saline and Alkaline > Saline | place... | reverse complement strand
GTCGATGACATCCTCGACGTCACCGCGGACACGGCCACGCTGGGCAAGACGCAGGGTGCCGATGTCGAGCGCAACAAACCGACCTATCCGGCGCTGCTCGGTCTGGACGGTGCCCGCGATCATGCCGCGGCCATGCGCGACGAGGCGATCGATGCGCTGGACGGCGATGACGACCGCTTCGAGCCCCTGCGTGCGCTCGCACGATTCGTGGTCGAACGCTCGTGGTGAGACTGCCTGCGTACGAACCCGATGGCGCGCAATCTCCTTGCACCCCCCGGCAGCGGCTCCGATAATGGTCGCTCCCCAGGCTGCCGGGCATGCCCATGGCTGAGCCCTCCCGCTATCCGCTGCTCGAAGGTCTGCGTTCGACCGCGGATCTGCACGAGATGGACGCCGAGACGCTGCAGCGCCTCAACGACGAGGTGCGCGCGTTCCATATCGAGTCCGTCGCGGCGACCGGCGGTCACCTCGCCGCCGGACTCGGCGCGGTGGAACTCACGACCGCCCTGCACGCCGTCTACCGCACGCCGGAGGACCGCCTCGTCTGGGATGTCGGCCACCAGACCTATCCGCACAAGATCCTGACCGGGCGCCGCGAGCGCATGAATACGATGCGCAAGTGGGGCGGTCTGAGCGGCTTCACCAGCCGCGAAGAGAGTGAGTACGACACCTTCGGCGTGGGTCACTCGTCGACCTCGATCAGCGCCGCACTCGGCATGGCGATCGCGGCGAAGCAGCGCGGCGACGACCGGCGCGTCGTCGCCATCATCGGCGACGGGGCCATGACGGCGGGGATGGCCTTCGAGGCGCTCAATAACGCCGGCGACCTCGACGCCAACCTGCTGGTCATCCTCAACGACAACGACATGTCGATCTCGCCGAATGTCGGTGCTCTGAACAAGTACCTGACAAGGCTGCTGTCGGGGAAGCTGTACTCGCAGGCGCGCGAGGGCGGCAAGAAAGTACTGCGTGCGATGCCGCCGATGTGGGAACTGGCGCGCCGCACGGAGGAGCACTTCAAGGGCATGGTCGTACCCGGGACCATGTTCGAGGAATTCGGGTTCAACTACTACGGTCCGGTCGACGGCCACGATCTCCCGAACCTGGTCAAGACGCTCCGCAACCTGCGCGACCTCGAGGGGCCGCGCCTGCTGCACATCGTTACCGAGAAGGGCAAGGGCTACAAACTCGCCGAGGACAACCCGGTCACCTATCACGGTGTAAAGCCGTTCGATCCGGCCACCGGCAAGAAGCTGGGCGGCGCTTCGGGACCGTCCGGGCCCGCCTACACGGAAGTCTTCGGGAAGTGGCTCTGCGACATGGCCGCGCGCGACGAACGCGTGGTGGGCATCACGCCGGCGATGCGCGAGGGCTCGGGCCTGGTCGAGTTCGAGCAGCAGTTCCCGCAGCGTTATTTCGATGTCGGTATCGCCGAGCAGCACGCAGTGACGCTGGCGGCGGGCCTCGCCTGCGAGGGTCAGAAGCCGGTCGTGGCGATCTACTCGACCTTCCTGCAGCGTGGTTACGACCAACTCGTGCATGACGTCGCCGTGCAGGGACTGCCGGTGCTGTTCGCGCTCGATCGGGCCGGCTTCGTCGGCGAGGACGGGCCGACCCATTTCGGCAGTTTCGATTTCGCCTATATGCGCTGCCTGCCGGGGATGACGGTCATGGCGCCGGCAGACGAGAACGAGTGCCGCCAGATGCTCTATACCGGGCTCCAGCTGGACGGCCCGGCCTCGGTCCGCTATCCCAAGGGGCCCGGTCCCGGCACCGCGATCGCGGAGACGATGGAGGCGCTGGAGATCGGCCACGCGGAGAAACGCCGCAGCGGCCAGCGGATTGCACTGCTCGCGTTCGGCAGCATGGTCGCCCCGGCCACCGAGGTCGCGGAGGCGCTGGACGCCTCGCTGTACAACATGCGGTTCGTGAAACCGCTCGACGAGGCCACCGTGCTGGAGGCCGCCGAGCATCACGATCTGCTGGTGACGCTTGAGGAAGCGGCCCTGCCCGGCGGCGCCGGCGAGGCCGTCAACGGTTGCCTGATGGCCCACCGCGTCCGGGTCGACGTGCACAACATCGGCATCCCGGATCGATTCGTCGGCCATGGTTCGCGTGGGGATCAACTGCGCGATGCCGGTCTCGACGCGGCCTCACTGCAGGCCCGCATCGAGGCCTTGCCCGCCCCCCTGGCCGGAGACCGACAGCGACAGGCCTGACGACGACACGCCGGGAGCGTGGCGGGCCATGCGGGGTTGCGCGGTGCAGCCCGGTCCTCTAATATCCCACCGCTCCGGTCGGGTACTTGCCCCTTATGGCCACCTATGAACTCCGCGTCGTGACCGAATTCGCGGCCGCGCACAACCTGCGCGGCTATCCGGGATCGTGCAGCCGGCTGCACGGACACAACTGGAAAGTCGAAATCGAAATCCGGGCCGACGAGTTGGACGAAACGGGTATGGGCATGGACTTTCGGGAGATCCGGAAGATCGCCCGCGAGGTAACGGATCGGCTGGACCACCGCTACCTCAATGAACTGGAACCGTTCACCGAGATCAATCCGACAGCCGAAAACATTGCCGCGCACTGCTTCCACGAGATCAGCGCGCGAATACAAAGACCGGCCGTATCCGTACAGGCCGTGAGCGTCTGGGAAAACGACCGCGCCTGCGTGCGATACACTGAAGGGGAGGCTTGATACCACGATGGTGGCCAACATCAACGACATTCCGGACATCCAGGGGACAGCCGATACCCGCCGTATCGCGATCGATCAGGTCGGGATCAAGGATATCCGTTACCCGATCACGGTCCGTGACCGCGCCGGCGAGGCCCTGCCGACGGTGGCGCATGCGACCATGACCGTGCAGTTGCCCGAGCAGTACAAGGGCACGCACATGTCGCGCTTCATCGAGATCCTGCATAAACACGACGACCCGATCTCCGCCGACACGTTCGGTGCACTGCTCGAGTCCATGCTCGTCCGGCTCGAGGCCGAGGCTGGCCGCATCGTGCTCGCGTTCCCGTTCTTCGCCCGCAAGGCCGCGCCGGTCACCGGCACCGAGAGCCTGCTCGATTACGAAGTCACCCTGACCGGCGAGTGCGATCTACAGGGCAATCGCAGCTTCCACATCGGCGTCCAGATCCCGGTGACCAGCCTGTGTCCGTGCTCGAAGGAGATCTCGGACTATGGCGCGCACAACCAGCGCGCCCACGTCACCGTGAACGCGCGCGTGGACGGTCCGATCTGGATCCAGGACATCATCGACCTGGTCGAAGAAGCGGCCTCCTGCCAGCTGTACGCCATCCTGAAACGCCCGGATGAGAAATACGTTACCGAGCGCGCCTACGACAATCCGAAGTTCGTCGAGGACATGATCCGGGACATGGCCGGCGCCCTCGACCGCGAGGACCGGATTCGCGCCTACACGCTGGAGGCCGAGAATTTCGAGGCCATCCACAACCACCAGGCGTATGCGGTGATCAACCGGGTCAAGGACGCGGGTACCGCCTGATCCACTACCCTCCCCGATCAGCGAGCAGGCTCGCTCCCACAGTTCCCCATAAGGCGTATGGGTTCTTTTGTGGGAGCGAGCTTGCTCGCGATGAGTTAGCCCTGAATCAGGCCGCCTTGCGGTGATCCCGGCTGAGGGTCCGATACAGGCTGCGCGGGCCATCCAGGTCGATGTAACAGCCCTGCAGGTGACGGAACCCCTCGGACGGGTCATAGGATGTCCGGCCGTGCAGGACACGGCTGTTGTCGAACATCATCAGTTCGCCGGCGGCTAGCGGGAACCGCAGCTCGAACGCCGGATCGGCGAACAGCTCACCCAGGCGCCGCCGCGCGCGCTGAAAACGGCGTGTGGTTTCGGCGCCCATCACCGGCAGATAATCGAGGCGCGGACTGTAATGCACGCCGGTCATCCGACCCGTGGCATCGCGCTGCACGATCGGACGGCGCTCGATGAGTTCTTCCCGATCGTCGACAAAGCGGAACCGCACCGGCGTGTTCGCCAGCAGTTCGAGGCCTTCCGGATCTTCGCGCTGCAATTCGGCAGCCACCGCAAGGCTGTCCACGAGGGTGGACTCGCCGCCGGTGGTCTCGTTCACCAGACAGTGCAGCAACTGGATGCCCGGCACCGGTTCACGGTACGGATTATCCGTGTGCGCGCCGAGGGCGACCGGCCGATAGGCGAGATCGTTCGAGCGCGGCCGCGAATAGACCTCGAAGTACCGGCCGAAGTTGGTCTCACGCGGGTAGCCGAACGTCCGTGCGACCTCGAGGATCCGCTCCGAGTCGGTCGGCACGTTCTGGAGCACGATGAAACCGTACGCGAGGAAAGTACCGACGGCGTCCTGCAGGGCCGCCGGATCCCCCAGCGTCGTCCAGTCCACGCGCACCGACTCCAGCGCGAGGTCCGCATCCCATGCCACGGCCGCGGGAAGACCGTCGGTCGGGTCGAAGTCCGCCGCCAGCCCGCTCGGATCGTAACGACCCTCATAGCCATCGCTGAACGCGAGGCGCAGATGGCCGTCGGCGTCTTCGCCGGCCGCGACCAGTTCCAGATCCTCGGGGAGGCGATGCGGGTCGAATATGCGCTGGGCCGTATCGGGATCGACGTGGTCCGGATCCTGGCAACGCTCGCGCAGCCACAATGCCTGCAGTTCGAACTCGCCCTGCGGCGTCTGCGCCAGCACACGCGGTGATTCGGACTCGACACGAAAATGTACGGCCGTCATCGATGTCTCCATTGCGGTATGTATCTGTAATCTATTATGCGTAGGGTTCCAACTGCCCGTAAACTCGGTATTTCGTGATTTAAACCATAATGATTTCTTATGAAAACCGATGACCCGCCGCTGAAATGCCTGACCGCCTTCGACGCGACCGTGCGGCTGGAATCAATGACGGCGGCGGCACGTGAACTCGGCACCACCCAGCCGGCAATCTCCCAACGGATCCGGCAACTGGAAGACGCCCTCGGACTGCCCCTGTTCGACCGCACGCACCGCCGCCCCCGGCTGACCGCCGACGGCCGCGCGTATCACGAGGAAATCGCCGGGGCGCTGCGGCGGATCCATGGCGCGACCCGGCGCCTGCGGGCCCGCGCCAGTGCACGCAGCCGGGAACTCAGCATTGCCGTGCACTTCGGCTTCGCCCATCTGTGGCTCCTGCCAAGGCTGCCGCGGCTCGAGGCCGCGTTTCCCGCCACGGAATTCGAGGTGTTGCCCGTCGACCGGCTTTGGGGCGATGAAATGGCCGGCGCGGATCTGACGGTCCGGTTCGGCCGGTTCGCGGAGCGCAGCCGTCACGAACGTCCCTTGATCGCGGAATCCGTGTATCCGGTCTGCAGTCCCGCATTCGCGACGACGCACGGCATCGAAGAGGAACTCGACAGCGACGCGGTCGCGGATCTGCCGCTGCTGCATATGGATGATCGCGACCCGCGCTGGCTCGACTGGCCGCGCTGGTGTGAGCTCGCCGGTCTGAACGCGCCGCGCCGATCGGCACGCTTTCATTACAACAATTATCCGCTGCTTCTGAACGCGGCCATCGAGGGCAACGGCATCGCGCTCGGCTGGCACGGGCTGATTGGCCCGCTGCTGGAGGAGGGCACGCTCGTGGGCCTGTCACCGGTAGTCGAACGCACCGGCCACGGGTATCTGCTGGGTACACCGCATGAAGACAGCGCCGTGATCGCATCGATCGTGGACTGGTTCGTGCGGGAATGCGGGGATGCGCCCTGAGGCACCGGGCACGGTTTTATTCAGACGTTATCAGCGCCGGTCCGTGATACGGGCACTTTCGCGAGCAAGCTCGCTCCTGCAGGCGGCGGATGTACCACCGCGGTTGAATATGCATGTGGGAGTGAGCTTGCTCGCGATGCCTTATGCACCGGGCAAACCGGCATTCCGAATGCGCGCTACTGACGATAGCCGGGGCTTTCCTCGTCGAGGATCGCGCGGATTTCGGCGAAGTGGTTTTCGGGACCGTCCGGGTAGGCCTCCCACTGGTCACGGGTCAGGCGGGCCGTCTCCGGATCCACGCGGCGCAACTCGCGCCCCGTGGACATCGCCAGCACCTGGGCCTCGCACGCCCTCTCGAGGAAGTAGAGCCGATCGAAGGCCTCGGCCACATCGCGCCCGGTGACCGTGACCCCGTGATTGCCCATGAACAGGATCGGTTTGCCGGCCAGCGCACGCGCGAGACGCGTGCCTTCGTCATCGTCCAGCGCCATCCCGGCGAAGTCCTCGTCCCAGGCGACGCGTTCGTAGAAACGAAGCGCGTTCTGACTGATCGGCTCCAGATCCAATCCGTGTACACAGGTGAGCGCGGTCGCGTATGGCATGTGCGTATGCAGAACACAGCGCGCGGCGGGCACCTGACGGTGGATCGAACCATGGATGTGCAGCGCGGTGGGATCCGGCTCGGCAGCGCCCGCGAGTACTTCTCCGTCCGGGCCGATCTTCAGCAATTCGCTGGCGCGTACCCGCGAGAAGTGGCGGCCGCTCGGCTGGATCAGGAAGGGCGCCTCCGGCCCGTCACCCAGCGCGACGCTGAAATGATTCGAGACCGCTTCATGGAGTCCGAGCCGCGCCGTCCAGCGAAACGCGGCAGCGAGATCTTCGCGCACACGGGCTTCATCGACCATCGGTTTGCTCCGCACCGACGTGTTCCCGGGACGCCGGTTCCGACAAAAGCGTGACATTGGCCTCGGCAAGCCGCCCTGCCCGCTCCGCGTCACCAGCGCAGATGCTCTCGACCAGCTCACGATGGGATTCGCAGATATCATGCGAATCGACCGCACGGTTCGCCAGCGAGATATAGGCGCGCACCTGGTTCTCGACCCGCGCGTAGTGCTGCACCAGGCGTTCGTTGCCCGACAGCTGGATGATCAGCAGGTGCAGTTCATGATCGAGGCGGTTCGCCTCGGCGCGGTCGTCCGCGCCTGCGGCGGTGAGCAGGGCATCGAAAGCCGCCCGCAGCCGCTCACGCCCGTCAGCGGCCATCCGGCCGGCCGCCAGGCGCGCGCCGAGCGCTTCGAGCGAGCCCCGCAGCGTGTAGAGTTCCCACAGATCGTGGTCGCTGAAATCGACGACGCGATAACCGGCATACGGCACCTGGCGCACGAGCCCTTCATCCACCAGACGTCGCAGAGCGGCCCGGATCGTGCCTCGGGAAAGACCATAGCGCTCGGCCAGCGCGGTCTCCACCAGGCGCTCACCGAGGCCGAGATCGCCCGATACGATCCGGCGGCGCACCAGATCCGTGGCCTGCGCTTCCAGGCTGCGCTTCGTGATCGAATCCACACCTTCGTTCGTCATGTGCACGCGTCCCCGGGGGCTGGTTACGCGGCGGAGGCGGCCAGCGCCTCGGTCCGGTTCATGACGGCCGGGTCGAACGCCTCGCGAGCGAACATACGGCGCACCAGCGGCTCGAAGTATTCGAGCGGCTGCGTCGGGTAATCCGGATCGAAGGCCGACTGATCCCAGCGCTCGCAGAAGCGCACGCAGGAATCGTAATACGGATGATCCCGGTAGATATCGCGCTCGTTCGGGTCTTCACCGAAGTGATGCGCGAAATAGACTTTCTGGAACAACCCGTGGTGCTCGACCACCCAGGTCACTTCCGGACGCACGTAGGGCTGGATGATCGAGGCGGCATACCGGGAGTGGTTCTCCGGCGCCAAATCATCGCCGAGGTCGTGCAGCAGCGCGCCCAGCACCATTTCCTCATCGGCGCCGTCGGCCTCCGCCCGGGTGGCGGCCTGCAGCGAATGCTCCAGGCGCGTGACCTGGTAGCCGCTGAGGGTATCGTCGAGCGCCTTCAGGGCCCCGAGTATGCGATCGGGCAGCTCGTCGATGAATTGCTGCTCGAGCCGGCCCAGCAGCTCATAGTCCGCCTTCGTGCCGTCTTTCATCTGGCGAAAACCGACCGTCTCCATAAAACCTCCTGGCTGCAGATTTGACCGATCGAAAGGGGAATCCCCGGTCACAGGGGACCACGATAGGCTCTGCTCTTCTAGATTGTCAACAATCAACAAATGACTGTTGACTACGAAACCGCAAATCCCCAGGGACAGCACAGTCAAGAAGATGATCGATGACGATTGCGTGGGGCTCGATGAACCGAGAAGCCCTGGCTCCTGCAGGGGCTTCCTTATTCGCGGAGTTACCGACGTAAACATTGGCAACCCCGCGCTCGCGGCTTGGCGATCGCCCGCGCCCCCCGTACGATGCCGCCCTCCCCTGACCAGAAGGAATCCGCCGTGACTCCCACCGACAGGGCCGGCCCAGCAGGTGGACGCAGCAGTGCGGAAACCGGCATGGCGCTGATGGCCGTGGCCATGCTGCTGGTGCCCGGACTGGATGCGATCGCCAAGACCCTGACGGCGACCCTTGCGCCGGCGCAGATCGCGTGGGGCCGATTCCTGTTCCAGACACTGGCCATCCTGCCGGTGCTCTGGTTGTCGGGCCGGCAGATCCGCACGAGCCGCCCGCTCCTGCACGGCGCGCGCGGCCTGCTGCTGGCCGGCGCCCTGCTACTGATCATCTGGGCGTTCCAGTACCTGCCACTGGCGAACGCGATCGCGATCTTCTTCGTCGAGCCGCTGATCCTGACCCTGCTTTCGGCGGCATTCCTGGGTGAACGGATCGGACCGCGGCGGCTGGCGGCCGTCGCGGTGGGGCTGATCGGGGCACTCATCGTGATCCGGCCGAACTGGGCCGCCTTCGGATGGACGGCGGTCCTGCCGCTGGGGGCGGCGGTGTGCTTCGCCGGCTACCTGGCGCTGACGCGCCATTCAGGCGACGCGGAGCATCCCCTGGCCATGCAGTTATGGGCCGGCGCGGCGGCCACGCTCGGACTCACCGTGGTCATCGGGCTCGGTGACGGCACGGGGATCGGGCCGCTCGACCCGGTGCTGCCGGAGCCCCGGGAGTGGGCATTGCTGGTCGGGCTCGGTGCGTTCTCGGCTACCACGCACGTGATGCTTGCGTTCGCATTTCGCTTCGCGGAGGCGGGCATCCTCGCGCCTTTCCAATACCTGGAGATCATCAGCGCGACGCTGCTCGGCCTGGTGTTTTTCGGGGACTTCCCGGACGCGATGACGTGGGCGGGTACGGCACTGATCGTTGCCGCGGGTCTGTACGTATTCCTGCGTGAGCGACATCAGTCGTCCAAGCCGCCGCCGGCGCCCTGATCAGCACGCGCCCACTGCTCTCGGTGGAGGTCGCCGGCAACCACTGCCGCCAGCGAAATCTCGGCGCCCGAGCCGGGATGATTGCTCCTCGATGGACGGCGGTCCTCGGCCTCGCCGAGCGCTGAGAACCGAGCGCGACCGGTTTACATGGGCGGGCGGTCCGGCGCCCGGTATTGGCCATCGCCGAAGCCACCTTCGTCGCTGCTGTCGCTGGACGTCGCGCGCACCGTTTCCTCGTCCGCCCCCATTGCAATGGCGACTTCACGCAGCAGCGCGCGGTGCACGTCACCACTGCGGGGAGTGCCGCTTTCATCCGCGGCACGGATTACCGTACCTCCAGAGGCGCGGCTCAGCTGTAGCTCAAGCCGCCGTGTGCTCGGTTCGCCGCCACCGAAGAACCCGAACAGGCCACCGCTTTCGACGGCGCCCTCCGGTGGCTTCCACTCGAGCGCGTAGACGCCGCGTTCGCGCTCGGCGGACCGCACCTCGGCACCGATACGCGCCAGCGCATCGCCCGCGCGGACGAACACGCGTCGAAGGTCGCGATCCTCGACGCGCACACGGGCCACGCCGTCATCCTGCCGGTATCGCACGGCCCCTTCGAGCGGATCCGCGGCCTCGGCTACGACCGTAGCGGAACGATCCTCGGAGACACCCAGGTGGACCAGCAGACGCCGTGCCATCTCGGCCTCGATGCTGGGGTCACCGCGGCGGCGGACCCATTCAAAATTGGCCTCGCGGCGCGTATTGCGCTCGACATCGATTTCCTGGGCCAACTGATGCGCGACAAAAATCCGGGTCCCGCCGGTATCCATCCGTTCCAGCCGGAAGTTATAGCGGTCACGCAGCGTTTCCGAAGCGCCGCCCACAAGGCCGCTGAAGAATCCCGTCAGACCACCCGACTCGGGGCCATCGGAGCGATCGGCCCAACCGGTTTCAACGATACCGAGCGCCGGCTCCCGGCGTGCGACGGTGAGGCCCTGCGAGCGGATGAAACGGTCGACGCGTGGCCACACCGCATCCGGGGCGGCCTCCTCGACCTCAAGCCAGGAACTCCCGCCGGCCCGCACGAAGCGCACATTGTCGAACTCTGGCAGGACCCCACTGCTTCCGGTCCCATCGACACCGCTTGCGCCACCGGATGTGCCGGTGGATGCAATCGCGGAATCACTACTGGCACCGGCGCCACCGCCATCCACCGACAGCGCGGCGCGCGAGTCGGGACCGGTCAGGTCCGGCGGTACCTCGAGCGATTTCGTGCTCTCGGCGTTGCGGTAATCGACGGTCGGACCCTCGTCCGCGGTGAGACTGCAGCCTCCCAGCACAAGGGTGGCCGCCAGCAGCGACCCGACCGGCAGTCGGGTCAGACGGTTACAGCGCATCAATGGCTCGCAGTGCTTCACGGACGGTTTCGTGGTAGCGCTCCTCGAGCGGGACCAGCGGCAGGCGGATCCCGGGCTCCATGAGCCCCATCTCGGCCAGCGCCCATTTCACGGGGATCGGGCTGGTTTGACAGAACAGAGCCGCATGCAGCGGGCGCAGGCGGTCGTCGATTGCCTGCGCGGCTTCGCGGTCGCCCTCGATGCCCAGCATGCACATCTCATGCATCAGGCGCGGCGCGACGTTGGCGGTCACCGAGATGTCACCGCGCCCGCCCTCGAAGATGAGCGCCAGCGCGGTCGGATCCTCACCGCTGTAGACCGCAATGCGGTCGCCGCAGCGGTCGATGATATCGCGGCCACGGGCCGGATCGCCGGTCGCCTCCTTGATACCGACGATATTCTCGATCGCCGCCAGGCGCTCGACCGTCTCCGGGAGCAGATCGACGGAAGTCCGACCCGGCACATTATAGAGAATGTGCGGGCACGAGACCGCCTCGGCGACCGCCGCGAAGTGCTGGTAGAGGCCTTCCTGGGTCGGTTTGTTGTAATACGGAGTGACCTGCAGCGTCGCATCCGCGCCGACATCGACCGCCGCGCGCGCAAGCTCGATCGCCTCGCTGGTCGCATTGCCGCCGGCTCCGGCCAGCACCGGAATCCGCCCGGCCACGAGTTCGACCGTTCGACGGATGACATCGATATGCTCGCCCGGGCTCAGCGTCGGCGACTCGCCGGTCGTGCCGACGGAGACGATCGCATCGGTCCCGTTCTCGATGTGGAATTCGACCAGCCGCGCGAGCGCGGCATCATCGAGCGAGCCATCCCCATGCATAGGGGTGACGAGCGCGACCATACTCCCTTGATACATGGGGGGATTTCCTGCAGACACGAAAACGGGAATGGTACTGGCCGCGGACACGACTGACAAGCTGCCGCGCCCCCTCGACCGGACCGCGCACGATGCCGCGACTCCCCCTCCGTGCAGCGCGCGCCAGCGCGTTTTCAGCCCCGCGGTGCCCGTGTACACTCGATCGGGACGACTCACTCCACGGGATTCACACAAAACCATGACTCGACCGGCAGTGGGCGCACCGGCGCCCGATTTCCGCCTCCCCGCGACCGGCGGGCAGACTCTGGGCCTGGCCGATTTCCGCGGCCGCAACGTCGTGCTCTTCTTCTACCCGAAGGACAACACCCCAGGGTGCACGACGGAGAGCCAGGGATTCCGCGATCGTGCGGCGGAGTTCGAGCAGGCCAATACGGCCGTCATCGGGATCTCGCGCGACAGCGTTCGCAGCCACGAGAATTTCCGCGGCAAGCACGAACTCTGCTTCGATCTGATCGCCGATACCGATGAGGTTGCCTGCAATGCCTTCGATGTCCTGCGGGAAAAAAACATGTACGGACGCAAGGTCCGCGGCATCGAGCGCAGCACGTTCCTGATCGATGCCGATGGCGTGCTGCAGCAGGAATGGCGCGGCGTGAAAGTGCCGGGCCATGTAGACGAGGTGCTCACCGCCGCACAGGCGCTCTGAGCCGCCAGCCAACGCCGTACAGCCACGAGGGCCTCCGATGACGGACGCAGACCGCCGCCTGTTCATCCTCGATACCAACGTGCTGATGCACGACCCGTCGGCCCTGTTCCGCTTCAAGGAACACGACGTCTATCTGCCGATGGTCGTCCTCGAAGAACTCGATGCCGGCAAGAAGGGTATGTCGGAGACGGCTCGCAACGCACGCCAGTCGAGCCGGTTCATCGATGATCTGATGACCGGACACCCGGATGAACCGATCCAGCGCGGACTGCCGCTGGCGGATGTCCCGTATTTCGCAACCAATGGCAACGGCCGGGATGTGGGAAAACTCCCCGCTGGCCGGCTGTTCTTCGAGATGCAGAGCCACCGCGCGGCGCTGCCCGAGTCTTTGCCGGGCAGCCGGCCGGACAATTCAATCCTCGGGACTGCCCTGGCGCTGATGTCCGAGCACCCGGAGTACCGGGTCACGCTCGTCTCCAAGGACATCAACCTGCGGATCAAGGCGAACGTCGTCGGCATTCATGCCGAGGACTACTACAACGACCAGGTGCTGGAAGACGCGAGCCTGCTCTACAGCGGTGTGCAGGCACTGCTGCCGGATTTCTGGGACAAACACGGCAAGGAGATGGAGTCGTGGCAGGAAGAAGGCCGCACGTTCTATCGCCTCACGGGCCCCGAGGCCGCCGACTGGGTCCCGAACGAGTGCCTTTATCTCGACGACGAGGATGAGTTCGAGGCCCTGGTCCGGCGCACGGATGGCGATGGCGCCATCATCGAACACGCGCGCAGGTTCTACAGCGAAAAGCAGTCCGTCTGGGGCATCAAGGCACTCAACCGCGAGCAGAACTTCGCGCTCAACCTGTTGATGGACCCGGAGATCGAGTTCGTCACGCTGGTCGGCATGGCCGGCACCGGCAAAACGCTGCTGACTCTGGCGGCGGGTCTGGAACAGACCCTCGATGACCGCACCTACAGTGAGATCATCATGACCCGCGTAACCGTCCCGGTCGGTGACGACATCGGCTTCCTCCCCGGCACCGAGGAGGAGAAGATGACGCCGTGGATGGGGGCGCTCATGGACAATCTCGAAGTCCTCACCCAGACGGGCGACGGCGAAGGCGGCAGCTGGGAGCGCCAGGCGACGAACGACCTGCTCTCCAGCCGCATCAAGGTACGGTCCGTCAACTTCATGCGCGGGCGCACCTTCCTCAACCGCTATCTCATTATCGACGAGGCGCAGAACCTGACGCCCAAACAGATGAAGACGCTGATCACCCGCGCGGGGCCGGGTACGAAGATCGTCTGCCTCGGCAACATCGCCCAGATTGACACGCCCTACCTCAGCGAGACCAACTGCGGCCTCACCTACGTCGTCGACCGCTTCAAGGGCTGGCAGCATGCGGGCCACATCATCCTCACCCGTGGCGAACGCTCGCGTCTGGCGGACTACGCGTCCGAGGTGCTGTAGGTTTTCCCGAAGCCCCGAATGGGGACCCGTAGCCGTTTTCGGAGACCTTGAAGGGGCATTGCCCTCCCCGGCCCGGCTCAATAGACTCACCGGATCGCCGCTGGCGTAGTTACAGGGAGCGGGTTATGTCCACCGGTATGATTATTTTTCTCGTGCTGCTGGCGGCGTTCGTCGGCTATGCAATCGTCATCTACAACCGCATGGTCGCGTTCCGAAATCGCGTCAAGAACGGCTTCGCGCAGATCGATGTCCAGTTGCAGCGGCGTTACGAACTGATCCCGAACCTGGTCGAGACGGCAAAGACGTATCTGCAGCACGAGCGCGAGACGCTCACGCAGGTGATCGAGGCGCGCAACCAGGCCAAGGCGGCCGAGGAGAAGGCCGCGAGCCAGCCGGAGAACGCCGAGGCGATGCGCCAGCTGTCGCAGGCGGAAGGCGGTTTGAGTGCGGCGCTGGGGAAACTGTTTGCGCTCAACGAGAGCTACCCGGACCTCAAGGCCGACGGCACCATGCGCGACCTGATGGAGGAACTCACCTCCACCGAGAACAAGGTCTCGTTCGCGCGCCAGCACTTCAACGACGCGGTGATGTACTACAACACCTACCGCGAGCAGTTCCCCAACACCCTGATCGCGGGCCCCACCGGTTTCCAGCCCGCCGAACAGCTCGAGCTGGACAACCCCGAGGAGGTGCGCAAGCCGGTACAAGTGTCCTTCGGCTGACGCCCAACGCGCACGCACCGGATCGGGCACAACCCCATGGATTTCTTCGAACGCCAGGAACAAGCGCGCCGATCGACCGCCGTGCTGGTGCTGGCATTCGTGGTAGCGATCCTGCTGGTCGCCGCCGCGGTCGACGCGGTGGTCTGGGGCGCGCTGCGCTTTCTCGATCGCACCTCGCTCGACTTCCTCGCCTGGCTGGCCACGCCGCACGCCTGGATCATCACCGCCGTCCTGCTCCTGAGCATTCTTGCCACCAGCGCCTGGCGCTCGGCGCAGCTCTACAGGGGCGGCGGCGGCCGCGTGGCCCTCCTGCTGGGTGGAAGCATCGTCGACCCGGACACCACCGATGCGGACAAGGCGCGCCTGATCAATGTCGTCGAGGAGATGGCGATCGCCGCCGGCATCACCGTGCCCGATGTCTACGTTCTCGAGAACGAGGACACGATCAACGCCTTCGCCGCCGGCGACAGCCCCGCCAACGCGGTGATCACGGTCACACGCGGTCTGCTCGACCGCCTCGACCGGGAGGCACTGCAGGGCGTGATCGCCCATGAGTTCAGCCACATCCTGAACGGCGACATGCGGATCAACATCCGCATGATCGGTCTGCTCGCCGGCATGACGATACTCAGCGAGATTGGCACCAGGCCGTGGCGATCGATGGGCACGTATCGCGGTCGCCAGTACGGTCGCGGCCGTTCGCTTTTCGGCGTCAGTGGCCGGGGGGGGCAGGCCTACCTGGTCATACTCGTCGCCGGGCTCCTGGTGGCTGCGATCGGCTGGATCGGCGTCCTCGGCGGACGCCTGATCAAGGCCGCCGTCTCGCGCCAGCGGGAATTCCTCGCGGACGCCGCCGCGGTACAGTTCACGCGCAACCCCGACGGGCTCGCCCACGCCCTGCTGGAGATCAACGAGGAGGCCGGTGGCGGCAGTCGCCTGCGCAACCTCCACGCCGAAGAGGTAAGCCACATGGGCTTCGGGCGCACGGTCAACGCCATCACCGGACTGACGGCCACGCACCCGCCGATCAAGGACCGCATGGCCGCCCTCGGCCCCAAGTACGAATACTGGTACCGCGACGGCGAGCGCATCCGGCGAAAGGAACAACGCGAGGCCGAAGCCGAAGAAGAAGCGGGACGCAAGGAGGAGCAACGCACGGCGGCGACGAGCGCCAGCGAGGGCGCGACCCTGGCCGGGCTCGGCGGCGCGGACGCGGTCAGTGCCGGGCTCTCGGCGGCCACGCTGGCGGGGATCGCCGGGTCGCTCGATGGCGGCTCGGTCGAGCGGGCACACGCCCTGCTGCGACGGCTGCCCGAGGAGGTCCTGCAGGCGCTGCATACGCCGAGCGGCGCGGAGGACGCGGTGTCCGCGCTGTTGTTGCACGGGCCGGACACCCGCGAGCGGGACCTCGGGGTCCTGCCCGAGCCCCGGCGCGAGGCGGTCGACCGGCTGCGTCTCGCCCTGGAGTGCAACTGGCCGGGCGAGCGCGCCGACCGCCTCGATCCACGAATCCGGTTACCATTGCTGGAGCTTGCCCTCCGCTCGCTGCGCCAGCTCGACCACGCGGCGCGTGAGTCCTTCCTGAAGCGCATCGATGCCCAGATCCGCATCAACGGGCGCATGTCGCTGTTCGAGTACGCGGCGCGGACCCTGCTCCGGCGCGAACTGGACACCGATCGGGTCGCCCGGTACGGCATGGCGAGGCTGGCACGCCATCGCGAGCAGGCCGTGATCGTGTTGTCGCTTCTCGCCCACGCCGGCGGCGGTGACGAGGGGCAGCGCGCCGCCGCGCACGCCCGGGGGATGGAGGGCCTGCCCGGTGGTCCGGCGAACGCGGAACTCCTGCCACCGAACGAGTGCAGGCCGAAGGTCGTAACCCGAGCGCTGACCGCGCTCGAGGCCCTGCAGCCCAAAGACAAGCGCACCCTGCTCCAGGCCTGCACCCGGACGATCTCGGCCGACGATCATATCCGAGCGAGCGAGGCGGAGCTGCTGCGCATGTTCGCCGCCCTGCTGGACACGCCGGTCCCCGCGATCTTCGCCGACCCCGACTGACCCTGCAGTCTGTCGAATTCAGGCTCATCGACTGCGGCGCGGCTCGGTCGATCCCGCCCAGATGCGCTATCCTGCACGACAAATCTACCGCGGATGGAAAAGCATGAAACTCAACGATCAGTCCCTGCTGCGCGACGCCTGCTTTATTGACGGCGAATGGGTAAAGGGCAGCGAGAGCCTGCCGGTTCGTAATCCGGCCACCGGCGACACGCTCGGCGAAGTACCGCGTCTTGGTGCGGCGGAGACGCGTCAGGCGATCGAGGCGGCCAACCGCGCGTTCCCGGAATGGCGCCGCAAAACGGCCGCCCAACGCAGCGCGATCCTGCGGCGCTGGCACGACCTCATGCATGAGAACGTCGAAGACCTTGCGCGGATCATGACGAGCGAACAGGGCAAGCCGTTCACCGAGGCCAAAGGCGAAGTCGCCTACGCCGCCTCGTTCCTCGAGTGGTTCGCCGAAGAAGGCAAGCGCGCCTACGGCGATATCATCCCCGAGCACACCAGCGATGCCCGGATCGTGGTCACGAAGGAACCGATCGGCGTCTGCGCCGCGGTCACCCCCTGGAACTTCCCGCTGGCGATGATCACCCGCAAGGCCGGCGCGGCGCTCGCCGCAGGCTGCCCGATGGTCGTCAAACCGGCGGAACAGACCCCGCTGTCGGCGCTGGCGCTGGCGGAACTCGGTGCCCGCGCCGGCATCCCGGCCGGCGTGTTCAGCGTCATCACCGGTCGGGCGAGCGCGATCGGCGGCGAGTTCACGAGCAATCCGACCGTGCGCAAACTCACGTTCACCGGCTCGACGGCGGTCGGTAAACTGCTGATGGAGCAGTGCGCCGCCACGGTCAAGAAGGTCTCGCTGGAACTCGGCGGCAACGCGCCATTCATCGTCTTTGATGACGCCGACCTCGACGCCGCGGTCGAGGGAACCATCGCGTCCAAGTACCGCAATACCGGCCAGACCTGCGTGTGCGCCAATCGGATCCTCGTCCACGAAGCCGTGTACGACGCCTTTGCCGAGAAACTCGCAAAGCGCGTCGCCGGTCTGCAGGTGGGCGAGGGCTTTACCGAGGGCGTCGTGCAGGGCCCGCTGATCGACGAAAACGCGCTGGCCAAGGTGGAAGAGCACGTCGGCAACGCGCTCGAGCATGGCGCGAAGGTCCTGACCGGCGGGCAGCGTCATGCCCTGGGCGGTACGTTCTACGAACCGACGGTTCTCACCGGCGTGACGCCGGATATGCAGATCGCCGGCGAAGAGACCTTCGGCCCGGTGGCCCCCCTGTTCCGTTTCAGCACGGAACGCGAGGCCGTGGAGATGGCCAACGATACCGAGGTCGGACTCGCCTCCTACTTCTACACGCGCGACATCGGCCGCGCCTGGCGGGTCGGACGCGAGCTCGAGTACGGCATCGTCGGCATCAACACCGGCCTGATCTCGACGGCCGTCGCCCCCTTCGGCGGGGTCAAGGAATCCGGCATGGGGCGCGAGGGCTCGAAGTACGGAATCGAGGATTTCCTCGAGGTGAAGTACATGTGCATGGGCGGCATCGACCCCGAACTCCAGTAGGATTGCCACCGGTATAAAGGGTCACGGCCCGGGGCCGCCGAAAGGCGGTCTCGGGGCCATAGGAACCGCGGTGTTTTCCGTACCCGTCCGGGTTCCGATCAGGCGCCCTGCAATATGTTTCACGCAGAGGCGCGAAGGACGCCGAGGAACGCAAAGAATGCGAATCAGGTCGGGCTCTGGCCCGTCACTCGCAAGCCACTGATTTGTCGGCGTTGCCCGGATCCCATCCGGCACTCCGTTTTTTGCTCTCTTCGCGTACTTGCCGCTCTTTGCGCCTCTGCGAGAATCCGGGTGCAAGGCAGCGAATCAGGTACCCACCACCACGAAGTCCCACCTGGTCACGTGCTCACGGATTACGGCCGCGCTACTGATCGGACCAGTTGAAGCGCCGCATTTCGCCGAGCCGCTTGCGCTGTTCTTCGGTGAGAACCTCGCGCATCCGGTTCTGCATCCGGACCTGCTGCTCGATCATGCCCCGCCGGGTTTCCATCATGCGCGAGAACGCATCGCCAACCTCATCGGGATCCGGCGCATCCTGGTCGTACGCCTCCATCATGTTGCGCCGATGCTGCTGCATTTCCTGCATCATCTGCCAGTGCTCGCTGGCGTTCTCGCGCTGGATCTCTTCCATCTGCCCACGCTGATCATCCGAGAGGCCGAGCACACCGCTGACGTACGGCCCCATCATTCCTTGACCCATCATTCCGGGACCCATCATTCCTTGACCCATCATTCCTTGACCCATCATTCCTTGACCCATCATTCCTTGACCCATCATTCCTTGACCCATCATTCCGGGGCCCATCATCCCGGGGCCCATCATCCCGGGGCCCATCATGCCCTGCCCCTGCCCCATCATCTGCTGGCCAGCGCCCATGCCGGAACCACTTCCACTCTGGGCAACCACCACGCCACTCGCGAGGGTGGCGGACAAGGCCAGCGCAAACACTGCGCATTTTTTACTGATCGGTTCGTACATTGCGTATTCCATCCTGTCTGTTGATCGAAACCGAGCCGGATTCGACTCGCACCACTGACAAAATAGACTCTCCTGCAGTTCACGCTTTGATCCGAATCAATTCGATGCCAGACACTGCGGCGGACCGCTCCACGAGTGGGCCAGTGAGGCTCGGCGACCGCTCGGGTTAGTATGCGCACTTTTGCGCAGAGTCCCGGACCCGATGCATACGAGCGAAGCCCCCGGATACCGCCGTACCTGGCAACTCGCGTGGCCGATCATCCTGGCCAACTCGTCGATTCCGCTCGTCGGTGCGGTGGACACGGCCGTGATGGGGCATCTGCCCGATGCCGCCTATATCGGTGCCGTGGCGCTGGGCGCCAACCTGTTCTCGATCATCTACTGGGCCTTCGGTTTTCTGCGCATGGGCACGACGGGTTTTGTCGCGCAGGCCCTTGGCGCGGGCGACGGCGGCGAGGCCGCGGCCGCCCTGAAGCGGGCCCTGGTGATCGCGGCGGTACTCGCCCTCGCGGTGTGGTCCCTGCAGATCCCGATCGGGCTGACCGCTTTTTACGTGGTCGATGGCAGCGAGCGGGTCGAGGAACTCGCGCGGGTCTATTTCGGCTGGCGAATATGGTCGGCACCGGCCGTGTTCGCCAACTACGCCATTGTCGGCACGCTGATCGGCCTGCAGCGCACGCGCGACGTCCTGGCGGTTCAGATCCTGCTCAACGGGACCAACGTGGCCCTCGATCTGCTGTTCGTGCCGGTTCTCGGCTTCGGCGTAGAGGGTGTCGCCCTCGCCTCGGTGATCGCGGAATTCACGGCGGTGGGTGTCGGACTCTGGCTGGTCGCGCGCCGGCTACGGCAACTGCCGCGGCCGGGGCATCCGATCACGCTGCTCGAACCGTCCGCACTGCGCGCGCTGATCCGGGTCAACGGCAATATCTTCGTGCGGACACTGTGCCTGGTTCTGTCGCTGTTCTGGTTCACGGCGGTGGGAAGCGGCCTGGGAGACATTGTCGTTGCGGGCAATGCCATCCTGATGCAATTACTGTTCTTCCTGTCCTACGGCCTCGACGGGTTCGCCCACGCCGTGGAGGGGCTGGCGGGATCGGCGCGCGGCGCGGGACGCCGGGACCACTTCCGCGCGGCCGTACGCACGAGCACCGTGTGCGCCCTGGCCGTCGCGCTCGGCTACTCCGTCGTGTATGCACTGTTCGGAGGCGTGTTTATCGGCTGGATGACGGATCTGCCGGAAGTCCGAACGCTCGCCATGACCTATCTGCCATGGATGCTGCTGGCCCCGATCGTGGCGGTCTGGAGTTTTCAGCTGGACGGCGTGTTCATCGGCACGACGCACACCGTCGAGATGCGCAACGGCATGCTGATCGCGGCCGGGGCGTTCTGGATCGCAACCGAGTTTCTCGTCCCCACGCTGGGCAACCACGGGCTTTGGCTGGCGTTCATGGGCTTCCTCGCGCTGCGTGCCCTGATGCTCGCGCTGTGGCTGCCCCGGGTCGACCGCTCGATTGCCCCCGTACCGCAGACGCTCCTCTGATACCAATCAGTCGATCGTATCCACATCGGTGACGCGACCATCGGTCAGGCGCACGCGCCGATCGAGATACTGATCGCCGAACGGGTAATACCAGTCCTCGATCCAGACGCGGCGATGTCCATAATCCTTGCCGCCGCGATGGTCGCGCTGCAACAGGCGTCGAGCCTCGCGCTGCACCGGTTCGCCGCAGCGCGCGAGCAGCTCGTAGGCCGTCATGCCGGTGGCGACATCGATCGGCGCGCAGCCGCCGGCGCGATCGCTTTCGCGGAATCCACGCCCCGGTGTCCGGATGTACCGGAGACGGCCAGCGCGGAACCGGAGTTCGCGCAGCAGGCGCTGCGGGCCGAAATTGTAGTACCACAGTTCCTCGTCCACATGGCTCGGGCCGTACCCGTACGCATACAGCGGCTGGACGAAATCCGGCGCCCCGCAGGCCGCGCGCACCTCGAATGCCCGATCGCCCTCGCTGACCAGGCTGCCCTTACAGCGCAGCGCCTCGGCGCGCCCGGGGAGCAGCAGCCCCGCAGCTGCGAGTACGAGAATGAGCAACGGCAACAGAACGCGATCGCGCGTCATGGTTCCAATCCATTGCGGCGTATGAGAAGTATGACAGCCCGCAGCGCCCGGGGTGCCCCGTCCCTGACCAGAAGGCCCGCCCAGGTTAGTATGCCCACCCTTACTGACCGAACCGCGCATGCGTGCGAGCCACCCCGGAGGGAACCGATGAAACGATCAGGATGCACCTGGCGACGCCTTGTCCCGCTGCTGGCCGGCCTGCTGCTGCCAGCGGCGGGCACCGCCGCCGCCGCGATAAACGCGGACGGCGTGCTCTGGCGGGTCCAGGGCCCGGAAGACACCGATCCGAGCCACGTTTTCGGCACGATCCACAGCGACGATCCACGCGTGCTCGACCTTGATCCGGTTATTGAGCGCGCTTTCCGCGCCGCACGACACTACGCCTTCGAACTCGATTTCGACGCCGATATCCGCCAGACCGCGGCCCGCGCAATGTTCGACCAGGCGCCGCCGACGCTCGAGGAGCAGCTCGGCGACGAGGACTGGCAACGCGCCCGGCGCGCGGCGCAGGCACGCGGGGTACCCGAAAACGCACTGCGATTGATGGAGCCGTGGGCGCTGGCCATCACCATCTCCGTGCCGGCGATGGACCCCGCCGCGACCCTCGACCGGGTTCTGTTCCGGCGCGCCACCGATCTGGGGCGTCCGGTCCAGGGTCTGGAGACAGCGGAAGAGCAGTTGAGCCTCTTCGACGATCTGCCCGAGCGCGAACAGCTGGATCTGTTGCGCGCCACGCTGGATCTCGCGGAACAGGATGGCCTCGCGCCGATGTTCGAGTCGCTGACCGCCGCCTGGCTGCGCGGCGACCTTGGCGCGCTCATGGAGATCAGCGAGAGCAATCCGATGCTGCCCGACGGCGAGCGCAACGACGCCTTTACGGAGCGGGTAGTGGACGAACGCAACGAGCGCATGGTCGAACGCATGCAGCCCCTGATCGAACGCGGTGGCGCATTCGTCGCCGTCGGCGCCCTGCACCTGCCGGGCGAGCGCGGCGTCCTGCGGCTGCTGGAGGAAGCGGGCTATACGGTCACGCCGGTGGACTGAACGCGACGCTGGGACCGGCCATCATGCCGGATCGAGCGTGTCTGGACTTCGTGTTGTCGGATTGCCCGATCAGAGGCCTTGCACTGTGGTTCTCGCAGAGGCGCGAAGATCGCCAAGTACGCAAAGGAAAAAGAGGGGTGCGGGGTTGCGTGGCGCATCCGTGCTTCACGCCCGACGGGGTGGCGCGCCGATCCGCTCAGGGGGGGCACGTCGACACTTGCGAGTCCTTGACCTGTTGGCGCTCCCGAGGATCTGATCCCCACGGCTCCATCCCGCATTCCGCCTTTTTGCCTTGGTTCCTTTGCGTACTTGGCGATCTTCGCGCCTCTGCGAGACCCCGATTGCAGGGCACCCGGAAAGGATTACTACGCCTCGGCCTTGCTGGCGCAGTGGATGCAGTACAGGACGGTCGGGTCGAATTCGAGGCGTTTCGGGTTGATGGGCTCGTCGCAGGACTGGCAAAGGCCGTAGTCGCCGTCTTCGATCCGCCGCAATGCGGCTTCGGTGCGGCGCAGCGTTTCCTGGCGCCGGCGGTTTGCGGCGAGACTCATCTGCTGGGCCCCGAGGGCATCCATGCGCGACAGGCGCCCCTGACGCTGCTGATCGAGTTCGACCGTGTTGGCGTCAGTGTTGCCCGTGGTGGCCGACAGTTCCTCGTGCAGTTCCAGCAGCCGCGCACGGAACCACTCGGCATCGATATCGTCGTCGCTCACTGTCTCCTCATTCCCGTAACACCCTGCAAGCCATGGGCGGGGATTATCCCATACGCCCGTCCGCGCAGGCACGACACGCTCACACGTCGGCGGGCGTCCGCACCCGAAGCAGCAGCAGTGCACCACCACCAAACAGCAGCAGCAGCGACAGGATGCCCATCCGCGGATCGCCGGCCATCCAGCCGACCCAGCCGACCAGGACCGGACCGAGTACGGCGGCGAATTTGCCCATCATGTTGTAGAAGCCGAAAAACTCGGCCGCGCAGTCACGTGGAACGAGGCGGGCGAAGAACGAGCGCGACAGCGCCTGCACACCGCCCTGGACCAGGCCAATCGTGATGGCCAGGCCATAGAATTCCCAGGTCGACGTCATAACCGAGGCCCAGATCGTCATCCCGGCGTATACGGCCAGAGCGAGCAGGATTCCCCCGCGGGCACCGAGCGGCCGTGCCAACCGCCCGAACAGCAGGGTCGCGGGGAAACCGACGAACTGGACCAGCAATAGCGCCGCGATCAGGTCATTCGACCCGAAGCCGATCGACATGCCGTAATCGACCGCCATCCGCACGACCGTGTCGACGCCATCGATATAGAGGAAATAGCCGCCCAGAAACAGCGCGACCTGGCGGTGCTGGCGGATATCCCGCAGCGTCTGCAGGAGCTGCCCCGCGCCCTCGACGAAGGCCTGGCGGAACGGCACCCGTGGTCCATCCCGTTCGCCCACCGTGCGCAGCAGCGGGATCGAGAATACCGCCCACCAGATCGCGGTGAGCAGGAATGACAGCCGCACGGCGGTCGCACGATCGGACAGACCGAACGTCTCGGGCATCAGGACGAGGCCCACGCAAGCGGCAAACAGGACGCCCCCGCCGAGATACCCCAGCGCGTAGCCGAGCGCCGATACGCGGTCGCCCTCACCCGGCGGCGCGACCTCGACGAGCAGCGCGTCGTAGAAGACATTGGCGCCCATGAAGCCGACCGTCGCCACCGCGAAGGCCCCGGCGGCGAGCCCCCAGTGCCCCGCACCGATCAGTGCCAGCGTCGCGGTCGCGAGGATGCCCAGCAGGGCGAAACGGATCAGGAAACGCCGCCGCAGGCCGGCCCGATCGGCGACCGCACCCAACAGCGGCGCGAGCAGGACGATCAACAGGCTCGAGGCGGAATTCGCGGCGCCCAGCCAGAACGTACGCTCGGCCTGCTCCAGACCCGACCCCCAGTACTCACGGAAAAAAATGGGAAAGAAGCCGGCGATGACGACGGTGGCATAGGCCGAATTGGCCCAATCGTAGAATGCCCATGCCCAGATCCGGCGACGGGCCGGTGTCATTGTCGACACGGCCGGTCCCTTCCCGGGTGCGCGTGCTGAATGGTTCGCATCTGGCCGTCCACGGTGACGAAAGCGGCTCACTATAGGCGACACCCCGTCCCCGCAAAACCCGTCGGCCCACGAAAGCGAACACTTCACGCCGCCGGAGCGGCGGCGATCATCGACCGGGCGTCGACTTCAGGTGCTGGCCTGATAGAATCCCGCCGAGGGAGTTCGGGTCCACTTGATCTGAATCAAGTCGACCCCGCCCCTCCATCAGTAGCATCAGCGCTCGGATCGCGGTTCGCGCCGCGTCCTTGTCGACATCACTCCGTGACCCGCGAAATAACCGGACGGATACAGGCCCTTATGGACACCACCGCCCAATACAACGAAAGAGTCGTCCGCCAGTTTGCGATCATGACGATCGTCTGGGGCGTGATCGGCATGCTCGTCGGCGTTCTGCTCGCTGCCCAGTTGCTCTGGCCCGCGCTCAACGGAGGGATTCCATGGTTGAGTTTCGGTCGCCTGCGGCCGCTGCACACGAATGCCGTGATTTTCGCCTTTGGCGGTTCCGGCCTGTTTGCGACTTCCTATTACATCGTCCAGCGCACCTGCCATACGCCACTTTTCGGTGAGCGCTGGAAACTGCCGGCGTTCACGTTCTGGGGATGGCAGGCGGTGATCGTCGGTGCGGTGATCACGCTTCCGCTCGGCCTCACGCAGAGCAAGGAATACGCGGAGCTGATCTGGCCCCTCGATGTTCTCATCACGATCGTCTGGGTGACTTACGCCGTCGTGTTCTTCGGCACGATCGCGCAGCGGAAAATGAAGCACATCTTCGTCGCGAACTGGTTTTTCGGCGCCTATGTCATCACGATCGCCGTACTGCACGTCGTCAACAACCTGGCGATCCCGGTCGGCCTGACGAAGTCCTATCCCATTTATTCGGGCGCGATCGACGCCATGGTCCAGTGGTGGTATGGACATAACGCGGTGGGCTTCTTCCTGACCGCCGGCTTCCTCGGCATGATGTACTACTTCGTCCCGAAGCAGGCCGGGCGTCCGATCTATTCGTATCGCCTGTCCGTGGTGCACTTCTGGGCCCTGATTTCGATCTATATGTGGGCCGGGCCGCATCATCTGCACTGGACGTCGCTGCCCGAGTGGGCCCAGTCGCTCGGCATGGTTTTCTCGTTGATCCTGCTCGCACCCTCCTGGGGCGGCATGATCAACGGCATCATGACCCTCTCCGGTGCCTGGCATAAGCTGCGCGACGACCCGATCATCCGCTTCCTGATCGTCAGCCTGTCGTTCTACGGCATGTCCACGTTCGAGGGGCCGATGATGTCGATCAAGACGGTCAACGCGCTGTCGCACTACACCGACTGGACCATCGGCCACGTCCATGCGGGAGCGCTCGGCTGGGTCGCTTTCATCACCATCGGTTCGCTCTACGCGCTGATCCCGAAGCTCTGGGGCCGCGAACAGATGTACTCGATCCCGGCGATCAACCTCCACTTCTGGGTTTCCACGATCGGCGTGGTCCTGTATATCGCGGCCATGTGGATCGCCGGCGTGATGCAGGGCCTGATGTGGCGGGCAACCAATGCGGACGGCACCCTGACCTACAGCTTCATCGAATCGCTGGAGGCGACCTACCCGTACTATGCGGTACGCCTGCTGGGAGGGGTCCTGTTCCTGGCCGGCATGCTGGTCATGGCATGGAATACCTGGATGACGGTCAAGCCACAGCCCGAGTCGGCGCGCGATAGCGCCGCGACCGCGACCGCCTGAGGAGAGGCACGCAATGACGCATGAAGTCGTTGAAAAGAACATCGGCCTGATGGCCGTACTCATCGCGATCGTGATCAGTATCGGTGGCCTCGTCGAAATCGTGCCTCTGTTCTTCCAGGCCAAAACCACGCAGCCGGTCGAAGGGCTGGAACCATACGATGCGCTGGAATTCGCCGGTCGGGACGTCTATGTGAGCGAGGGCTGTTACAACTGCCATTCGCAGCAGATTCGTCCGTTCCGCGCGGAAACCGAGCGCTACGGCCACTACTCGGTGGCCGGCGAATATGTCTATGACCGTCCATTCCAGTGGGGATCGAAACGTACCGGGCCGGATCTGGCCCGTGTCGGTGGCCGCTACACGGACAACTGGCACTACGTGCACCTGATGAACCCGCGCGACGTCGTGCCACAGTCGAACATGCCGGCATTCCCGTGGCTGGCGGAGAACGAACTCGAGCCGCGCGAGGTCGTCTCGCGCATGCGAACCCAGAAGGAGTGGTTCGACGTGCCCTACTCGGAGGAGCAGCTCGCGAACGCCCGCGAAAAACTCGAGGGCAAGACCGAGATGGAGGCAGTTATCGCCTATCTCCAGGGCCTCGGTACGGCCGTCGGGGAGGGGCCGCGTCGATAATGGACAGCGGAACCGCGAGTGGCGTAATGACGGGGATACTGATCCTCGTGTTCATCGGTATCATAATCTGGGCCTACAGCAGCCGACGGCGGCGCGACTTCGAAGAGGCCGCGCGGATACCGCTCGAGGATGAAGCCCCGAGCAAAGACCAAGACGATTCAAAAGGGAATACGCAATGAGCGCCTTCTGGACCGGGTTCATCGTCGTCCTGACCCTGGCGAACATCGCCGCCTGCTGGTGGCTCATCCGCTGGACGGCCAAGCCCCGGCCGAACGAGAACGCGAGCACCGACACCACCGGCCATGTCTGGGACGAAGACCTGACCGAGTACAACCAGCCGATGCCGCGCTGGTGGCTGAATCTCTTCTACATCACGATCTTCTTCGCACTGATCTATCTCGTGCTCTATCCGGGCCTCGGCAGCTATGCGGGCGTGCTCGGCTGGAGCCAGTACAGCGAATACGAGGCCGAGGTCGAGGCGGTGGAAGAACGAGTCGCCCCGTTGTACGCGGACTACGCGGCGCAGAGTATCCCGCAACTGGCCCGGAACGAGTCAGCCATGCGGACCGGCCAGCGCATTTTTGCGAACAACTGCGCCGTCTGCCACGGCTCCGACGGCCGCGGTGCGGTCGGCTTCCCGAACCTCGCGGATCAAGACTGGCTGTACGGCGGCGAACCGAAGCAGATCAAGCAAACGCTGATCAATGGCCGCAACGGCGTGATGCCCGCCTTCGGCCAGCAGCTTGGCGAACGGGACTTGCGCGCAGTGGCGGCGTACGTCTACACGCTCAACGGTCGGGACTGGCCACGCAAGGACCTCGTCGCCGACGGCAAGGAGAAATACCAGACGCTGTGCGTCGCCTGTCACGGACCGAACGGCAAGGGCAAGCAAGCGCTCGGTGCACCGAACCTGACGGACGAAACCTGGCTCTACGGCGGGTCGATGGACGAGCTCGTGTACACCCTGCAGAGCGGGCGCAACGGCCAGATGCCGGCTTTCCAGGAACTGCTCGGTGAGGATCGCATCCACGTCGTCGCCGCCTACGTCTGGGGCCTGTCGCACGGCGAATCGAAGGTTGCCGGGGAGGTAAATGGTGGTAACGACAAGTGAAACCGATGAGCGGCCACGCACGCGTTGGTGGGCGCGTCTGCTGGGGCCGGTGCTGTGGCCCTCGTTCCTGGTCGCGGCTGTCGCAACGGCAATCTTCTTCGCCCACATCGATCCACTGACCCTCCGCGCACAGACCCTCGCGGACTGGGAAATCAGCCGACAGGCCGGCTACACGGTGGGCTTCCTGATGTTCTGGATTGTCTGTGCCGCTTCGAGCGCGCTGACGATGTATCTGGGCACGACGCCCGTACCCGATTCGCCGGAGTCACGCAGCGGACGCTAGGAGCCTGTCCGAGAAACCCGGAGCCTACTGCGCACGCGCCACAGCGGCCGCTACGGCTCAGGTTTCTCGGACAGGCCCCTGGTGGGCCATGCGGCGACCGAAGCACCGTGTTTCCGCACCATGCGGAACGCCGTAATGTGACCGCACCGGAACGACACCGATGAACACCGAACAGAAGACCACTCGCCGTTCGAAAACGGACCGCTCGCAAACCGAAGCCTCGGAAGGCATGGGCTCGATGTACCAGTCGCGCGAGAAGGTCTACCCGCGCGAGGTCCACGGCCGCTTCCAGAATCTGCGCACGTTCGCCGTTTTCGCGCTGCTCGGGTTGTTCTATCTGCTGCCGTGGGTTCCGTGGAACGGCCGTCAGGCCGTGCTGTTCGACCTGCCGGCGCGTCAGTTCCACATCTTCGGCATCACGTTCTGGCCGCAGGATTTCATCTACCTGACCCTGCTACTCATAATCTGTGCCCTGGGCCTGTTCTTCGTGACGGCCGTCGCCGGCCGCGTCTGGTGTGGCTACGCGTGCCCTCAGACCGTCTGGACCGAGGTGTTCATGTGGGTCGAGCGCGTAATCGAAGGCGACCGGCCGAAGCGCATGAAGCTCGACAAGGCTCCGTGGACGCTCGACAAGATTCGGAAAAAAGCGGCCAAACATAGTCTCTGGGTGGCGCTCGGGCTGTGGACGGGCTTCACCTTCGTCGGCTTTTTCACTCCGATCACGGAACTCGGTTCGCGCGTGCTCACCGCCGAACTCGGTGGCTGGGAGACTTTCTGGCTGCTGTTCTACGGATTCGCGACCTGGGGCAACGCGGGCTTTCTGCGCGAGAACGTGTGCCTGTACATGTGTCCGTACGCGCGCTTCCAGAGCGCGATGTTCGATCGCGACACCCTGATCATTTCCTATGACGAAGCCCGCGGCGAGCCCCGCGGGCCGCGGCGGCGCGGTACCGACTACAAAGCGCAGGGTCTTGGCGACTGCATCGACTGCCACATGTGCGTCCAGGCCTGCCCGACCGGCATCGATATCCGCGACGGCCTGCAGTACGAGTGCATCGCATGCGGTGCCTGCATCGATGCCTGTGACAACGTCATGGACCGGATGAATTACCCACGCGGCCTCATCCGCTACACGACGGAGAATGCGCTCGAGGGCAAGCCGGCCAAGCTTCTGCGTCCACGGGTGGTCATCTATGGAGCGCTGCTGCTAGCGCTCGCGGCGTTGTTCGTGACCGGTATCGCGATGCGCACGCCGTTGCGGCTCGACATCATTCCGGATCGCAACACGATGTTCCGGCAAGTCGAGGGTGGGATGATCGAGAATGTCTATACGCTCAAACTCATGAACATGGACCAGTCGCCACATACCTACACGCTGTCGGCGAGTGGCCTCGAAGGTATCAAGATCCTGACACGGCCCGAAAACGTCGAAATCGCGCCGGGCGAGGTACGCACCCTGCCGGCCCGTATCCGCGTGGATCCAACGGATCTGCGGGGCGGAGGTCACGACATCCGCCTGACCCTCAGTGCGACCGACACGAGTGGCCTGACCGTGACGGAAGAGACGCGGTTCCATCTCCCGGTGGAGGGCGGCGTTCGATGACCGCCGAGCGGTATGAACGCCCCTGGTACCGACACTTCTGGGTCTGGTTCCTGATCGCGCCACCGGCCGCCACGGTGATCTTCTGGACGGTAATCCTGACGACCATGGCCAGTCCGCCATCGCTTGTCGTCGACGACTACGGCAAGATCGGCCTCGCCTACGAGAATGATAGGGCGCGGGACACGGCGGCACGGGACCTCGGCGTAACCGGCCGGCTGGACGTCCAACGCGAGGGCGGCCGCGTGACCGTTGCCCTGGTCGGACTTGATGATCCGCCGCAACGCCTCCGGGTGACGCTCGCACATCCGACCGAGGCCGCTCGCGACCGGACCGCCACACTCGAACGCATCGGCGGCGGACTCTACCGGGGCGAACTCGGCGGGGCGGCACAAGGCCGCCGTTATATCACCCTGCTCCCGGTCGATGGCGGTTGGCGGCTCGCGGGTGAGCTGTCGGCAAACCGTACCGATATGTCGCTGAAGCCGCCCGCCCCCTCCGCGGCGCGCTGATGGCCGAGCAACGATCCTGTTTTCACTGCGGCGAGCCCTTGCCGCCGGGCACGGTCCGCACCGTTCGGATCGACGACGAGGACCGCCCCGTCTGCTGTACCGGTTGTGCCGCGGTCGCCACGCTGATCGCGGAGAGCGGCCTGAACGGTTTCTACCGTTATCGCAGTGGGCCCGCCCCTACCCCGGTCAGCGATGACCCGGATGAGTGGACGGCCTATGACCGCGACGCCATCCAGCGTACCTTCGTTCAGGACGCGGACAACGGTGAGCGCGAAGCCATCCTGCTCATCGAAGGGCTTTACTGCGCCGCCTGCGCGTGGCTTATCGAACATATCCTGACGCCGATCGACGGGGTCCAGGCCGTCGAGGTCAACCCGGCGACCGGGCGCGCGCTGCTGCGCTGGGATCCGGATCGGGTGGCGCTCTCGACCCTGTTCCGGCGCATGAGCGAGATCGGTTACCGGCCCCACCCCGTCGACGAGGGAGGGTCAGAGCCACTGGCGATACGCGAACGGCGTGCGGCGCTGCGGCGCCTCGGGGTCGCCGGGCTCGGCATGATGCAGGTGATGATGTACGCCGTCGGGCTGTACGCCGGCGCCATCCATGCCGACATGGATCCCGCGATCGCCCGCCTGCTCCGGATTGTCAGCCTGCTCGTGGCCACACCGGTCGTGCTGTATGCGGGCGCACCGTTTTTCCGGGGCGCGTGGCGCGATCTGCGTGCCGGGCGCCCCGGTATGGATGTCCCTGTGTCGCTGGCCATCGGCGCCGCTTTCACCGCCAGTGTCTGGAATACGCTGATCGCCGGGGGCGAGGTCTATTTCGATTCGGTGACGATGTTCGTGTTCTTCCTCTCGGTGGCGCGCTTCTTCGAGATGAGCGCACGCCACCGCGCCTCGCGCTCCACCGGGGCACTGGCGCGCATGTTGCCGGCGACAGCGCTGCGCATCACCGACGGTCATGAGGAACACGTCGCGCTGCGCGAACTCGCGGTCGGTGACCGGGTCCGCGTACGCGCCGGCGAGGCGGTACCGGCCGACGGGCGGATCCACTCCGGCGCGAGCCGTTTCGATGAATCGCTGCTCACCGGCGAATTCGAGCCGGTTACACGCGGCGTCGGAGCCGACGTGATCGGCGGCAGCCTGAACACGGAGACACCGGTCGATGTCGAAGTGACCCGGATCGGTCAGGATACCCTGGTCGCCAGTATCGTCAGGCTGCTCGACCGTGCCCAGTCCCAGCGCCCACCGATCGCCCAGACGGCGGACCGCGTCGCGCGCTGGTTCGTGATCGGTGTATTGACCGCGGCAACCGCGACGGCGGCGTGGTGGTGGACGGTCGCGCCAGGCGAGGCATTCAGTATTACCCTGGCGGTGCTGGTCGTCACTTGCCCCTGCGCACTGTCGCTCGCCACCCCGACCGCGCTTGTCGCCGCGACTTCACGCCTGGCGCGCGGTGGCCTGCTGATTACGCGGGGGCGTGCGCTGGAGAGCCTGGCGCGCGCCGATCACATCGTTTTTGACAAGACCGGCACCCTGACCCGCGGCGTTTTGACGATCACGCGCGCCGAGACGATGGATCGTATCGACGCGCCCGAGGCGCGTGCGCTCGCGGCGGCGCTCGAAGCCCATTCGGAACACCCCATCGCGCGGGCCTTCGCGCCCTGGCACGATGGGCGCGAGGCCGAGCGGATCCATGTCGAGCGCGGCCGTGGCATCGAGGGCGTGGTCGCCGGCCGCCGACTGCGCCTCGGACGACCTGACTGGGTGACCGGCCTGGCCGGCGGCGGCGACACGAGCGGCGCCGAAACCATCGTGTCGCTGGGTGATGCCGACGGGCTGCTCGCCCGCTTTCACCTTGCCGACAGCCCGCGTGCGGGAACCGCCGAAGCGCTGAGCGCGATCACCCGGCTCGGTCTTTCCTTCGAGGTTGCAAGCGGGGATGCCGAGGGCCCGGTCGCTGCCCTCGCGCGGGATCTCGGTATCGACAACTGG